>Ga0208828_1000063_pt1 | contig 48968 bp, 49 predicted proteins | sample Kivu_160m_FD_185487 | JGI IMG/M metagenome (GOLD analysis project Ga0208828, IMG submission 185487) | Freshwater microbial communities from Lake Kivu, Western Province, Rwanda to study Microbial Dark Matter (Phase II) - Kivu_160m (SPAdes)... | ecosystem: Environmental > Aquatic > Freshwater >... | reverse complement strand
AATATAATGCAACATTTGACTATTGCGGTCAAATTTCGCAAAATTTTACAGAGTACGCAATATGCCTATCTACGAATATATCTGCCCTAAATGCCACATAAGGTTCGAGCAGCTGCGCTCTCTGTCCTGCTGCGAAAAGGACGCCGAGTGCCCGAAGTGCAAGGCGCCCTCCGGCCGCGCCATATCCAAATTCGTTTCGCGCTCCAAGTCCGACTTCGGTATGCTCGACCATATGCCTTCCAGCGGTGGAGGTAAATCCTGCAGCGGATGCTCGTCCACCAACTGCTCGACCTGCGGCTGAGCGCGTTTCCGCGGTCGATACTTAATAAGATCAGCGCCGCCTGAAAAGCATTGTCTTCTCTATCACCAGCACGGCGATACCCAGTATCACGGCCTCGACCATGATTGTGGCCGTGACCATGATGGCTGCATCGTAGAAAAAGCCCTCCGTGAACATCCTGATCAAATAATCTTTGGAGGGGTCCAGCAGCCACAGTTCGTTAGAGAAGCTGACTATATGAAACAGGTAGAAAAGGCTGTTGAAATCAATCAGCGACCAGCCCACCAGCAGCGCCATCAATGCCACCGTTGCAATCGCTCCCGCCAGTATGCCACGCAGCAGACGGCGTATCCCCAGCATGGCGAAGACCGCGGCGCCGGATGCCAGGAAGGCCAGTAAGGCCGCGGTCTGCAGTATCATGAAGACCGAGACTATATAACGTACATCTTCCAGGTGGGTCAGCTCCTTTTGATTGTAGAGCATCCTTGGTTGCCCCCACGCCTCTACGGCCATCTGGGGCGACGCCAGCTTTCCGCTGAAATAGTCCACCATGTTTTGAGCCACATTCTCCAACTGCATGTCGCTGATGCCCGTGGCCGCTCTTATCTCGTATTTGTTGAAGCCGTATCTGTACAGACCCGGGCAATGGGCATAGATATTGACCGTGCCCGATATGATGAGGACCGGTATCGAGATAAACAGCACGGCTAAAACCAGCCATCCGGCCGGGTTTATCGCCTTCGCTTCAATCGCAGCTGCTTGATTCAAATCTCCTCCCTGCTGAACCGCGTTTGGCCCCGAAAACTTGTGTTATAATTTTATACCAAATTTCCGGGTGTGCCGTATGTTTACCCACCTACACGTTCATACCGAGTACAGCTTGCTTGACGGTTGCTGCCGTATTATACCCCTTATACACAGGGCCAAGGACCTCGGCATGCGCAGCCTGGCCATTACGGACCATGGGAATATGTACGGCGTCATTGATTTCTACAGGACGGCCAGGGAGTGCGGCATCAAGCCCATTGTCGGCTGTGAGGTCTATATCTCTCCCGGCGATTACCGCAGCCGGGAGGCGGCCGATAAGACCAATTACCATGCCACCCTGCTGGCGCAGAATCATACGGGATACAACAACCTGATTCAACTTGTGACGCTGGCCAACCTCGAAGGATTCTATTACAAGCCGCGCATCGACAGAGATCTACTGCTCAAATACGGGGAAGGGCTGGTGATACTCTCAGGCTGCGCCCAGGGCGAACTGGCACGCCTGACACTGCAGAACCGTCTGAGCGAGGCAGAGGAGGCCGCGGCCTGGTATAAAAGCAATTTCCCGCATTACTATATCGAGATTCAGCGGCATCCAATAGCCGAGATCGAAAAAATCAACGAAGGGCTGCTCAAGCTGGCCCGAAAACTCGACATACCCATCGTGGCCACCAACGATGTCCATTATATTTATAAGGAAGACGCCTACATCCACGATATCCTGCTGTGCATCGGGACCAACACTACGGTCAATGACGAGCGGCGTCTCAAGATGGACGGCGACTATTTCTACCTGAAAACACAGCAGGAAATGCAGGAGCAGTACGCCGATATTCCCGATGCCCTCGAAAACACGCGCGTTATCGATTCGCTGTGCAACCTTGAGATCGAGTTCGGCAAACCCCACCTGCCGCAGGTTGACCTGCCGGAGGGAAAGACTTCGCATGCATATCTGTCAGTGCTGTGCTGGCGGGGTCTCAAGGAGAGGCTGCCCGACGCCGACGCGGCGACCGAAAAGCGACTCGAATATGAACTCGACGTAATCGAGAAGACGCAATTCGCCGACTATTTTCTGGTGGTTCATGACCTCGTGTCGTTTGTCAGAAAAAACGGCATCTTTTTCGGTGTGCGCGGCAGCGCCGCAGCCAGCCTGGCCCTCTTCTGCCTGGGCATCACCGATATCAATCCTCTTACCTACAACCTGGTGTTCGAACGGTTTCTTAATATCGAGCGCCGCGAGATGCCCGATATCGACCTCGATTTTCAGGATGACAGGCGAGAAGAGGTGATCGCCTATGTCAATCAGAAATACGGCACAGACCATGTGGCGCAGATCATCACCTTCGGTACGCTGGGCGCCAGGGCGGCCATCAGGGATGTAGGCCGGGCGCTGGGCATGAACTACGGCTCAGTCGATCAGGTGGCCCGTCTGATACCGGCCAGGCCCAACATCCGGCTGGATGACGCCATGCTTGAGGTCAAAGAGCTGACCGATATGTATAACGCCGACGAGATGATGCGCAAGCTGATCGACACGGCCAAGAAGCTGGAAGGTATCTCCCGTCATTCCAGCACGCACGCCGCCGGCGTTGTGATATCGCGTGAGCCGCTCACCCGCTATCTGCCAATGCAGCGCGCCGGCCGCGACGTCGGACAACACTCGGGCATGACCCAGTTCTCCATGGACAATGTGGCCAGGCTCGGACTGCTCAAGCTCGATTTCCTGGGCCTGGCAAACCTCACTCTGCTGGCCAAGGCCAGGGAGGTCATTGCAGAGCAGCACGGCATAGTACTGGACTTGCTCAAGATTCCGATCAATGATCCCAGGACTTTTGAGCTGTTCTCTTCAGGCGAGACCATGGGGATCTTCCAGCTTGAAAGCCCGGGCATGCGGCGCTATATCAAGGAACTCAGTCCGACCAAATTCACCGACATAGCGGCCATGGTGGCACTCTACCGTCCCGGACCCATGGAGCACATACCCACCTTCATTAAGGCCAAGCACGGACTGGAATCGGTCCATTACCCTCACCCGGACCTGGTACCCATACTCGAGGATACTTACGGCGTTATCGTATATCAGGACCAGGTGCTCTTCATCGTACAGCGGTTCGCCGGATACAGCCTTGGCCGCGCCGATATCATCCGCAAGGCCATGGGGAAGAAGGACGCTGTCGTGATGAAGAAGGAGCGGCAGAATTTTATTGACGGGTCCCGGACCAAGGGCTACACGGAGAGTGAGGCCGCCGCCATCTTCAGCCTGATCGAGCCGTTTGCCGGTTACGCCTTCAACAAGGCGCACAGCGTCAGCTATGCGCGTATAGCTTACGAGACAGCATACCTCAAGGCCAATTACCCCATAGAGTACATGGCTGCTTTCCTTAACACATACTTCGACAAAGCTGACCGTATAGCCTCCGCCGTCTCCGAATGCAGGCGCATGGGCATTGAGGTACTCAAACCGGACGTCAACCACAGCTATTCACATTTCACCATCGAAACGGAAGGGGGCAGGCGTGCCATCAGGTTCGGCATGGTCTCCGTTAAAAACGTTGGCGCCAACGCCGTGCAGCCCATTGTTGAGGCTCGCGAAAGCGGAGGCGAATTTAAATCGATCGAGGATTTCTGCCGTCGTGTGGACCTGCGCAGCGTCAACAAGAAGGTCGTCGAGAGTCTGGTCAAAGCCGGGGCTCTGGATGGGCTGGGCCAGCGGGGCTCACTGCTGGCAGCCGTCGACCGCATCGTGTCGTTGTCCCAGCGTGAGCAACGCCAGCGGCAATCAGGTCAATCCAGCATGTTCGACCTCTTCGGGAATAATGTGGACATCCCTCTTCCGGCCCTGGACCTGGAGGACTTCGATGTAGCGTTGCAGGAGAGACTACTTTGGGAGAAGGAGTTGATGGGACTCTATTTCTCCGAGCATCCGCTCACCGCCATGGCATCCCGTCTGGCCGAGCACGCCACGGTTCTATGCGGCGAGATCAATAACGAGATGGCCGGAGAGAAGGTCATTGTGGCCGGTATGGTCACCTCGGTCAGGCACGTGACGACCAGGACCAACCGGCTCTTCATCATTGCTACTTTCGAGGACCTCAACGGCAACATCGAGGTCACCGTCTGGTCGGACGTTTATTCACAGACGCAGGACCTGTGGGTGGACGGCAGTATTCTTCTGGTGGAGGGCTATGTCAAGGTCAGGGAAGATAGGGCCAACATCAACTGTACCAAGGTGAGCCGCTATGAACCTGAGCCGGCCCAGACTGAGCCGATCAAGCCCCAGCCTGCAAAGCCGGACAACGGCAGGAAAAACAATCATAGAAAGCCCAGGACCCTGATAATCAACATCAGGCAGAGCGACGACTCTCAGAAAGACCTGGATTACCTGCAAAAGGTGATGGGAGTTCTGCACAGGTATCCAGGCAACGACAGCGTGCAACTGGCCATCCGCAGGGGTGACGAGATCACGCGTATGGAAGTGCCCGATGTCAAGGTCGACTATTGCGAGGAACTCCAAAATGAGCTCCCTCCACAGCTCTGCCCCTGAACCAGGTGGATTATTGCTCTATAAACTCACGGATCAGGGAATTAATCAGCAGTGGTTTCTCGCGTACCACCCAATGTGAAGCATCGGGTACCTTTTTAATGCTCAACTGGGTTACATATTCATCCAACCCACTGATACAGCCGGTTAGGAGGGCGGTATCCTTCTCCCCCCAGATCACCATGGTAGGTAGCGTGATTTTGGGCAACGTTGCCGCAGCGGCCGGCTTTTTGATCGCCTCTTCATTGTTTTCCAGAGCTTCCACATCCGCAGCCCGATAGTAATTCAGCCCACCGCTCAACGCGCCCGGTTGTGACCAGGCTTTTTTGTAGCCCTGTATATCCGCGTCTTTCAGCACCCCATTTTTAATGATCTCCCCGAAAGCCATTTTTATCAGCCACGAGTAATTATCGGCGGCAAGCACGGATTCCGCTTCAGGGCTGCGGAAAAGCAGCATATACTTACTGGCTTTACGCTGCGCGGGATTCTCTCTTAGCTCCCGCTCGAAGGTGGCGGGATGCGGTGAATTGATGATGATCAGCCTGTGCAGGTATTGGGGATAAAACATGGCAAAGGTCCAGGCCACGGCGCCTCCCCAGTCGTGTGCCACCAGCACTAACTTCTTATAGCTCAGATATTCGACAAGCTGCCTGATATCTTCCACAAGGTATTTTTGCCTGTATTGTTTCACCTCAGCCGGTTTGGATGACAGGTTGTAGCCACGCATATCCGGCGCGATCGCAAGGTGGTCTTTGCCGAATTCCTCGAGCTGTTCCTTCCACATATCCCAGTACTCCGGGAATCCATGCAGAAACATGATTAGCGGTCCTTTGCCGCTGTGCGCGTAGTGAAGTCTTATCCCGTTGACATCCGCAAAAGCATGCTCAATCACGTTCTACCTCACGACGAGTATCTATAGCGTCACCAGGGTGAACCAACTCAGGATTATATCCGACAGCCTTCCATCTCCAGCAGCATGAGCTTTGTCTTTACGTCCCCGGCGCTGCCCCCGAATCCGCCGGGCTTTCCATCGCTACGAATCACCCTGTGGCAGGGTATAATCAGCGGCAGCGGATTAGCAGCCAGCGCTTGGCCGACCGCGCGGCCGGCCAGGGGATTGCCGGCTTTTTCAGCCACCCACTTGTAGCTTCTCACCTGTCCGTATGGTATCTCCCCGGTCGCCCTCCAGATCCGGCGCTGGAAAATCGTGGCGCCCGACAGGTCCAGCCTGCAGTGAAAACCGTCCTTCCCGCCTTTAAAATAGTCCAACACCTGTCTCCGCAGGCCGTCCATGCTGTCGGACTTATCTAAATCTGCGACATGACCGGTTCCCAGCAGAGCCAGGGCTTCTTTCTTATCAGCAACGGGTAGATTCAACCTGCGAACCCCCTGCTCTGAAAAGGAGATGCCCACCCATCCGTATGTCGTTAATACGAGGTCATAAATCATCTGCATCGCAGACCGGCCAAAAATACACTACGCGAACTCCGGTTGGATCAATCCGTATTTGCCGTCCTTGCGCCGGTACACCACATTGATCGAGTTGTCTTCATCACTGACGAAGAGGAAGAAGTCGTGGCCCAGAAATTCCATCTGCTCCACCGCCTGCTCGACGGTCATTGGCTTCACGATGAAGCTTTTGCGTTTATAAACATGCTGGGTCTGTTCGACCGTGGTAACTTCCTCCTCCGCAGGGGTTCTGATGGTCTCGTGCGTTTTGCTCACGTTGTATCTTTTCTTATACTTGTCGATCAGGCGCTCCATCACATCGTTCACCGCATCGATGGCGGCCCGTGGGTTATCGTTCCTTTGTTCGCCCCTCATCAGGAAGCCATTTATATTCATTGTAACCTGTGCGCCGAAGACTGGCTGTCGCGATTTCGTTTTCTCCTCGATCAGTTCCAGCTTGACCGAGCTGATGTTGTTGAGATATTTAGATAGTCGGCCGATCTTTTTCTCGGCGTATTCACGCACATCGTCTTCCAGCTTCATATTGCGCGCAGCAATTTTAATCTCCATGATCAACTCCTCTGAGAAATTTCCCTTGCCAGTGTGAATCCCAGCACGTGTCCGGCCCCTGCCGACTTGAGGGCCGCCGCGCATGATTCGAGAGTAGCGCCGGACGTGCAGACGTCATCTATAACGATGACATCCCTGCCTGCCGCTTCAGCTGAATCGCAGATAAAGGTATTTTCCATGTTGGCTTTTCGTTGACGGACGCTGGCGCTGCGAGCCTGCGGCCCCGTGTTCCTGACGCGTTTCAGCAAAGCCGCTTTGACCTCCACGGAAATCATTCCCGATAGATCGTCCGACAGCAGCTGAGACTGGTTGTAACCCCTTTCCCTAAGTCGCTTCTCGTGCAGCGGAACAGGCACCAGCACGTCTCCTCCCAGGTTATATTCCTGGAAATAGAGGGACATGAAGCCGGCCAGGCAATTGGACATAGCCTGTACATTGCGGTATTTCAGCTCGTGTACAGCCTGGCGAACGATGCCATCGAAGATAAAAACGGAGCGGATGCCGTCAAGGCTGCTTTTTGTTCCCCAGCATTCGGAGCAGTAAGCTCCGCTGGATTCGGGCCTGCCGCATCGCCGGCACAGCGGCGGCAGTATCCTGCTCATTTTTTTTGAGCAGCCTGCACAAATAAAATCACCGATTTTCCCGCATCCTATACATGTACGCGGAAAGAAAAAATCGGTGACTTCATGCTGGAGCTGTTTCAACCATCCGGTCAAAACATCTACTCCATACTTTTATCCGCCGTAATCCCGCCTTTCTCCTTTTAGTGCCCGCGCAATGTATGGCTCGCGCCGCTGAAGATAGGCTCGTTCAGGTAGATGTCGCCGTTCCTGATTTTCAGGTTGAAACCGCATTCAGGATTTGTGCAAACCCAGGCTTTATAATGTATCGCTGCCCCCTGGCTGCCGAAATCGGACAGCGGAACCAAATCACCTACTTTGCATTTTAAACACTTTGGAAAGGAATAGTTTTCCACTATTTTTTCCACCTCCTCCAAGGATGAATAAAGTATAGCATTAACCAAATTTTATAAGCAAATTGGATTGTTCGCGCGCCGTTGACCATCAATCAATAATTCATACGCCCTTCAATTCATATTCGGCCAGGCGTGTGTACACGGCTCCCTGCGGTGTGAGCCTGCTTCGCATCAGCGATACCGACCTTACCTTTATGGGCGGGCCTACTCCAAATGCGGCATGCTGCGCCAATCCGCTGAACTCCAGTCGCTGCTCCCCGCTGCATTCCTCGCGCAGCCTGGCCAGGGTGAGATGGGCGGTGAAAGGTCGGATCTCGCTCTCGAAGCCCAGAACGGCCATGGCACTGTCGATACCCTTCTGTAGACCACTCAGCGCAGCGATATCCCCTTCGAGCCCCAGCCAGAAAACGCGTGCGCGCTGTAGCCCGGGAAAGAATCCGGTGTGCCCGGTGGTCAACTGAAACGGCATTTGTGGTACGGTAACGGCTTCAATCGCACCTTTGACCGCCTCGAGCCGTTTTGCATCTACATTGCCCAAAAACTTAAGGGTTAGATGAATAGAGCCGGGATCAACCCACTTCACAAACCGCAGGCGGGACGAGCTGAGCCTGGCCTGGAAATCCTTCAGCCGTGCGACCAGTTCGGCGGGCAGCTCTATCGCTATAAATGACCTTATAGTCTCATTATTCATGAAGCTCTACTTGTGTCCCAATTTGAACAGCCTCTGCGCATTGCCTCCCAGTATGGCATCCAGTTCGGCTTTACCCAGTCCTGACTCCCTGATATGACCGATCACCCTCTGCTGGCTCAGCAACGGCCAATCGCTGCCGAAGAGGATTTTCTCAATACCACATAAAGCAGCGGCTGACCTGTAGACGGCGGTTTTATACAGGAAAGGCCCCGCCGCCGTATCGTACCAGGCATTGGACAGCGCCTCCCCAACCTCGGGCATCATCTCGTAAAAGGGCAGTCCTCCACCCATATGGGCCAGTATGACCTTCAGACCTTTTGCCTGCGAGATAAACCTGTAGACTATATCGGGCGTATTGCCGCCCTTGCCCGGATAATTGTGCCCCACGGGCTCCGATACGTGCAGCGAGAGCACCATGTCCAGTCCGATCAGGCTATTAATTATGGGGCTCATCAGCTTCGCGTCGCAGAGATCGAAATCCTGGGTGTCCGGACGCAGCTCACCCACACCTTTGATCCCGCTTCTGCTGCAGCGTTCCAACTCGGCCAGCGCCTTCTCTTCCTCGCGCGGCTGTACAGCGCAAAATCCGATCAGCCTGCCGGGATGCCTGCCGATAGCATCCATAATGTAATCATTGCTGCGCGCGCACATCTCGTTGGTGGACCATCCGATGTTGTGTACTACCGAAACATCTATCCCCTGCTCGTCCATGCTGCGAATGAGCTCATCCGCCGTGCACAGTCTGGCCCTGGGATTGCCGTAGAGAAGTCCGAAGCAGCGGTCCGATGCGCAGTGCTCCTCCCTCCCTTCGATAACTGCCGGGCTGAAGATATGCGTGTGAGAGTCGATTATCATCTAAAGCATTATAGATTAGCTGGCCCCTGTTAACAATGCGGGATTTCACACGGAGCGATGCGGCCCGGAAAAAATGGACATGGCAATCTCGTGTGGCATATAATGGGTCAGATTCAAGCCTGACTGCCGGGAGATACCGCATCGTATCGGGATCCCGGGGCGCATGCCGCTTCCAATGACCAATTATAGTATTGAAGACCTCCAGGGCATCTCCCGCAAGCTTCGTCGGCACGTTATCACCATGATTTCGACCGCGGGCAGCGGCCATCCAGGAGGATCGCTTTCTGCAGCCGACATCGTCACGGCTCTATATTTCCGTATCATGAGGCACGATCCAGCCAATCCGAAATGGCCCGACCGCGACCGTTTCATACTGAGCAAGGGTCATGCCGCTCCGGTCCTCTACGCCGCTCTGGCAGAATGCGGATATTTCCCCCTCGATTGGCTCACCACCCTGCGGAAGACCGGCACCTGCCTGCAGGGACATACCGACAGTACGCTGACGCCGGGAGTCGATATGTCGGCCGGCTCGCTGGGCCAGGGACTGTCCGTAGGCATAGGCATGGCGCTGGCTGCCAGACTGGATAAAAAGGATTACCGCACCTACGTTATGCTGGGCGACGGCGAATGTCAGGAGGGGCAGGTCTGGGAGGCAGCCATGTTCGCACCCAACTACAAGCTAGACAACCTGACGGCCATTGTCGATTATAACGGCCTACAGCTTGATGGCTTCACCAAACAGATCATGGATCTTGAGCCTTTTGTGGAGAAGTGGCGCTCCTTCAAGTGGGAGGTAGTGCAAATCGACGGCCACGATATGCGGCAGGTGGTGGACGAGCTGCAAAAGTCCGCGCAGGTAAAAGGCAAGCCCGTAGTCATCGTGGCGCGTACAGTTAAGGGCAAGGGCGTCAGCTTCATGGAAAACAACGTGGATTACCATGGCAAGGCACCGGGCAAGTCCGAGATCGAGACTGCGCTGAGGGAGCTGTCATGACCGATTATTCCGAACTCACGACGCGCGAAGCCTTCGGCAAGGTATTGACCGAGCTGGGAGGAACCGACGCGCGCATCGTGGTGCTGGACGCCGATCTCTCGCGGTCAACCATGACCAAATATTTCGCCCAGGCCTACCCGGAGCGCTTCATAGAATGCGGCCTGGCCGAACAGAACATGATCAGCATAGCCGCCGGGCTGGCGACCTGCGGCAAGATACCCTTCGCCAGCACGTTCGCTGTGTTCGCCTCCAGCAGATGTTTCGACCAGGTGCGCATGAGCGTGGCGCAGCCGAAAACCAATGTCAAGGTGGTTTCCACGCATGGCGGCATCACGGTTGGTGAGGACGGTTCCTCGCACCAGGCCATAGAGGACATAGCGCTTTATTGCTCGCTGCCCAATTTCAATGTCGTAGCTCCGGCGGACTCCATCGAGACCGTTGAGGCCATCAAAGCGGCGGCTGCCACCGCAGGTCCCTTCTACGTCAGGCTGGGACGCTCCAAGACTCCCGTTGTATACACATCAGGCTGCAGCTTTAAACTGGGCAAAGCCGACGTACTGCGGGAGGGGAAGGACGCGGCGGTTATCGCCACCGGCATCATGGTATACAAAGCGATTGAGGCGGCCGACACTCTGGAGAAATCGGGTATTAAATGCCGCGTGATCAATATGTCCAGCCTCAAGCCTGTGGACCGCAAGGCCATTGAGGACGCAGCGGCCGATACTGGCGCGGTCGTGACGGCCGAGGAGCATCTGCTACACGGGGGACTAGGCAGCATTGTAGCGCAGGTTTTGGGCTCAGGGATACCGGCGCCGCTTGCGTCCCTGGGTATAAAAGATACATACTGTAAGTCGGGCAAGCCTGAGGAGCTGCTCGAGGCCAACGGGTTGACAGCGGGCGATATCGCGGACGCCGTTAAAAACGTATTGGCCCGCAAGAGGTAGTGGCGATATAATATTCGTACCGGGTGATACAGATCAGCCGGCAAAAATAATATGGAAAACGATCTTCGCACGGCTTTTTTAAACAAGGAGAGGGCTGAACTTTTCCTCAACAACCTGGAAAAGCTGCGCAGCGATAAGGCCATCAACGAGCTATCATATACGGCGCTCAAGACCGAGTACTCTGTCAATCTACAGCACGCGCAGATAAAGATCGATCAGATCAAGCAGGAGTTCAACAAGCGGCTGGCTCTGCGGTCGCGCCAGCTCGGGGTATTCAAGCAGGAGATGGCCAACCTGGACGCCCGTTTCAAGGTCGGGCAGATGCCGGCCGAGGACTATCTCAAGCAGATCAAGAACCCACAGAAGAAGGTGTCCGACCTCGAGGAGCAGATCGCACACCTCACTTCGCTGACTGAGGCTAAGACCTCCGCCGAAATATCGGTGCCGGAATCGACCGGCCTGGCTTCGCTTTTTTCATCGCGCCTGCGCCAGGGCAATCGCCAGCCTGCCCTTATGCCGACCGATATGTTATGGACACCGCCTCCACCTGCTCCCGAGCCTGAGCCGCCCAAAGAGACACACCTTCCTGAAATACCGGACACCACCAGCATTTCGAGCCTGCACATATTGCCTGACAGAGCCTATCCCGGAAGCTCGATCGGCATAATAGCTACGGTTGTTAATTCGGGCCACGAGAAAGTGCAGCACAGGGCGGAGTTCAAGATCAACGGCAGAATCGAGGCCGTCGATGAAGTCAGTATCGAGCCGGGCCACAGCCGGGAGGTCACATTTATGACTGTAGGAGGGACACCCGGAGATTACAATTTATCCGTTGACAAGGCCACCGGCCTATTGAAAATCATGCCTCCGGCCTGACCGCCGCTTATCCTGCATGAAAACACGGATTCTTGCTCTACTTATCGCTTTCGCTGTGCTGGGCAGCCTGATTGCCGTAGCGCTGTACAGCAACCTGGCCATCTACATATCCATCATAGCTATCGGCCTGGCACTGGCGTTGCAGAAGTACGTGGCCAGCTACTTCGGCTACTTCATCATCGTTTTCTCCAACATGCTGCACGAGGGGGACCGCATCAGGATCGACAGCTATAAGGGTGACGTACGGCATATCGGCGTCTTCTTCCTGACGCTGGATGAAGTGGGTGAGGACGAGAAGCTGGGCGGAGAGCTTACTGGAAAGATACTGAGCATACCTAACCTGATCGTACTGGACAAGCCGGTGCTCAATTTCTCTAAAAGCTACGAAAAGAAAGGCCAGAAGATGCAATGTGATTACATCTTCGATGAGATCAGGTTCCCCGTGTCATCCGACAGCGATATAGCCCGAGCGGCGCTCTTATTGGAGGAGATAATCAACAAAGAGGATTGCGAGTACCTGGCACTGGCCAAGGAAGCGTTCCGCGAGAACTATCCCGCGTTCCTGCACGAGGCTGAGAGCAGCAGGCGCGTGCTGATACACGTGGACGAGCAGAGGATATGGCTCAAGGGCAAGTTCGTAGCGCCTTACAAATTGAGGAACCAGCTGCGTACCAAAATGTACCTCCATTTCCTGGAGCGCGCAGCCCAGGAATCCAACATCAAGCTGGCCGGGACTCAATTTCCCTGAAAGAGGGGGGAAAGTGCCGAGGGAGGGACTTGAACCCACACTCCCGTGAGGGAAGCGGATTTTAAGTCCGCCGCGTCTGCCATTCCGCCACCTCGGCATTTCTTGGAGGCGGCGAGCGGAGTCGAACCGCTGTATAGGGGTTTTGCAGACCCCCGCCTTAACCACTTGGCTACGCCGCCATAAACAATAAAAATGGAGCGGAAGACGGGGCTCGAACCCGCGACATCCTCCTTGGCAAGGAGGCATTCTACCACTGAATTACTTCCGCTCACTTAACCGTAAGTTAATATTCAATTTGGTGCCGAGGAGGAGATTTGAACTCCTACGGGCTTACGCCCACCACCCCCTCAAGATGGCGTGTCTACCAGATTCCACCACCTCGGCTGGCAGGGGTGGCAGGATTCGAACCCACGACACGCGGTTTTGGAGACCGCTGCTCTACCAGACTGAGCTACACCCCTATTATACAAAAAATATGAACTTTTTAAAGTGCAGTAAATCTTACAATAGCCGGGCGATCATTGGCAAATGCCCCAGTACAGAGAATCCTTTGACAACGACTTATCACTCTCATATAATCGACGCAACATTTCTTCCAGGCCTGAGTACCGGAATTAATGGCGGGAGGGCATCATGAAAAGATTGTTTACCTTGGTCTTATTACTCCTGATCGCTGCACAGCTGTATTTATTACCGATGTCGGTACAAGCGTTACCCGCATGTGCTTCAGTGGCTACACTTGATGCGACAAATATCACCGAGAGCACAGCTACTCTCAATGGAAGTGTAAGCATCCCCAGCTTAGTAAAAAATGCAGCCCCAAATGGGGTTATTCCTGCTTCTTTGCAATTCGCTAATGCACCTATTCAAGCATTGGTTTCATTCCAGTACGGCACCACCCCCGGCGTCTATACCAATGAGACTCCACAAGTTATACTGACGCAATCCGGTACATTTCAGGCAACTGTTACCGGATTGCCTTCCTGTACGACTCATTATGCGCGCACGAAGGTGCAGACAAATATAATTCCTGGATTATTTAAACAGTATCGCGATAGTCTACAGGGTGCCGGCGTGGGCCTGGATTACAAAAGCACACGGAACCTTCTTATTCCTGACGGATTCGATTGTCCTGTTTCCTACGGCACTGAAGTATCATTCGAAACCACCGGTTGCTCTATCGGCACCGGTGCTGGATCGCATGGGGCCGGCGGCATGTCTGGTTTCGGTACGGCGCCACCTGCAAATCCTCCCATCGTTGGCGTGAGCAGCGCTGCAGTTGCCGCCACCAGGGTTTCCCCGGGCGATAAAGTGGACGTATCGGCCACCATATCGAACAAAGGCGGCTCTATTGGAACTTCCAAGGTTACGTTATTCATCAACGGACAGGAAGAGGAATCCAAAGGTGTCACGCTGGCAAGCGGAGAGTCCACTACGATGCATTTCAGCGTCAGCCGCAGCGATCCCGGCACTTATACGGTTAATGTAAACAATGTCCCAGCCGGCAGCTTTACGGTGGACCAGTTCAAGAACAACGATGCGCTGATATACGGCGTAATAGCTTTATTCATCATCGGCATAGCCGGGATTCTGTATCTGCTGATCAGAAAACGAACGGCTTAACCGGCGGCTTCCGGGTGTTCCAGGATTTAAGCAAAAGAATGGTACCCCTGGTGCGAGTCGAACGCACGACACGCGGTTTAGGAAACCGCTGCTCTATCCACTGAGCTACAGGGGCACGAAGCTATTTATTAGCTTATCGCTGTCTTCAGGCCAAGTATAGGCGTTAAATTGGCATTAAATGTTGTTAGGGATATCCCTGCCGGGATTACTCCATCTAATAACGCCATAGCCTCTTCTTGCATGCCGCTTATTATATGTGAGTATGTATCCATTGTAAATGCTGCACTAGCATGTCCTCTTTGAGGATTCACACCCATCGTCGCTTAGTATTATTTATGGACTGTGGAACTTTTAACTCTCACTGGTTGATATATCGGCTTCAAAATCTAATCGCCAGATAGTCGGATATTTGGATGCAATAATAATATAACCTTCCCAGTTCATTTTGAGAAATATCGTCGGTATCTGGGCCGTAAACCATTCCGTCTTCACCAACTAATCGGGCAGCAGGTAGAGCAAAAAAGCCACCTCGCATCCAATATCTACAAAGGTTAGCCCAGCCTTTAGATGAATTCTGGCTAATATAGCTTCAGGATCCTGCCATTTTCTTCTCTCCGGATCATTTGCATGCCTACGATTACTGATATTATGCATCACGGCTATTCCGCACTTGCCCTCTTTTTAGTCTACCTCACAATACCCATTAACCAGATGCTCAGATATGTCTTTAATTTCCAGTGTATTATTTGCCGCACGTCTCAAATTAGCCATGCAGATCGGGCACATCGTCACGATGCTTTTGCCGCAGTCGGCTAACTGGACCACGCGTTTCCGGGCAACTTCATGTGCCTTGCCGGGGAATAAGGATTCCAGGGGTCCGCCGCAGCAGTGAGTTAACCTTCCGGATAACTCGGGCACATGAATAACTGCCCCGGCAGCTCTCAGCAGCCGGCGCGGCTCATCCACAATGCCTTCCTGCCTTGTATAGACACAGGAATCGTGGGCAACTAATTCCAAGTGAAGTTGCTTCACGCATTTCATCTCTTTCTCCGCGAGTATTTCCAGGTAGCTCCTCGTAATAAGGTCATAACCATCGATAATTTTCGGGTATACGCTCTTCAACATATTGGTGGTGTGCGGATCCACCGTGATTACCCGTTTCACACCATTTTCTTTGAATACGCGGTACACTCTCTTGGCATGCTCTGAAAACACGTCATCCAGTCCCACGTCATAAACAAGAGCTCCTGAGTACAGCTCTTTTCCGTATAGATACCCGAATTCTACCCCCGCCGTTTTCAATAGGGCCGCGATGTTACGCAGCATGCTATTGTACCTCGCCTGTTCTTTTCCATCGACCCCTGACATAAACCATGAAATGTTGGAAATTCTGTTCAATACACGGCCGATGCCAAAAAATCGAGTAATCCATGAATTTTCGAATTTCGCCATCATAGCGGACATGGAATTTATTGCAGGTACTAATTGATACATCTGACCCGTGTACAGGACAGTTTCCCCTCCAAATGGTATATCCAATCCTTTGGCCCAGGCGTCGACTTTTCCCAGACTGAGCGGGACCACGCACTTCCTCGTTCTCAGGTTATCTGAAAATATGCCTAAAACATCATGTATCGGTAGTGGCATGAACTATCCTCTTATAAGCCTAAAAACATCGCGGTTGATATAGTTACGTAAAGCCCTGATATTCTCTACGATAGGAACATCGGCCGGACAGTTATCTTCGCACATTTTGCACAAAAGGCATGAGAATATATTAGAAGTATTTTCCAATACCATTTCCCGTGCCCCCAGCAACACATAACGGAATAGAGTCCTGGGATGCAGGTCTATGCCCAGCGGGCAAAGCGCCGTGCAGGAACCGCAGTTGATGCAAGCGGTGGCATTGAACTCGGCCCTCTTTTTTACACGTTCAACAAATTTGACATCTGCTTTCAACATTTTTCTTCCCGGTCGCGCAGTTTATACTTATAATAGTCATCTGCTCTGGCCTTGGGCAATTCGGTAATCAGACCGTACTTTCTCATACCCATCACCCATTTAAGCACTTCGGCAGGCGGGTGACCAAGTTCACCCGCAATCTCGATTACCGTCCTTGGGCCCTCAGTCAATATCTTGATGATACGACCACGCAAATACATCTCGTCGCGGAGTACCTCGCCCAGGTTACGTGAAACCCTCTTTTCCATCAGGCAACCTCCCTGGCCAGTGCATCGATCATGGACTCTACCTGCTTGTTGGTGTACCCTTCGACATCGATGGCCTGATAGGGGCAAACGGGCACACAGCCACCCTCACCTTTGCATAGAACCGGGTTGATCATGGCAAGTTCTTTACCGTCGCATGTAATGCGCTGCACTGCGCCGTATGGACATGCCTGCTCACAAGCGCCACACCAGGTGCACAGGTCAGGCTCGACCCTTGCCACGAGCGGCTCCAGATCAACATATCCTTTGAGCAGCAGGGCAGCCACCTTGGCAGATGCAGCCATGGAACTGGCCACACTTTCGAAAAGTGTTTTGGGACCCTGTGCCGCTCCGGCGATGAAAAGCCCGTCTATCACAGTCTCCACCGGCTTCAGCTTGGGATGGATCTCGCTAAAAAAACCATCTTTTCCCACGGGTAATTTAAGGACGTTTATCAACTGTGAATTGGCCCGCGGTATCATGCCAGTTATGAGTACCACTAAATCTGTGTCTATCTCGATTTCCTCTCCACCTGTGAGACGGTCCTTAACCTTAACTTTCAATCCGCCATCTCCGGCAGTTACCTGTGGCGGCTCGTTCTCTTCATAGCGAAGGAATACCGACCCCTGCTTTAAGGCTTGCTCATAAATCAACTCATATTTTCCATATGTGCGCATATCCCGAAAAAGGTGAAATTGATGCGCCCCAGGGTTCAAATCAGCAGTATGCACGGCCGCATGCACCGCGGCGGTGCAGCAATATCGGGAGCAATACAGGTGTGGATCATCTTCTTTACAGTGTTCCCTCGATCCAACACAATATAGATAAGTGACTGTTTTGATAGCCCTGCCCTGGTATTTAAAGGGGCCAGAGGCTTGGGCAAGCAATTCTTCATACTCAGGCAGTGTCACCACTCCATTTAGCCCAAAGCCAAATTCACCATCTTTTGGAATATAGGGCTCAAAACCGGTGGCTACTATTATGCTACCGACTGTCAGCGAAATAGTCTCTTTATGATCAACGGATATTTTCACCAGGAATTTGCCGACGTTGCCATTCTTCTCGGTAATTTCTGCTTCTGTGTAGAGTACTATGTTTTCACGCTCACGGACTTTTTTCAACAGTGTGCCAACTATCACGCCACCCCCTTTTCCGTTGGGAAACATTTCCCCCCATTTGCCCACCATTCCACCCGGTTGCGAATCCTTCTCAATTATATGCACGGCTATACCCATATCAGATAGGGCCACGGCCGCACGCAATCCGGCAACCCCCGCTCCGATGACCAGTGCGGCAGGTGTGGTTTCGACACGCAGCCGGCTGAGTGGTACTGCAAACCTCGTGCGGGCGATGCCCGCACGGACCAATTTGATGGCTTTGTCCGTAGCGGCGTCGTTAGAATGTGTGTGGGCCCATGAGCATTGTTCGCGGATATTGATCTGTGTGTATTGATAGGGATTGAGACCAGCGCGCTCGGCCATTGCTCTGAATGTATTCAGGTGAAGCTTCGGTGAACATGAAGCTATCACGATCCCATCCAGTTTCTTTTCCTGAATTTCCGCGATCATTTCCTGCTGGGCAGCATCGGAACACGTGAATATATTGGTCTTTACCGCGACCACATGTGACTCATCCTTTATTGCATCCGCCACTTTTTCCACATCTACATAATCGTAAATATTTCCACCACATTTGCAAATATACACGCCTAGTCTTCGGTCTATCATCTGCGTCATGATGCCTTCCCGATTTTCATCAGATAGGCTGCTACCTGAGCTGCAGCGGCATCTGAATGCAAGATCGAATCGGGTATGTCGCGCGCCCCGGCCGCAGTCCCTGCAACAAAAACGCCATCTATACTGGTTTTACCCGGCTCAATGTCCTCGTCTATCTCCTGGATATACGAGAAAGGATCCGCCTTGAGAGCCCCGTCTTTAAAAAGACCCAAGGCACCCTGGGTGGGAAGTACTCCGACCGACAGAACGACAAGGTCATGATCGGCCTGCATGGTGCCGCCGTTACCCTCGATATCTTCGTAAAATACTTTTAAATTCTGATCAGTTGTTTCCTCGATTTTGGCCACTTTACCCTTGACAAAATACACACCCATGCCTTTCGCTTGTTCATAGAATTCATCGTAACCCTTACCGAAGGCGCGGATATCTATGTAGTAAATGGTTATGTCTGCCAGGGGCAGGGCGCCCATCAGCAACTGCGCCTGTTTAAGAGAATACATGCAGCATACTCGCGAGCATATGCGATTGTTGACCTTTTGGTCCCTTGAGCCGGTACACAGCACAAAGGCTATATTGCTGGGCGCCTTCCCATCCGAGGGACGGATCACCGCATTATAGGGGCGGGTAGGGGCCAGGATGCGGTCCATCTGCATAGCATCGATAACGTTGGGAAACCTTCCGTATCCCAGCGCCGGCTTATTGGCAGCATTGAAGATATCGAACCCAGTAGACAGTATTACCGAACCGACAGTTACGCCCTCCTGTTCCGTACGCATGTCAAAAGATATAGCGTTGGCCGGGCAGATGGCTACGCACTGGCGGCACTGCGAACAAACACTGCAGTCCAGGCAACGATTGGCGCTGTAAAGCGCCTCGTCTGCTGTCATAGTGATTTCATACTCGCTGAACGAACGTGCCCACTCATCAACGGGCTTAAGCTTATTAGCTATCGGTTCTCCTACAGAGATGTCCCCTGGTGTCCGGCTGAGTATAGTCTCCCGGTCGACCATGGGCAGTCTTTCATCGAAATTACCTGTATTCACCAGCATGCCCTGCAGGTAACGGTCTATGTAATAGGCAGCTCTTTTTCCCTGACTGATAGCCTGCACAATCATGGACGGCCCGCTGTGTGCCTCTCCCCCGGCAAAAATCCAGGGTTTCGAGGTCTGCAGCGTTTCCTTATCGGCATTAATAGTCAGATTGCGGTTGAGATCAAGCTCTGACGAGAATGGAGAGGTATTAGGCATAAGGCCCACAGCCATAATAATAAGGTCGGCGTTGAAGGATTTCCTTTTAGATTCATCGAAAGAAGGGTTGAATTTGCCGCCAGCGTCGAAAACAGACGTACAGCAAACGAACTCAGCTCCCGTGGCTTTACCGCCCACGTCACTGACCGATTTAGGCCCCCATGAACAATTAATCGCAACACCCTCTTCGATTGCTTGTTGAATCTCCCATTTGTGTGCTGGCATTTCATCGTTGGACTCAAGGCAGACAAGCTGTACGTCACACGCACCCAGACGCAGGGCGCTTCGGCTGCAATCTATGGCAACGTTGCCACCTCCTATCACCAGCACCTTCTTCCCGCTCACGTCCGGCCGGCTCCCGGAATTACAGGCCTTTAGAAAATCCATGCAGTCGACTACTCCATTGAGGTCCTCCCCCTGTATAGATATGCGACGTCCTCCGGTGCTGCCGACTGCCAGGAAAACCGCGTCAAAGCCCTCTTTTCTGAGAGATTCGGCGGAACTTACCTTTGTATCTGTCACAATTTGGACACCCAGTGCAGTGATATTCTGGATGTCGCGAGCTAATACGTCTTTGGGCAGGCGGTATGAAGGTATACCCCAGCGCATTATACCGCCAGGCTCAGATTCGGATTCAAAGACAGTTACAGAATACCCCGACCTGGCCAAAAAATAGGCGGCGGAAAGGCCTGCCGGGCCCGAACCGACAACCGTCACACTCTTGCCATTCAATTTATCAGGAACGCCATATTCGGGCTCGGGATGCATTAAATAATAATGGTCAACCATGAAACGTTTAATGGCCCGTATAGGTAGGGGCCCTTCGAGTTGTCCCCTTGTGCACTCTTCCTCACAAGGGGCATAGCACGCCCTGCTCAAGCATCCGGGAAGCGGGGCATCCTCCAGGTGCAAACGGAACGCCTCGTCAAATTTTCCTGCTCTTACCAGCGAGATGTATCCGTGGGGTTTTACTCCCGCAGGACAGGTAAATGAACATGGCGAAGTGCCTTGCCGGTCGATTACTGCCTTCTTGGGGACAGCCTGTGGGAAGGCTATATACGCTGCTCTGCGAGCTATCAGATCTGAATTGAATTGATCAGCAATTGCCACGGTGCAGGCGGTCTCGCATTGTGCGCAGCCAGTACACTTGAGCGGATCAATAAACTTTGGTTTCTTACGCAGATCGACAGCAAAGGTGCCTTCCGGATTTTTGCCGATGGCATCGATTTCGGAGTACGTCAATACCCTGACATTGGGATGGTTCGCCGTGGCTGCCATCTTGGGCGTGGAGATACAACTCGAGCAATCAAGAGTAGGGAACACTTTGCTGAGCAGGATCATTTTCCCGCCTATGCTGGCTTCCTTTTCCACCAGCAAAACCTTGAAGCCCATGTCACCCAGCGTCAAGGCGGATTCCATACCTGCTATGCCAGCCCCCACGATCAGGGCATCATAATCTACGTTGGAGTTTCTTCCCATAACGCCTCAATATTGAGCATGTTATATATTAAGTTCGCTGAGTGCTTTGTGGAATTTTTCCATGTGGGATACGAAAGATTCGGAACAGACTGAACAGATGGCGGCCATCTTTAGCCGTCTTGGATCGAGTCCACTTTCCTTGATCAAGTCTTGCGCCTTTTGGACTATAAACGCCGTGCGGTCCGTGCAATCCGGCAGGTAAGCACAATCGGTCCCATCTGCGGCAATGAATACTCCATCGAACCCGGCTTTAAGCGCATGTAATACCCACCTGGGATTAATACCACTGGAACAGGGCAACGCTATTACCTGGACCGATGTTGGATAGTTCATATGTGAACTGCCCGCCAGGTCGATACCGGGATCTGATATAGTGTTAGTGGAGAAGACCAATATCTTCGGACCACTGCTTCTGGACGAACTTACTGAGGACATACTACTTGCCTTTTTTTACGAAGACCCTCCAATAACCAGCGTCCTCTATGGTTCCCAGACACTGATGTCCTACCTTATTGGCCCAGAGAGGAATGTCTTCCGTTGTGCCGATATCGGAAGACAGTACTTCAAGTATACCTGCCATAGGGACTGCTGCCATAGCACGTTTAGCTTCCAGTAATGGACCGGGGCAGGCCGTGCCACGAGCATCCACCGTCTTATCTACTTTTATATTCCCCAGGTCGATGTCAGCCATCATTGAACCTCCTACTGAAGTGAGATTATTTTGCTTTCTGATATCTTTGTAGCATGGCTCTCCGGTTTTCCAGGTCTTCCATAATAGCCTGCCGTACAAGTTCGCAACATTCCGCGAAGATCGGGGTCGCAAGCTTATAATAGACTGCCCGACCTTCCCGCCTAGATATAACGATGTTATGAGACTTCATGATACTTAGATGTTGAGAGGCATTCTGCACCTCAATACCGATCTGAGAAGCTATTTCTCCTACTGTCTTCTCCTCTTTACCAAGTGCCTTTAAAATCATAAGGCGTTTGGCATTGGAAAGCGCACTTAGCATCTCCGCCTGTAATTCAAAAATATAGTTAGGATTTACTTCCATATTTGATTCCCCTTACTAATCACTATGCATAACATCCACCTATATAAATAAGGTCATCCTGCTGTCGTCGGCCCTTGCTACGAACGTACCTACGCCGCCAAACTCGACGCCCGGCAGAAGTTCCTCCTTTTTGAAACCCATGACATCCATTGACATCGTGCAGATTATCATCCGCACGCCCTGATCACGAGCCTCCTGGATTAACCTGGGCAAATTATAGACATTCTTCTTAGCCATTTCATTTTTCATCATCATTGTCCCCATTCCCCCCATATTCATATTAGACAGTACCAGCTTGTTGGGCCCCCTGGGCATCATCCACCCGAACATTTTCTCCATGAACGTCTTTTTCTCCAGAAGTTTAACAGGGCCTTCACGCCGCATAATATTGGTTCCCCAAAAAGTAAAGAACATGTTGACCGGGATATCCATAGCCGCGGCGCCGTTAGCAATAATAAAAGCTGCCAGCGCTTTATCCAGGTCCCCGGAAAATACTACCATCGTCAAACCCTCAACCTTCTTTTCTTCGGGCGCGCTTTGTCTCTCGGCAACAGAAGTGACATCAGCCATCTATTAACAGTCCTCCTTTAAGATAATAGCAATAATCGACTATTTCGATATTATAATATTTGCATATGTATGCAAGTATAATATATTTTCACATATTTTTCAAGTTTTCTTACCGATCGCGTATTTTCAACTCTGAGCCATTTTGTGAACAAGTCAACATGGTTGGCACCGGAAGGGCATCAGGGCGAGTACCCTTGCTTTTTGAGCTACCAATAATAAGATATATGGCGAGCCCAAACAGAGACGACCTCTAACGTTTTTAAGAATAGGAATGCCGCAAAGTGAGACTTTGGAGTTTCAGCAAATAAAATGAAGCAGGGTGCAATTAACCTAGATCTGGGAAACCGCTGCTCTATCCACTGAGCTACAGGGGCCCGCAATCAATAACACGGCATGGCCCGTGAGGGCCATGCCTGTCTTTTTCTACCAGATATTATATGAGAGCGGCCTTCAATTGTAAAAGCCGCAATCTCGGATTACTGCACCAGCGGTCCGGGCAGGACGCCTCCATGATACCTGAAATGGAGATTGAAGTTTATGCTGCCCCCCGCCGGCATTATCTGGCTGGAAGGGGTTATTGATTCCAGTACGCTGCTGGGCGGGCCGCCGGAACTGTAGCTAATGGTGTACGTACCGGTCGCTGCATTGGAGAAGCTCTGAGGAGCGTAGCTGCCCGACTCAATATGGGGGCCATGAACCACATAGCCCACAGAGCCGGACCACGGCTCGCCGTTAAGTGTGGCCGTCACATACACCGTGCCCCTGGCCTGGCTGTAGAAATTGAGAGTATAGTGAATGACTCCGCCGGATGACAGCGTCTGAGAAGCGGACGGGCTGATACTGGCCAGAACCGCTCCCGTCGGGCCACCCGAGTTGTAGGTCAGAGTATAGCTGCCTGTAGGCTGCGAACTGAATGTAGCCGGCACGGTGGAGCTGGAATGTGAGCTGGGACCGATCAGGCTGTAGCTGATGCTGCCGGAGCCGAGGGCCACCTGCCAGGGCGCACCGTCAAGCGTGGCGCTGACCGAGATTGTGCCATAAGTCGGCTGCGGCTGCTGATAAACAAAATTCATAACGAAGTACGCGGTTCCGCCGGGAGGCACGTTTTGTTGCGTCGAGGGGGTGATGCTGGATAGTGTCGCGCCGGCTGGTCCACCCGACCTGTAATTCAGCTGGATATTGCCGCTGGGAATATACCCCACCGTGCGCGGCACCGAGTACTCGTTATCCTCAACGGGTCCGCTGACGGTGTAATGCGTCAGCGTATATTGAACGGAACCCGACCATGGCATTCCGTTCAGCGTGGCGCTGGTCTGCACGCTGCTGCCCGAAACGGGGTTGCTGAAGGCCATGGTGAAATTAAGCGACCTTCCGCCTACCAGGCTGTCGGAAGCAGAAGGAGAGATGGAAATAAAACTGGCCCCCGGCGGGCCGCCATGGTTAAATGTCAGCAGGTAACTGCCGGCCGGCATGTCGTTGAAAGTCTGCGGGGTAGCGTTCCCCGATACAGTCACCGGACCCGTCAGGGTGTAGCTAATGGAGCCATACCATGAAGTGCCATCCAATGTTGTTGCGATATTAATGGTGCCGGTCGCGCCAGGCGGTGGGATGGGACTGCCGCCGGGCGTAACGAAATACCACGCCGTGGCCCACGGACCTGTTTCTCCGCCATAGGATGCGCGCACGCGCCAGAAGTAGGTTGTAGCAGTACTCAATCTGCCGGCAGGTACCACATGATAAAGTTTTGTCAGATTGCTGTCATTCACCACAAGGTTCTGGAACCCACTATCGGACGCTATCTGCAAATGATACGTGTTGTTGCCGATACCTACCCAGGACATGGTAGGCGATAACGTCTGCGTGACAGTGCCGTTGATCGGCGTGGCCAGCACAACCGTAAGAGGGCTGGTAGGGACAGAGCATCCGATCACAGTTAATAATATGATCAGCAACGCCAGTACTATTCTATACATGACAACCTCCCATTGTATTTCTGTCAGATCCGGTTAACGTGGTATACGATTAAGGGCGCATGCGCTTGACAATGAAGCCCTCCGGCGTTAGATAGCCTCTTGCGCCGGTGTCTTCCCGCGGTTCTTTGCCTTCCCTGCGCACTATCACCTCTTTACCGCCGGTCGGCAGCTCTGCTTTAGTGCCGGGCTTGCCGCTGTCTTTGGCTATCAGGACACCCTGAGGAGTCCTGACCGGCCCTTCGACTTCCTTCTCCCCGTCAGCCTGCTCGATTTTTTTCACAGGCGCCCTGCCGTCATCGGCCCGTAGCTCGGACCTGGGCAGCTCCCTTGTCCTGATCACCCTGCCACTGCGGCCGTATCCGCGTTGCATCCTGTCTGCCGTTGCAGCAGGCTCTTCAACGATGTCCGGGGGAGCGGCGGGAGGTGGAAGCGCCCCGGTTTGTCGCATATCGTTAAGGGTGGACTCGAGGTCCTTGATCAAATCGGTCAGTTCGATGGTATCGACCTCATCCTCCTCTGCAGCCCAGTTCTCGATCTCGGTGGCGTAGTGCTGCAACTTGAAGCTGTGTTGCTCCAGTTGTTTGATCCAGTCGGCCAGCTCCTTGGAAGCGGTTTGTATATCGGGAATCTCGGTTTCCAGCAAGTTTTTGATTAAGTTCTTAACAGCGCTTTTTCTCGGCTTCGCAGCCATTTTCAACCTCGCTTTAACGGCACGGGCAATGATTTACAATACCGTGACCGTAAGAAATTATAACAACGCACATTTGTCAATGCAATGTATGGAGGCGCATCAGGCCTTGCGCACAAACACGTGATACTTGCCCCCCACCTCCTCAATGCCCAGAAACTCGTTGCCCGTCATTTTAGCCCAGTTGGGCATATCCTGCTTGATCCCCTCATCATCGGCCACCACCTCCAGCACCTGACCGGGCTGCATGGTTTTTATTTGCTTTGTCGTGTGGACGATCGGCATGGGACAGTAAAGCCCGACACAATCAATAGTCGCATCGGGTTTAAAGTTCACTTTGCTCTTATCCTGCTCAGCCATGCCGCACCTCCCCTTATTCTTTCAGCGGTTTGCCGCACTGGTGACAGACGACCAGCATTTCCTCCATGATGAGAGCACCACAGTTGACGCAGCGCCCGTAACTGACCTTGCAAACCTTGCAGTAAGGGTTTTCGGCTATCACCATCTCTTCGTTACAACACGGGCAACTGTATCGATAAACCAGGGATTTCTCGTCTTTCTTACGTTTCGCAGGCATGTTCATCCTCCTCCGGTTCTTCTTTGTCCGTCAAACCGGGTATATCGATCTTGTTCTTTATTGCATAATTTTTAATAGCCTTATGTAAAGCCTGTGCGCCCAGGTTGGAGCAGTGCAGTTTATTCTTGGGCAGCCCTTCGAGTTCCTTGGCCACCATGGTGGGTGTTACGGTCAGCGCCTCCTCCAGGGTTTTCCCTTTGACCAGGTCACTGACCATGCTTGATACGGCGATGGCCGCGCCGCAGCCGAAGGTCTTGTATTTTACGTCCTCAATGCGATTGTCCTTAACCTTGATATAAAACGTCATCATATCGCCGCACACGGGATTGCCGATCTCGCCCACGCCGTCAGCGTCCGCGATCTCGCCCACATTGTGTGGATTCATGAAATGCTGCATGACTTTCTCGCTGTAAACAGGCATAGCTATCACCCCTTCTGTTCTTTCAGATATTTGGAGTACAGGGGAGACATCTGTCTCAGGCGGTCCACCACCTTCGGCAGCTTCTCCAGCACGTATTTGACGTCCTCTGCATCGTTATTCGGCCCCAGGGTGAATAATACGGAGCCCTGGGCCAGCTCGTGGTTGATCCCCATGGCCAGCAGCACATGCGAGGCCTTGAGCGCACGTGAAGTGCAGGCCGATCCGCTGGCGGCCGCTATGCCGTGGCTGTTAAGCAGCATGAGTATGGCCTCGCCTTCGATAAAACGCAGACAGAAGCTGGCATATCCGGGCAGCCTGTTGACAGGATGCCCCGTCAAGACAGAATGCTCAATCTTGCCCAGCACACCTTCAATCAACATATCGCGCAATCCCGAAAGCCGCTCCATCCTGACTTCAAGGTCGCGCTTGGCTAGCTCAGCGGCCTTGCCCAGGCCCGCGATGGCCGGCACATCCTCCGTACCCGGCCTGCGTCCACCCTCCTGTATGCCACCGTCCATCAGGGGCAGCAGCCTTACTCCGCGCTTGACCCAGAGCGCGGCGCTGCCGCGCGGGCCGTTGAACTGATTGCCGGCCAGGCTAAGCGCCTGAACACCCAGCTTCTTTACATCGACGGCAATGTTCCCGGCGCTGGCCACGGCATCGGTATGCAGCACGGGTCCGTCCTTGGGCAGGCCGGACGCTATTTCGGCCAGAGGCTGAATGGTGCCCACTTCGCCGCTGGCATGCATGACCGAAATAAGCACAGTATCGGGCCTGACCAGTTTAAGCAGCTCGGCCGGGATGACCGTGCCGGTTGAATCAACCGGCGCCAGGTTGACCTCGAATCCCTCCTTCTGCATGGTGCGCGCGGAGTTTAACACGGAGAAATGTTCGATGGCTGAGACTATGATGTGCTTCCCCTTCTCGGCCCTGGCGCGGGCGATGCCCTTGACGGCCATATTATTAGCTTCTGTGCCGCTGGAGGTAAAGACGACCTCCTCGGAGACGCCGCCGATCAGCGTCGCCACCTGCTCGCGCGCGCCTTCCACCACTTCCCTGGCCCCATCTCCCCAGTTGTGCAGCGATTGTGGATTGCCGAAAATATCGCCCAGGTAGGGCAGCATGGCCTCCCTGACCTCCGGCAGCAGCGGGGCGGCGGCGACATTGTCCATATAAACCTGTCTCATCTTACACCACTACACTTAATAATAATGGATATCCGGACTATGCGGAAATCACAGGGCCAGCATTCTGTCCACCGCCGACATGGCCCGCTTCCTTACATCGGCCGGCACCTTTACCTCGGGCTTCATCCCCTCAAGCGCCCACAGCACCTTCTCCAGCGTGATCTTCTTCATGTTAGGACAGACCGCCTTTACCGTTGCCGCGACGAAGGTCTTGCCCGGATTCTCCTTCTTCAAGCGGTGCAGTATGCCGGTCTCAGTAGCGATTATCATCACTTCGGCCTGCGCCGTACGGGCGTATCTCAGCATGCCGCCCGTGCTGAGCACCTCGTCCGCCACGGCCGTCACCTCGGGCCTGCATTCGGGATGCGCCAGGGCCACGGCGCCCGGATGTTTTTTTTTCTGGTCGATGATGTCCTGCGCCTGTATCTTGACATGAGTGGGGCAGAAGCCCGGCCACAGATACATATCCCGCCCGATTTTAGTGCACACGTAGTGTCCGAGGTACTGGTCGGGTATGAAGAGTATCTCACCGTCGCCCATGCTCCTGACCACGTTTACAGCATTGGCCGAGGTGCAGCAGATGTCCGACTCCGCCTTGACCGCCGCGGACGAGTTAACGTAGCAGACAACGCGCACGCCGGGAAGCTCCTTCTTCCTGGCGATGAGCTGCTCTACCGTAATCATGTCGGCCATGGGACAGCCCGACTCTGCGTCGGGCAGCAACACCACGCTGTTGGGCGACAGTATGGAGGCTGTCTCCGCCATGAAGTGCACGCCGCAAAAGACGATAACCGGGGCCTTCACCTCAGCCGCCCTCCTGCTCAGCTCCAGCGAATCGCCGACGAAGTCGCCGATATCTTGCACCTCGGGTCGCTGATAATTGTGCGTCAGTATAACGGCCTTCCGCTTCTCTTTCAGCCTCAGGATCTTTTCGATCAGCTCTTTATTCGTATTATCGTGTGACATCCAAAGTCCCTCATATTTCTAGGGGCGGGTTTAAACCCGCACAACGGGCGCAGCTAAAGCAACGCCCCTACGTTTAACCATGAATGCTCCGCGCATAGCGGCGCGCTATCTCTATTGCCATCCTGACCACGCCGTTCGCGTCGCTGCCCAGGGCTACGAAGAGTGGCTCCTTGCCCCAGCCGTCGCCCTCGTAGAAGACGTCCGGCATTCCGCCTCCACTCCTGACCAGCTGTTTAATCTTCCAGGGCATAGACCTGCCGTCGGCCTTAGACACTTCATCCGGCTCAGCCTTGCGGTCGATCCAACCAAATAATAGTCTCTTCTCACGCGCGTACTTTTTCACGACTTTTATAATGCTCTCGTCGCATTTGAAATTGATGCCGGCGTTGATATCCGGCCTGTATTTCCTGGCCTCGATGATCAGCCGCGCCATGTGGTCCGAGCCACCCCACTTCGGCAGTCCGCTGGCCCTGGGGTATCCATTGACCACCGTTATCCTGCCGTCTATGGCGGCGACCTCCGCAGGTCCTCCGGCGCCGGGCAGGGCATAGACGATGTTGACCCGCACCTCGGGCATGAGCAGGGAGAACTCCCTGCAGCGCTGAAGCCTCTCCACAGACAGGCAGAGGTTGCCCATGATTTTTTCAGCGGCGTCCTTCTTTTTCATGGTTCATCCCTCGGCCGAGCTGAAATAGGCCGGCCAGAAGGGGTCATCCAGCACCGGCGTCAGCTTTTGCTTTCTGCCTGACTTCCTGATAAAAATCCTGTCCCGCGGGGTGATCTCGCCGATATCCCAGGCGGGTATATTCTTCTTCTTCAACTTTGAGATGATCTTGCCGCTGTTGTTGGGCGAGGCGGTGATGACCAACGTGCCTTCACCGATGGATATGAGCGGATCGATCTTAAAAGCTTTGCATACTGCGTCAATCGCATCGGGAATCACGATCTTATCCTCGTGCAGTGTAACGCCCAGCCCAGAGGCCGCAGCTACTTCGAAGACACCGTTGAGCAGGCCTCCTTCGGTGGCGTCATGCATGGCATGCGCCAGCGGCGCCGCCGTTAGCGCGTCTTCCACCACCGTCATTTGAAGAAGATATTCCTTGGCCCTGGCCACCATGCCGCGTCCCAGCTTTTTAGTCAGGGACTTCTCCGCCTGCCAGGCCAGCAATCCGGTCGCTTCCACGGCGGGGCCTTTGGTCATGATCACACGATCGCCCACCTTTGCATTACAGGCCGCCGTTATCTGACTCCTCTTGCCGAGTCCCATCACGGTGCAGCCTCCATTAAGGGGAAAAGACATACCTGGATAGATGCCCGTATGGCCGCCGATGATAGCGATATCCAGTTTCCTGCATTCTTCATCCACCTGCGTCCACACCTTATCTATAATTTTTTCAGCCGTGCCCGGCGGAAACATCAGGCAGATGGTCATGTACCTGGGTTTGACACCAAGAACAGCCACATCGCTGGCGCAAATATGGACTATGGCCCAGCCGAAATAGGGCATGATCACGGGCATACCGAAGGTGGGATCCTCGGCGATAACCATGACATCACCACCGGGCAGGTCGATGACCGCGGCGTCCACACCGTGCCGGGGGCCGATAAACACAGATTTATCCTTCTTGCCCAGCCGCGAGAGTATTATGCGGTCGAAAGTAGCACGGTCTAATTTGCCCAGTTCAGGTAGCATTACAATCTCCTTGTGCGATTTAATGAGACCATAATACATTCGGTGGAACGTTAAATCAAACCGGAGGGCTTCAATCGCTTATGATTCGGCCGTCCCTGAGCCTGATCACCCGGTCGGCCTTGCCGGCCAGCTCCATGTTGTGAGTAACCACGATCAGAGACAATCCGCCTTGATTCAACTTCTTAAACAGGGAGTAAATCTTATCCGCCGTCGCCGTGTCGAGGTTGCCCGTCGGCTCGTCGGCCATGATGACGCGAGGCTCGTTGACCAGCGCACGTCCGATGCTGACCCTCTGCATCTCGCCTCCACTGAGCTGGTGAGGGAGGTGGCGCGCGCGGTGCGATAGCTCCAGCATCTCCATGATCCCCGCAATCCTGTCCTTGCTGACGGGTTTCCTGCTGAAAAGCAGCGGCAGCTCGATATTCTCCTCCACTGTGAGGGTGGGCAGCAGCAAGAATTGCTGGAATACGAAGCCGATGCTGCCGCGGCGCTCTTTCACCAGGTCCCGCTCCTTCAGCCCGATCATCTCGCGTCCTCCAAGTGAGATGCTGCCTGCGCTGGGTGTTTCCAGCAGCCCGAGCAGGTGTAGCAGCGTGGACTTGCCCGATCCGGACGGTCCTACGATCGAAATGAACTCACCCCTGCCGATTGATAAATCGGTGGCCCTAAGGGCATGTACCTGCTCGCTCCCCCTGCTGTAGCTTCTGGCCAATCCCCTGGCGGATATTATTGCATCTTTCATTCCAGATCACTCCTCATAGCTTCCATGGGCGTCAGACGGGCGCACCTGACCGCCGGATAGATAGAGCAAAGCAGGCCGATCGCCAGGGCAAAGCCGATGCAGACTAATATCAATAGCGGATCGATGCTGATCAGTTCACCTCCTGGAGAATAGGGGATCACCCCCCGCACAAAACCCTCCACCAGCTTCGAGCCGACCAGCGCCACCAGCAGTCCCACGGCGCACCCGGCCAGGGTGATGATGAGGGTCTCAATCACGATTAGCCGCGAGACGTCCCAGCCGGAGGCCCCCACAGCCTTCATCATACCGAACTCCCTGGTCCTTTCGTTAACCGACATGATCAGCGTATTGATGATGCCCACAGCACTGATGAAGAGGGCAATGATGATGACCGAGAAGAGCAGCGCCTGAGCTGAGCCCACCAGGTTCATGATGGTGCCCATCACCTGTGTCATGGTAACCACCTGTATATCCGGTATCTGCTCGAGCTTCTTTGAGATGTCGCTGATTTTGGAAAGGTCCTTGACCTTGATGGCTATGGTGGTGAGCTGGCCCTCCTTGCCGAAGACACGCTGCGCGGCGCCCAGGGGAAGGAAATGGAATTCGTCGTCCTGGTTACCCGTGCGCTCCAGTATGCCCACTATGGTAGTGGGCGCCTTATCGGGCCCGAAATCGAGCACCTGCCCGACCTTGAGGTTCTCCTTGTCGGCCAGGCTGCGGCCTACTATCATGACCCCGGTTTCATCGTCATTGAAATACCTCCCCTCCACCTTCCACCAGGGCTTCAATGCCTTCTGTTCCTCGATATTGATACCGTAGACTATATGAGGCTTATCGTCCTTGAAAAACTGGTGCAGCAGCATGGGACTGGCCACCTCGATGCCGTCTATCTTCTGCACATGTTCCAGGTCGGAGTACGACAGGTACTTTGGTATCACGCCTCCGTGTATGATGAGGGATGCAGCCTCGTAGGGACAGCCCTTGGGCACGGCCAGCATATGTATGCCCAGGCTATTGAGCTCTCCTCCGAGCTGACGCTCATAGCCGGCATTGAAGGAAAGCAGGCTGAAGAGGACCGCGATGGCGATGGCCACGCCCGCCACCGTGAGTACGGTGCGCACATGCCTGCGCATGAGGTTCTTGGCCGCCAGACTGAATATATTCAAATTCCCTCCTGTTTAAAAATCGACCCTAGTACCGATCATGTACACATCGCTGCCCTCGGCGATAATCTTGCCCGTGACCCTGGCGTAGGAACCCTTCCTCTGCGGTATGACCAGGTTGCTGGGGGCCAGGTCGATATAGATGACGGCATTGCCGTCCTTGAGCGTAAACCAGCACCCGGCCGGGCATTCGCTGGCTATTTTCCCTTCTACTATAACTTTCTTCCCATCCCATCCCCTCGGGTCCTGCAATATCTCCGCGATACGTGCGGCCTGCACGACGTCAACCGCGCTCTGCTCAGATGAAGCCCCCGTGCCGTTATCGGCAGCGACAGCCGGCCCGACGGCGGGAGCCGTGTCGGCCGCAGCCGCCTGTGTCTCAGCGGGTTGGCTCCTGTCCGGCGCAACGGGCGCCGGTTGTGAACAGCCTGCCAGCAGTCCCGCAGTTATCAGGACTGTCAGCGCGACCGCCAGTAATATGCTTTTCATTTACCGTTCTCCTTTGTCTCTCTATAATCCGTGCTATATGAGGCCGCCCCGGCTATTCTTACAGATATCAGGATACCCTCGCATTATCGTCAATCAAAGCCAATAGTATATGGTGATTATGAATTCCGTATGAAGACGGTCGCAATTCTCGGTGAAGCGCGCAGCATTAAATAAAAACATATTTTACTGTATAATCGATTCACATGAATGCAGTAAATAGTCTGGCGAAGCTGATCGTACGCTGCAGTAAATCAGTTGCCGCAGGCAGCGGAGCGAAGCTGAAAGTGATCAGCATGGAAGACAGCCGGGCCGTCGCCTTGCGCAGGGGGATTACTCCGCTTGAAGTCGAGATCGCCTGCCTGGAGAATGGCGTGGTGCCCATGCGCTACCTGCGCAATATAGGCACTGCGGGAATCGAGGGACAGTTAAAGCTGCTGTGCTCCACAGTGGCCGTCTGCGGTGCGGGAGGACTGGGCGGCGGTGTTATCGAACTGTTGGCCCGACAGGGTATCGGACATCTGGTGATCATCGATAACGGAAGGTTCGTGGAGAACAACCTCAACCGCCAGATCATGTCCGATGAGCATGTACTGCGCAGATCGAAGGTGAAAGTTGCCGCGCAGCGCGTCAGGCGGGTCAACTCGGCCATAGATGTAAAGGTATGCAGCGCGCACATTGGCGATTCCAATGTAGACGGACTGCTTAACGGGTGCGACATCGTGGTAGACGCCTTAGACAGTCTGTCTTCGCGTATGGTGGTGGAAGCGTCCTGCCGCAGGCTCAAATTGCCTTTTGTCCACGGCGCTATCGCCGGCTACTGCGGACAGGTGATGACGGTGCTGCCGGGCGATAAGGGGCTGTCCGCCGTATACGGCCCGGGATGCGAAGTACAAGGTGTAGAAGCTGTTACGGGCAATCCTTCCGCTACACCAGCCGCCATCGCCGCCTGGGAGGTGCAGGAGGTGGTCAAGCTGATCACCGGAACAGGAGAGCCTGTACGCAACCGCCTGCTCTTCGTGGACTTCGCCGACGGCAGCCTGGAGAGCATACCCCTGTTACAGGAGGGTAAATAATGGCAACCGTCAATGTCAGGTTCGTAGGACCTTGGCGCCTCTACCTGGGGGTTGAGAGGTGCACAATGCAGGCTGCCACCGTTGAGGAATTCATTGAACAGATGGATGCTAATTATGGCCCTAAGTATCACGAGCGCCTGCTCAGGGGCGGCGTCAAAGAGCGGAGATCTATTTCCGGCGACAGCAATATACTGGTCAACCGCGTTCACATCAGGCAGCTCACGGACCACACTTTGAAGGAAGGCGACAATATCGACGTCATCGCGCGCTTCGTGGGCGGCTGAGAGCGGGATCGTAGTAACACAGTCTCTTTAATGATAGAATAGGCGGACTCAAATTTCCGCAGGGAGTGTACTATGGCTGCCAGAGAATACATCCTCTCCATAGACCAGGGCACCACCGGCAGCGCGGCCATCCTCTTCGACCGTGACGGCAAGCCGGCCGCCTGCGCTGATACCGAGACCAGGCAGATCTTCCCCAATCCTGGCTGGGTTGAACACGATCCCAACGAGATCTATCAGACCTCGCTCGAGGTGGCGCGCCAGGCGCTGACGAAGGCCGGCGTGAAGCCATCCTCCGTCGCCGGTATCGGCATCACCAACCAGCGCGAGACCACCATCATCTGGGATAAAAAGACCGGCCAACCGGTCAGCAATGCCATAGTCTGGCAGTGCCGGCGCACCGCCGGGCTGGTCGAAGATCTGAAGAATCGCGGTGTCGGCCAGACCATCTGCGACAGGACGGGTTTGATTCCAGACGCCTATTTCTCGGCCACTAAAGTGCGCTGGATACTCGACCACGCCAAGGACGGACAGAAGCGCGCTGAGGCGGGCGAATTGCTCTTCGGAACGGTCGATTGCTGGCTGGCCTGGAAACTGAGCGGCGGCAAGGCGCACGTGACCGATTACGGCAACGCCTCTCGCACCATGCTGTTCAATATCAACACGCTGCAGTGGGACAAAGATATACTCTCGACGCTCAATATCCCTGCAGCCATACTTCCCCGGGTGATACCATCCAGCTTCAACTACGGAGAGACGGCGGAGGGTATCTTCGAGGGCGCACGTGTTCCACTTTGCGCTATCGCGGGCGACCAGCAGGCCGCTCTCTTCGGCCAGGCCTGCTACAATCCCGGCATGTCCAAGAACACCTACGGCACAGGTTCGTTCATACTCATGAACAGCGGTGAAAAGCCCATCATCTCCAAGCGGGGCCTGCTCACCAGCCTGGCCTGGGGACTGGACAATAAGGTCAATTACGCTCTGGAGGGGAGTATCTTCATCACCGGTGCGGCCGTGCAGTGGCTGCGCGACGGACTCAAGATCATTGCAAACGCGGACGAGAGCGAGGCGCTGGCGCGCTCGGTGGACGATAACGGCGGCGTGTATTTCGTGCCCGCTTTCGTGGGTCTGGGCGCGCCCTACTGGGACATGTACGCGCGAGGCACAATGATGGGGATCACACGGGGCACTGGCAGAGGACACATTGCGCGGGCCACCCTGGAGGCTATCGCCTTCCAGGTCAGGGACGTAGTAGACACCATGCGCTCCGAGACCGGCATAGGCATACCGGTGCTGCGCGTGGACGGCGGCGGAACCGCCAACTCCTTCCTCATGCAGTTCCAGGCTGACATTATGAACGTTCCCATACAGGTAGCCGCCATACCGGAAACAACGGCGCTGGGTGTAGCCTATCTGGCGGGGCTGGCCGCCGGCCTGTTGAAGAGCAAGGAAGAGATAGCCGGAAAATGGCGTTCTTCAGCCACATTCGAGCCGAAAATGTCGGCCGACCGGAGGGAAAACCTCTACGCCAACTGGAAGCGGGCGGTGGAGAGGGCCCGGGGCTGGGCAATAAATTAGATTAAAGGTGCGATTATGAAAAGAGACTTTAAAGCAATTTCCGAAAAAACCTTCGACGTTATCGTGATAGGCGGCGGCATAGTCGGGGCGGGCGTGGCGCGGGATACCACCCTACGCGGCCTGGATACGCTGCTGCTGGAGAAGGACGATTTCGGCTCGGGCACGACCTCGCGTTCCACACGCCTGATACACGGTGGATTGCGCTACCTGCGCCAGCTCGAGTTCGGGCTGGTGCGACAGGACCTCAGCGAGAGAGAGGTGATGCTGCGCATCGCTCCCCACCTGGTATATCCGCTCTCATTCTTCATCCCCATACCCAACTTCAGCCTCAACTTCGCCATGTTTTTCGGCACGATCCTCTATGACATCATCTCGTTCGATAAGACGCTGCCCAACCACAGGTATTTGAGCAAGGCCACAACGCTGGCCGAGGAGCCCGGCCTCAAGGTCAAGGGGCTGCAGGGATCGTATGTATACTCCGATTGCGCCATACCGCTGACGGAACGGCTCAACTGGGAGACCGCGCTGTCCGCTGCAGAGAACGGGGCCACAGTGGTCAACCACGCCAAAGTAACGGGTATACTGCGCGAGGGCAACCGCATCACCGGCGTGGAAGTGAAGGACCAGGTTAGTGGTGAGACACTGCAGGCCAGGGGAAAGCTGGTGGTAAATGCCGCAGGGCACTGGGTCGACATTATCAAGGAGATGTTGTTCAAGGACAAACCTCCTTACCTGCGGCGCACCAAAGGGGCGCATATAATGATTCCCAAGGTATCGGAACACGCGCTGGTGCTCTTTTCCCCGCGGGACGGCCGGCTGTTCTTCGTCATACCCTGGGAGGGATTCTCGCTGGTAGGAACGACCGATACCGACTATAAGGACGACCTGGACTCGGTCTATGCCACCAGACAGGACGTGGAATACATACTGGAAGGCCTTCACCTGGCCTATCCGGAGGTCGGTATCGACGACGTATATTATGCCTATGCAGGGCTGAGGTCGCTGGCGCTCAAACCCGGCAAGTCGGCCTCGGACACATCGCGCAGCCATGAGATCATAGATCACTCCAAACATGATGATCTTGAAGGCCTGGTCAGCATCCTGGGAGGAAAGATCACAGCCTACCGCGCGGTGGCCAAAGATGCCGCCGACCTGGTCTGCCGCAAGATGGGTAACAAGGCCCGCTGTGTCACCGGCGAAAGGCCGCTGCCCGGTGCGCCTGCCATGACCTCCTCCGAGATAATCCATATGGCTGAAAGAGAAAACGTTTCCACCCCGACCGCCACGCACCTTTCCCGCATCTTCGGTTGCAGGAGCGGCGAGGTCCTGTCCATGGCCGGGGACGATAAGTCCGGCCTGCGGCCGCTCAGCCCGGGCGGGCCGGACATCCTGGCGCAGGTCAGGTATGCGGTACAGAACGAGAGCTGCATTACAGTAAGCGATTTTATGCTGCGGCGCAGCGTGGTCGGAATGCGCAAGGACCTGGGCACGGATGCAGTGCCCACGGTCGCCGCTGAGATGCAGAAGCTGCTCGGTTGGAGCGACGGGGAAAAGGAACGTCAGGTGCAGGAGCATAACTCTGTAGCCTCACTGGCGCGGCGCTTTAAAAATCCATGAGGGCCAGTTATGTGGCCGCATACGAAATGCGCCACCTATCAATTGCCGGACTTTTTCGATATTATGTATATAAGGAGGTACGGATATGAGAATAAAGGTGCTGGCGATCACCGCCCTTTTAGCTATTGTCCTCAGCCTTATCCCAGCCGGCGTAGCTACGGCAGCAAGCATGAGCCCCGCCATGGGCATTGTTGGGCTTGAAGTGACGATCACCGGTCTCACTGAGGGAAATCCGTACAAGATCAAGTGGGACGCGGAAGTATATAAACAGGGGGTGGTGGGCAGCGGAGGCAGCATATTCTTCATAGTGCCCGAAGCATATGGGGGAGAACACCCGGTGGTGGTGGAAAGCCCCTCAGGAAGCCAGGCATTTTCGGGCAACTATGTCGTCGTACCCAGTATCACTATAGATCCCACTTCAGGTAAAGCCGGAACAGATATTACCGTATCCGGTGTCGGCTTCGGTGTGAGCGAGGATGACATCGCAGTCACCTACGATGGAACCATTATCAAGAGCGGCATCTCGGCTGACGAGAACGGGTCCTGGAGCACCTCCTTTGCCGCTCCCGTTTCCGCGCGGGGCGCGCGCGCCATCGACGCATCGGGGGATACCACCAAAGCTTCCGACGTGGCCAACAGGAATTTCACCGTCAGCCCTGTAGTTGAGATGGATCCCACTAAGGGCGGCGTCGGCACACAGGTAACCATAAAAGCCACGGGTTTTGCCTCGGCGGAGGGCGGGATCAAGGTGCTCTTCTCCGATAAAGAGGTCAGGTCCAACATGACCGCCGAGGTTAACGGTTCCTGGAGCACCAGCTTCGCTGTTCCTCCTTCAACCCGGGGCGGTCACATAGTCAAGGTACAGGGCAATACCACGGCCTCCGGTGACATACCCGATTTGATCTTCACCATAGCACCGGCGGTTACAGTCACTCCCACCAGCGGCGCCGTGGAGGACAGCATAAAGGTCAGCGGCAGCGGCTTCGCCAACAACGAGACCGCCATCGAGGTCACTTTCGACGGCAAAACCATCGAGCGTAATCTGCTGGCGGACGATAACGGCAGCTGGTCCGTGGAGACCAGGGTACCTCCCTGCAGCAGCGGTCCGCACAATGTCGCAGGCTACGGCAGGATAACTCCGGCGACGGACATTACGCCCGCGGTCTTCAGCACGGAAGCTGTGCTCACTGTGGTACCCAAGAGTGGAAACGTCAAAGATGAGCTGAGGGTCACCGGCTCCGGCTTCAGCGCGAGCAAGGACTACTCAATTTTATGGGACGGAGCCGCGGTTGCCAGCGGATCGGTCAACGAATCGGGCAGTTTTCAGTCCATTTTCAAGGCGCCCGGCGGCAAGAGCGGGTCGCTGACAATCACAGCCACCGACACCAAGGGGTCGACGGCCTCTACTACCTTTATGATGGAGAGCAATGCGCCCGACACGCCGCAGATCTCGTCTCCCAAGGATGGCGCGTCAGTCGGCTTTATGGGCGATACCAAGGTAGCTTTCAAATGGACTGAGGAGACCGATCCCAGTGGCGTCACCTACGACTTAGAGGTTAGTGAGGGCTCCAATTTCGCCAAGACCCTTGTTTCGCACACCAGGCTGGCCGATGCCAAATACACACTGACGGAGGCCGAGGCGCTGCCCAACGGGGAATACTACTGGCGTGTAAGGGCCGTTGACGGTGCGGGCAACGCCGGCGACTGGACTTCCGCCAACCTGGTGAAGGTCGGCTTCATGACCACCAACACGCTGGTATTCATCGCCATCGGCATAGTGGTGCTGCTGATACTCATCATGGTTTTGCCCAGGATACTCAAGAAAAAGCGTCCCAAGAGCGATTGGGAATAGAGAATCCTTAATTCTTCAGAAGCTCGCTTACCGAGGAAAGCAGGCTGGCATTGAGCTGGCGCCAGTCGCGCGGCGGGACCGGGGCGTTATCACGCTCCACCAGTGTCAGCGAACCGCTGGGACAGGTGGAAGAGCAAAGCCCGCAGCCGATGCAGCGGTTACTGTCGAACAATAGTCGATCGTCGTTCATCGTCAGGGCTTCCATGGGACATCTCTCCACGCAATCGCCGCAGGCTATACAGCTGTCGGCGTCAAAGGCGGTGATGAATCCGGAAACCGCGGCTGAGCCCTTCATATTGAATTTTTTCATGCTCTGCAATATGCCGCAGTGGCAGGAACAGCAATTGCAGACGAACTGAACATATTTGCTCATATTGCTGGAGCAGTGGACCAGGCCGGCCTCCTCAGTACGACGCAGTATAGCTCGCGCCTCGTCCTTGCTGATAAGCCTGCCGAACTTCCTCTCGGCCATAAACCTGGCATCTGGCCCGAATCCCATGCACACCTCCTTGGGCTTGGTGCAGGGACGTCCCAACAGCTCGCCGTGGTGCCGGCAGTAGCAGGTCCCCACGGCTATGTACTCCGCCTTATCTATATACTGCGATACTTTATCGTAAGGATGGATCTCGTAAGTCGCCGGTATCTCTTTCTCCACGCTGATCACGCGCGCCACAGGGAAGGGAATGGGCGATTGAGTAGTATTGGAGCTGAGCCTGTCCAGGGCCTGGAAGTAATCTTCGAATAGGTGCGCCAGCCTGACCGCCCTTTCGCTGACATCGCCGCTGAGGAACTGCATCTCGAAGATACCGGGCAGCAGCGGCAGCAGGCTGTAAAAGCGAAGACTATTTTTATCAAAGGTATAGACGAGGCCCTTGTCGGCCATCGTTTCTAGATGCGATCTCACCTTGCCCGCATCTTTCCCCACCTTAATGCTTATTTCTTCGGCGGAGGCCGGCATAATGGGCATGGCGACGGCCAGGTCGGCTTCCTCCTGCGAGAATAAATAGTCTATTAATGCGAAAAATTCCGGGCTTTTAATGGCGGGCATAGAACCGCCGCGCATCTGGATGGCTGCTCTGAGGTTCTCGTACTTGTGATCCGGCATTTTACAATTTCTGAAATTCAATAGTGGAGATGGTGGGCAGTACAAGACTCGAACTTGTGACCTCTACGATGTCAACGTAGCGCTCTAACCAGCTGAGCTAACCGCCCCCGGACCACATGGCATTTTATCAACGGCCATATCCATAGTCAAGGATGGAACGGCTGGCGCCCGGACTGCGGCTATACCTTGGTTGACAGTTTAGCGTTGCCCGTCAACGAAACGTGGACGTTGCTGCCGCACTTGGGGCAGGTCACCTCTATGGTGATGACCGGCTGGCGCATTACCCTTTCGATAAGGGTGGATACCATGGTATCGAGCTGGTCGATGCGCTTGTACATCATCTCCAGGCGTTTTTCCATCTGGGCCAGTTTATCAAGCTGCTGTTCGGCGTCCTCGATTTTTTTATCCATATCGCGGCATCCGTATTTTAATTCCGGTATAGAAATGAAAGAGGAGAAATCGTCAATTCCTCCTCTCTGTGATATCGTCTAACCCGGGGTCACAGGCTCTTTTCCTGGACTCCCATGGAATTGAGCTCGTCGCGGTCTTCTTTGATCTGGGAGTCGAGTAAACCGGTCATCTTGGATTCGAGCCATTTCTTGTAGGCTTCCTTGGCCTGCGGTGAATTCCTGACCGCGATCTTGGCCGTCTCCCATTCCTCGAGGAAGAGCTGGCCCAGGCGTTCGTCTTTGAGTGGAAATTCCTCGTCCATCAAAGCCTCCGCCCGCTCGATTATCCTGTTCATAACCGCCCTCTTGAGGCGGTCGATCGAAAGCAGTTCCTGGTCTTCGTAAGGCCGTGAAACGAATTGATCGGTTGCCATCAGTACGACCTCCCGTTCATGCTTTTTCTGACCTTATAATAAGCTGCTCAGTATGCAATGTCAAGCCATTTAGTAGCGGCATACTGCTTTGACATTGCCGATAGCGGCGGGCTACAATGATTGCCTGTTCGCGGGAGTAACTCAGCGGAAGAGTTCCTGCCTTCCAAGCAGGGTGTCGCGGGTTCGAATCCCGTCTCCCGCTCCATTTAGCTTCTAAACCTGTCCCATGCGACAGGTTTTTTCTTTACTTAACACTCTGCCTTATGAAATAATTTATTCGGGAAAATGCCTTTAACTTACCCGAGAATTCTTTAAAGAAAGAAAGGGCAGGAAAGTATTTACGATGGAAGAGTTCGACCCTCCCTCGCCTCTACCAGCCAGTCAGGGAATATAATTTCCTACAAATTAGCTAAATTCAATCCGCTAATAGCAAAACCGTCGATATTTGAGCTACTATGGCCGGTATTAATATTACATTTTCTTATATGGTGACATTTACTCTGTACAATAAAGGGGTGACAGAATTACAGGGTATTACCACTAGTGCATAAGTCCATTGACCCGCTGAAACTACCATGATATATTAAGACAACGCTTTGGATTAAGATAATTTAACGTGACATTTAAGCTCAGATCCTGCCTCTTTGCTGTAATCCTTCTCGTTTCCATGTTGCTCCCGTTAGTTAGCTTCCAACCGGCTTCGGCAGCCACCTACACTGTAACTTTCACCACAGATAATACAACTGCCGGTTCGTTACGCTGGGCAATCACACAGGCCAACGCCAGCGCCGGCCCCCACACCATCGCCTTCAATATCCCCCGCTCCGACCCCGGTTTTTACTCGGAGAATGCCACGCACGGTTGGTGGAGGATCGTTATCAACCCCTCCCTGGGAGCCCTGGTGGTCACCCGCGCAGGGGTCACCATAGATGGAACCACCCAGACTACCAACCGGGGGGATACCAATCCCGGCCAGGTGGGCACGGGTGGTACGGTGGGCACCGAAAACATAGTGCTCCCCAGATATAACCGTCCTGAGATTGAAATAACCAAGGGTACAAACGTATTGGGAACGTGTTTTGACCTTGATGCCGACAGTATCACCGTCAAAGGATTAGCCATCTACGGCTTCACCACCGGCAGCGTTGATTATACGAATGCTCAAATTCATGTATCGGGTGGCACCAATATTTTAATTGAGGATTGTCTTACAGGCACTCGCGCTAACGGCGCTAACCCAGGGACTGCCACCAGAAGCGCAGGCATCTATACTCACGGCACCAGCAAAGGGACAATCCGCAACAACTATGTTGGATACAATATGGTCGGGATCTTCATGAGCCAGAATTCTGACTGGACCATCTCGGGCAACGAGGTTTTCCAGAATGCGCTACGCGATCAGTACGACGGTATAGAGCTGTATACATTCACCCAGAGAATGACTATTACGGGCAACCTTTGCAGGGACAATGGGGGCGCCGGTATCGACAGCTACCGCGGCCTGGGTAAAAATTTACTGGAAAATAATTCTCTCCTGCGCAACGGCATACTCGGCTACGATACCAGCGGGGCCAGGCTGATGGCCAGTAACAATACCCTAAGAAAAAATATAGCAACCGGTAACAGCGGGCCCGGTTTCATTTTTCCTCAAAATGTAGGCACGTACAAAAGTGAGAATAATATCGTCAGCCAGAACTCCTGTTATGACAACGGGGGCCTCGGTATCGACCTGTGCCGCACCAGCAATGAACGCACCGGTGACGGGGTCAATTTCAATGATGGAATCTACGTAAGTACCTGGGGCAACCGCGGCATGGACTTCCCTGTCATTACTTCTGCCTCACTGTTGCTAGGAGCCTGTCCGAGTAATATCGGGTTATAGTTAATAGGGTTATAATGGGGAAATTTCATAATCAAGGAGATGCTCATGAGCAAAACCTTTCGCCCATATGAACCCGATCAGTCATTTCTTCTGCCTGTATCGATGCGTGAATGGTTACCGGACGACCATCTGATCTATTTTATTTCCGATGTGGTTGATCAACTCGACCTGACAGCGATAGCAGAGCGTTACGAACGGGAAGAACGCGGCTACCCGCCATATCATCCAGAGATGATGGTGAAGGTATTGCTATATGCCTACTGCATTGGGGTACCATCTTCTCGGAAGATAGGCAGGAAGTTGGAAGAGGATGTTGCTTTTCGCGTGCTTGCCGCCAATAATACCCCTGACTTCCGTACCATCTCTGATTTTCGTAAAGATCATCTCAAAGCTCTGGCAGCTTTGTTTGTTCAGGTGCTCAAGCTCTGCCAGAAGGCGGGGTTGGTCAAGCTCGGACATGTAGCATTGGATGGCACAAAGATGAAGGCTAACGCCTCCAAGCATAAGGCGATGAGTTACAAGAGGATGAAGGAAGAGGAAGCTCGTCTTGAGGTGGAGGTGAAGGAGCTTTTGAAAAAGGCTGAATCTGTGGATGAGGAGGAAGACCGGAAGTACGGCAAAGGCAAGCGAGGTGATGAACTGCCGAAAGAGCTGGCTATCAGGGAGAGCAGGCTGAAGAAGATACGGGAGGCCAGACAGGCCCTGGAAGAGGAAGCACGGCAGAAGGCAGAAGAAGAACATAAGGAAAGTCCATTGACCGTAACGCCGCAAGACAAGACCCAGAGAAATTTCACCGACTCTGATTCCCGCATCATGCCGGCGCCCGGTGGCAAGCAGTTCATACAGGGTTATAATGCACAAGCTGTTGTCGATAGCGAGTTCCAGGTGATTGTAGCTGCTGAAATCACAAATAGACCAGTGGACAGGGGACAGGCAGAACCAATGATGGATAGGGTGGCAGCCAATACCGGCCAACTACCCCGCCAGGTGTCGGCAGATGCCGGCTATTTCTCAAGTGATACAGTGAATAATTTAACTGCCATGGGAATTGACGTCTATATACCTCCACATAAGACCCATCATAATGTAACAGAACAGCCTGCGCCACGCGGACGAATACCCCTGGGTCTCTCAACACCAGACCGGATGCGGCGTAAGCTAAGAACGAAGAAGGGAAAGAAATGCTATGCCCAGAGGAAAATATTGCCTGAGCCGGTCTTTGGACAGATCAAGCAAGCCAGAGGTTTCCGGCAGTTACTGTTCAGGGGTTTGGATAAGGTAAATCACGAGTGGCAATTAATCTGCATCGGCCACAATTTGCTCAAGCTCAGTAAGGTATATCAGCATGAAACTGTTGAACAGCGATTACCCTGTGATAACACGGGTGATATTAAGTTCCCCGTGGCTTATGGTTTTGCCGTTTCATGCCGTGGTTCATTAGGCGATTTTGCTGCTTGATGATTATTTGAAGTTTAATTTTAGTAAAAATGTTTACTCGGACAGGCTCCTAGCCGCCATGATGGGTATCGTCGGCGCATTCGGCTGGTCATATATATTCAAGAAAGTCCGCGGTCTGCAAAATTCAATGTTCACCACGGCGGCTATCGTCTTCATTATTTTCGGCCTTGCCGAATGGCTGGGCTACAGCGGCGCCATCGCCGCACTGGCCTTCGGCATCACACTGGGAAATATAAGCTCGCTGAGATTGCCCAGGCTTTACAGCGGTTTTAATACCGACTTGAGCGGCCTCAATGTATCAGAGAAAGCCTTTTTCTCCGAACTGGTATTCATCCTGAAAACTTTTTTCTTCGTCTATATCGGTATATCTCTGCAACTGGCCAACTGGTGGCTGATAGTGGTTGGACTGATTCTGACTATCTTCATTTTCATAATACGACTACCCATAGTAAAATTCACCGTCCTCAAATCCACACCGATAACGGATGCATCCATGCTGGCAGTGGTTATTCCCAGGGGGCTGGCGGCAGCAGTCCTGGCCTCCATCCCCTTCCAACAGGGCATGGATGGCGGGGAAATCATCCAGAATACCGCTTATGCAGTAATATTGAGCAGCATCATAATCACCTGCCTGCTCGTTTTCCTTATCGACAAAACCAAACTCCGGAATTTCTATGCCTGGGCTTTCTCCAATCTCGCTAAACAACCAAAGACCGGCGAGCAACCCTGACAGCCAGGTTGATCTCAAACTAAAACCCATTTACCACATTCCTTACTTGACTATCAGCCGCACATTGATTAATATGTAAGTGAATATTCACTTACATATTAATCAATGTTAGGCATGCATGCTTGGGGGGGTGGCCATCAAAAGGAAGGGTTCCGTAACCAGGCGAAAACAGATAGCTGCTTCGGCCGCCAGGTTGATTGTTGATCTGGGCGGTGAGCATGTGACTATAAAAAATATCGCTCTGGGAATAGGTTTGTCGGAAGCAGCCATATACAGGCATTTTCCCAATAAAAGAGCTATTTACAGCTTCCTGATCGAATATGCAGGGAAAATGCTGGCTGAAGACCTGACGTATGCAGAAAAGCGAAGAGCGCGCGGGCCGGTCAATCCTGACTTTATAGTGGAAAGCCATCTCTCTAATGTCATTAAAAGGCGAGGTATTTTTTTTCAGGTCTTCACCGAGGTGATCAGTATGGGAGACAGCCAGCTCAATAAAGAAGCATTCAACGCTATCAGCAATTATATTGCATGCGTGACCCGCCTAATTGAAATGAGCGCTACCTCCAGGTACTTTAAACGCGGCGGCGATCCCTCTTCTTCCGCTTTTATTTTCTATTCACTGCTCCAATTCCTGATCAATACCTGGATACTCAGCGGTTACTCCTTCGATCTAAAAAACAGATTTAATCATGTCTGGTTCAAATGCGGGATAACGCAGCAGGACTACAAAGTCGGGAGCTGAATAAAGTCCGGCTGATAATAAAACCGCGTATGCCCATGGCAAAAGAGGAAAAATGAGATGTTTAAGCAAGTAGATCTACAGAGGCTGGTCAAAGAGAAGCTTGCCGATTATCTTTTTATCGTCGTATCAAACAGACAGCCGTATATACACGTTTATGCCGGCGACAAAATCGAGTGCTCTGTGCCGGCCAGTGGTCTGACTACAGCGCTTGACCCCGTCATGCAGGCATGCGGTGGAATATGGGTCGCGCATGGCAACGGGAGCGCCGACAGGGCAGTCGTGGACAGCAGGAACATGGTACCCGTCCCCCCCTCATCCGGCAGCTATAAACTCAAACGCGTATGGCTGACGGAAGAAGAGGTCGATAGATACTATATGGGTTTTTCCAACGAGGCTATGTGGCCGCTCTGCCATATAGTGTTCCAGCGCCCTAAATTCGATGACGATGACTGGTACACTTATAAAAACGTCAACAGGCTTTTCGCCGATGCTGTTCTGGAAGAAATCGGCCATCGCAAAGCCTTCGTTTTTATCCAGGATTATCACTTAATGCTTGTTTCGAGGTTGATTAAGGCCAGAAATCCCAGAGCCATAACCGCTCAATTCTGGCATATACCCTGGCCCAACCGGGAGGCATTCAGGGTCTGCCCCTGGCAAAACGAGATACTCTACGGCCTGCTCGGCAATGACCTCCTCGGTTTTCATATCGCGTACCACCGCCATAACTTCCTTGAGACCGTAGATCGGGCATTGGAATGCAGGATAGATAACGAGAAGTTCTCCGTAACCCACGCCAATCATACGACTTATGTCAGGCCTTTCCCCATCAGTGTGGACTTTGAATCCATCAATGAAAGAAGTCAGGCGGCAGAAGTTGCACGTGAAATGTCTGCCATTAAGAATAGGTACGGAATCACAGACGAGATAATCGGTATCGGCCTGGACAGGATCGATTACACCAAGGGCATACCTGAAAGGCTGATGGCCATCGACCAGTTGCTCATAAAATATCCCAAATACAAGTTCAGAGACAGACTGGTCTTTTTTCAACTGGGTGAACCCAGCCGTATGAAGATCAGGAAATATGAAGAATTGAATGTCGAAATCGACAGGTTAATCGCAGATATCAACAGCAGGCATCAGATAGACAGATGGCAACCGATAATCTATATCAAAGAGCATAAATCGCCCGTAACGCTGCTGGCCTTCAACCGGTTGGCGCATTTCTGCATTGTCAGTTCCCTACACGATGGTATGAACCTGGTCGCCAAGGAGTTTGTATCCAGCAGGACAGACGGGGATGGTGTTCTCATATTGAGCCGGTTTACCGGGGCAGCCAGGGAGTTGGAGGAAGCCCTGCTGGTTAATCCCTTCTCGGTGCAGGATATCGCCGAAATGATTGCAGCGGCGATAGAAATGCCTCAGGAACAACGGCACGACAGGATGATAAAATTGCGTGATAGAGTACATAAATACAATGTATACCGATGGGCGGCTGATATAATCTCGGCCATGGTTGACATCAAGTAAACTGCTTCAGAACAGATGGAATACCTTTTTAACGATTGGAATAGTATCTGGAAACAGCTGAAAGCCACGAAATACAAGGTGATGTTATTCGACTACGACGGCACATTGGCACCTATAGTGGACCGGCCGGAGATTGCACATTTGCCGCAGGAAACTAAAGTCATGCTTGAGAAGCTTTCGCGCAAACCGGGCGTAACAGTTGGAATTATCAGCGGGCGCGCGATCTCGGATATACGAAATATGGTCGATTTGGATAATATCATTTTCGCTGGAAATCACGGCCTGGAAATCGAAGGGCCGGGCATAAAATATATACATCCTCTGACCGATGAGATTAAATCGCTGATGCGTGTCATAGGCCGTGTTTTATCCAAGGCTATGGCCGGTATTAGAGGAGTCATCGTAGAGGACAAAGGCCTTAGTCTGAGCGTCCATTACCGTCAGGTCGACGCAGAGCAATTACCACATGTGGATGCTATATTTGATAATACGGTTGATATGGGCAGAAAATGGGGCAAGATCAGAACTTCATCAGGGAAAAAAGTGCACGAAGTGAGACCCGCCGTCCCCTGGCATAAAGGCAAAGCTGTACAAATGATTCTGGACAAGTTCTTGCCTAAAAATGTGCGAGGATCCTATCTATCAATGTATTTAGGAGACGACTTAACCGATGAAGATGCCTTCCAGACTATTAATAATGCGGGAGGAATATCGATATTTGTGGGTGCTAGCGGGCAGAAGTCCGCTGCCGCATATTATTTAAACGATACTGCAGAGGTGAGAACCTTACTTGCTGAAGTACTCAAGATTGCGTAGGATAAAAACATGATTGAATGGTTGCAACAGAACTGGCTGTTGGTAGTGGTACCACTGGCACTTTTTCTGGCCTTCTGCATAATCGGCCTGTGGGCTAGGCGTGTTCTATATACCAGCCTCGACAGGCACTTGATCAGATCAGGCTGGGGCGGCCGGGAGGTTCTAATTCAGACTACACGCGGTCCTTTCTTCTTCTGGTTTGTTCTACTCGGTTCATACGTTGCTATCGCATTTTCCAGCATATCGGATGACAACAAGACCCTGATTATCAAGATTATTGCCAGTATATTCATTATTTCCATAATCTGGCTGCTCATCATCCTCATTGAAAGGCTTCTAAGCATCTACCTGAGCGAATTTAAAAATGTAAAACAGCCTGCAAAACACATCATGACCGCTGTGCGTTCGATTCTCATTATCATCGGATTATTGATACTGCTTGACTACTGGGGTTGGCCGCTGACTCCTTTAATACTCCTGTTAGCTGTTATTATTCTGGTCATCATCGTAGCCTCACGTGAAGCGATACTAAATATATTCTCCGGTTTTGAGATCTCCGCCGGCCGCCTGGTAAAAGAGGGAGACTTTATAAAAATCGGCTCGGGTGATGCGGGCTATGTAACCGACATGGGATGGCGGAATATCATCGTAAGAACTCCGGACCGGAATACCATCGTCATACCTAATAGCAAACTGGTCAGAGAGACTATTGTCAACTATGGCCACCCGCTTAAAAAAGCCGCGGAGCCATTTCATTTCTACACGCGCCTGCATCTAAAGGAGCTTACCGGGCTCAAGGCAACCAATTTAATCGCACTGGTAAACATACTCAAAGCGGCGCCGGATTCAATTGTCTATTATCATACACATCATTTTCTGGAGGAGTATCAATATCTTACCCCTGAACCTGCGAACGATTTCGCTTTATGGATAGGGGATGCCCTGGACAATCCCGTGCTATCGGAGAAACTCG
>Ga0208828_1000062_pt1 | contig 49052 bp, 41 predicted proteins | sample Kivu_160m_FD_185487 | JGI IMG/M metagenome (GOLD analysis project Ga0208828, IMG submission 185487) | Freshwater microbial communities from Lake Kivu, Western Province, Rwanda to study Microbial Dark Matter (Phase II) - Kivu_160m (SPAdes)... | ecosystem: Environmental > Aquatic > Freshwater >... | reverse complement strand
TCGCCTGTAAAACGGAACTGCAGGACAAAGTGTATTGCCCGGCCTGCGCCAATAAGCTATTTGTACGCAGGGAGGACATACCTGTGGCCGCTGCCCCTGCTGACACGGCGCCGTCTGTGAAACCGGTCAGCGGAGCGTGGTGGCTTCTGGTTATCCTGCCTCTGCTTTTCGGCGGCTGGTGCTGGATCGGAGGGATCATCGCCTGGGCGGTCAATAAAGATAAGGATCCCAAGAAAGCCAAATCCATGCTCGTCTGGGGCATTGTCCTATCCATCATATATCTGGTTCTGGCTATTATCTTCATAGCTCTCATTGTGACTGGCTTCCTCATACTGGAAATGCCGGGACAGGTGTAATCATCCCCCTGTCGACCTCGCACCGGTAATGCTCGCCCCGGCGCTGTTAGACCGCGTTGGTACAGATCGCCGGGGCTTTCTTTGTCCCTGATATCACCCTGCCAATGGTCGGTGCAATCGATTTGCTGTAAGATTATGCTGATGTCAAGTTAACGCGATGAAAAACAAAGTCAAAAACATAGTCGTGCTGGGATCGACCGGGTCTATCGGCCAACAAACCCTGGATATCGTCCGCATTTTTCGAGATACACTGCAGGTGACAGGGCTGGCATGCGGCAACAACACCAAGCTATTGCTGCAGCAGGCCCGCGAATTCAAACCGCTGTTCGCCTTTTGCTCGGCAGCCTTAAAGCTGCCCAAGGGCACGGCGCCCGTAAAGATGGAGGAAATGGCCGTACATCCGGATGTGGATATGGTTATTGTCGCCACCACGGGCAAGGCCGGCCTGAAACCGGCCGTGGCTGCCCTCCGGGCTGGAAAAACCGTAGCTATCGCCAATAAGGAGATACTTGTCATGGCGGGAGCCCTGTTGAAGCAGCTTGCAGCCAGGCATGGAGGCACTATCCTGCCTATAGACAGCGAGCACAGCGCGGTCTGGCAGTGCCTGCAGGGCGAAGGTTCCGGCGTGTCCAGGCTCCTTCTGACAGCCTCGGGAGGTCCCTTCATAGGCTGGCCGGTAAAGAAACTGCGCAGGGTAACAGCGGCGCAGGCACTGAACCACCCCACCTGGAAAATGGGCAAAAAGGTAACCGTGGATTCGGCTACGCTTTTCAACAAAGGTCTTGAGGTGATCGAAGCTCACTGGCTCTTCGGCCTGCCCTACAAAAAGATCGAGGTCATCATACACCGGCAGAGCATCATTCATTCGATGGTCGAGTTCAGGGACGGCTCCATCAAGGCACAGCTGAGCATCCCCGATATGCATCTGCCCATTCAATATGCGCTGTTTTATCCTCAAAGAATGCCCAATCCGGAAATAAAGGCCATGGATTTCAGCGGCAGGCATAACCTCACATTTGAGCCGGTCAATTACGCGGATTATCCCTGCCTTAAGCTTGCATTGGAGGCCGCAAGACTGGGGGACACGTATCCCGCTGTATTATGCGCAGCGGATGAAACAGCCGTTGACCTTTTCCTTAATAATAGTATTGCCTTTACCGAAATTGCTACAATAATAGAGAAGACACTGCATCTGCACCGTCCGGTATCAAATCCCGGTATTGAGGATATTGTCCGGTCGGACAGGTGGGCATGTGATACAGCCCTCAAACAAGCAAGGAAGGATAATTAATGTTAATAACCATCGTGGTTTTTGTAGTTCTGCTGATAGTGCTGATCCTAACTCACGAGATAGGACATTTCGCCGCCGCTAAGATGTCGAAGGTCAAGGTCGAGGAATTCGGCCTGGGCCTGCCTCCCAGGATCTGGGGCTTCAAGTACGGCGAGACTATTTACTCCATCAACTGGATACCTTTCGGGGGATTTACCCGTCTGCTGGGGGAAGAAGACCCGTCCACGCCGGGCAGCCTGGCCAGTAAAAGCATCGGCACAAGATTTTTCGTGCTCGTCTCCGGATCGCTGCTGAACATTCTTCTGCCGATCGTTCTCTTCACCGTCAGTTTCATGATACCGCATGACGTCACCATTGAGAATGTATTGATAAAGGAGGTGGCCGCCGGCTCGCCGGCTCAAACGGCGGGCATCCAGGCAGGCGACAGGATAGTAGAGGTAAACGGGCATACCATAAAAAACCGTGCCGATCTGAGTTATCAAATACAGTTGAACCTGGGCAATAATACGGCCATGGTCATCCAGAAGCCCGATGCCAGCCGGCAAGTCCTATCTCTAACTCCCCGCTGGGTTCCACCGCAGGGGCAGGGCGCCACAGGAGTCGTGCTCACCTCGTCCGACATGACTACAGCAGTGGAATCCATGCCCTTCTGGCAGGCGCTGCCCACCAGCGTTGTGCACAGCTGGGAGATACTCATACTTTTCAAGAACGAAGTTATGAGCTGGTTTGTCAGGAGTACTGCGCCGCAGCTTGCCGGGCCTATAGCCATTGCACAGCTGACCGGAGAGGTGATCAAAGCCGGAATCAGCCCGCTGCTGGAGTTTGCCGCCCTCATCAGCATCAACCTGGGTATTTTCAATCTTCTTCCTATACCAGGTCTGGACGGCGGCAGGCTTGTATTTGTCCTGCTGGAATGGGCCAGAAGGGGCAAAAGGATCTCGCCTCAAAAAGAAGGCATGGTTCATATGATAGGATTCCTGGCCATGATACTGCTTATCCTGGTGATCAGCTATTTCGATGTCGCGCGCATCATACGTGGAGAAAGTCTGCTGCCTTGAAGAAGCCGCGCGTTTCCAAACCGATACGGGTGGGCAGCGTGATCATCGGCGGCGGTGCCCCTGTATCGGTCCAGTCAATGTCGAAGACGGATACACGGGACGCGCGATCCACCATCGATCAGATCAGGGAGCTGGAAGATTGCGGCTGTGAAATAATCCGTGTGGCCGTCCCGGATCAACAGGCTGCGGCGGCCATCGCAAAGATAAAACGAGGCATTTCCATCCCTCTGATTGCCGATATACATTTCGATTACCGTCTGGCGCTGGCGGCCCTGGCCGGTGGCGCCGACGGTCTTCGCATCAATCCCGGCAATATCCGCGATAAAAAGCAGATATGTAAAGTCGTAGCCGAGGCCAAAACGAGGGAGGTGCCTATACGCATTGGCGTTAATTTCGGCAGCCTTCCCCCCGGTAAAAAGCCGGGTCGCTCAATTGCAGGTTACATGGTCGATACAGCGATGGAAGAGGTCCGACTGCTCGAGAGCATGGATTTCGGCCTGATCAAGATAGCGCTCAAGTCCTTCGATGTGCCCACTGCCATCGAAGCCTACCGCAGTATCGCCAGAAAGACCATTTACCCGCTGCACCTTGGCATAACCGAAGCCGGGCCACCCCGCACCGGCGTCATCAGAAGCGCAACCGGGATCGGCATACTGTTGTATGAGGGCATCGGCGATACCATCAGGATCTCGCTCAGCTCACATCCGCGCGAAGAGGTGTTTACCGCGTACGAGATACTGAAATCCCTTAACCTGCGTCAGCGGGGACCGGTGCTGATAAGCTGTCCATCCTGCGGGCGCAGCGAGTACGATATAGTGGATCTGGCCGTCAAGGTCAGCAATTATCTCAACTCTATCGACAAGCCCGTAAAAATCGCCGTCATGGGCTGTGTGGTCAATGGCCCGGGCGAAGCAAAGGCCGCAGACCTGGGAATAGCCTGCGGCAAAGGCCGGGGCGCCATATTTAAGAAAGGCCGGATTATACGAACCGTCAGCGAGAGCGGCTATCTGCGCGCGCTCAAAGACGAGATCGAGAATTTGTAGCTTCCCTCGGCCTGAGAGTCCGGGCCCATGGGCAGCATCCGCCCTTTTTATTCAAGCTTAAATATTCTAAAATGGGCTACTAATTTAATTTGAGGGGATTAAGAACATGCGTTTCTCCAGATTACTGGGTAAGACATTGAAAGAGGCGCCGTCGGACGCCGACTGTGTCAGCCACCGGCTGCTGGTGCGGGCAGGCATGATACAGCAGGTGGCCACGGGCGTGTATTCTTACCTGCCGCTGGGATGGAGGGCGCTAAAAAAAATCGAGGATATCATCCGCAGCGAGATGGACAGCGCCGGCGGACAGGAGTTGATGATGCCTTCGCTACAGCCCATCGAGCTATGGGAGAAATCCGGCCGTATGGCCTCGTTCGATAAAACGCTGTTCATAGTAACCGACCGCAAGGAACACAAGCTGGCCCTGGGCCCCACCCACGAGGAGGTGATCACGGACCTGGTCAGGCGCTCAGTTCAGAGCTACCGCGACCTGCCCCAGCTCCTTTACCAGATACAGAATAAGTTCAGGGACGAGCCGCGCTCGAGGGGAGGCCTGTTGAGGGTGCGTGAATTCATCATGAAGGACCTCTACAGCTTCGATGTCGACGAGGCCGGACTGGATGAAAGCTACAATAAAATGACACAGGCGTATAAAAATGTATATGCCCGCTGTGGTCTTCCGGCGGTGATGGTCGAGGCTGACAGCGGCGCCATCGGCGGCAAGGCCTCGCATGAGTTCATGTTGATAGCCGAGAGCGGCGAAGACCAGATCATCTATTGCACCAAGTGCGGCTATGCTGCCAATTCAGAGAAAGCCACCAGCGTGAAAACGTGTTTACCCGCAGAAAAACCTCTGGCGATAGAGGAGGTCTCCACTCCCAGGATGACGACCATTGAGGAAGTGGCCGGTTTCCTGGGCGTCAAAGCCGAGCAGACGCTCAAGTCCGTATTCTACGTAGCTGACGGCGAGATCGTCTTCGTGGTCATCAGGGGCGACCTGGATGTGAATGAAATCAAGCTCAAGAACCTGCTTAAATGCAATGATTTACACATGGCGACTGAGGCTGAGACAAAGGAGGCCAGGCTGGTAGCAGGCTATGCATCTGCCATCAGCCTGAAGGGTCACAGGATAGTGGCCGACGACTCGATCAAACTGGGTGGCAATTTCGTAGCCGGGGCCAACAAGCCGGATACCCACCTGAAAAACGTCAATTACCCCCGTGATTTCAAGGTTGACACCCTGGCTGACATCGCGGTCGCCCGGGTGGGCGACCAGTGCCCGAAGTGCGACGGCAGGCTCCAATCGCAACAGGGCATCGAGGTGGGACATATCTTCAAGCTGGGCACATTCCTCAGTGAGCGGTTGGGCGCTTATTATCTGGATAAGGACGGCGCCAGCAAGCCTATTATTATGGGGTGCTACGGCATCGGTGTGGGACGGCTGCTGGCTGCGGCGGTCGAGCAAAGCCATGACGACAAGGGCATCATCTGGCCGCTGCCGATAGCTCCTTTCCAGGTTTGCATTTGCCCCTTGAAGGTGGAGGACGCTCCGGTGATGCAGGCTGCCGAGAAGCTGTACGATGAGCTGACTTCTGCAGGCATAGAGGTGCTGCTGGACGACAGGCCCGAATCGCCCGGAGTGAAGTTTAACGATGCCGACCTGATCGGTATACCCCTGCGCATCGTGATCAGCGCACGCACGCTTAAAACCAATAGCGTGGAGTTGAAATGGAGGAAGGACGCACAGGCAGAGATGCAGCCGCTGGAGGGGTTGACGGAAGCGATTAATAGTTTGTTACAACAGCACTAATAGATGATATGTTTTGAGAGTAACAGCTTTTCAATGAGATGAACCGCGGCCGGGAAGTTGAGAGGTTGATATGAAAAACAGAAATTCATTTTCCTTTAACGAAATGACTAAAGCCGAAAAAATAGATATCGGAATTCCGTCCTTTTTTAGAGCGACAGATGGAATAAACATAGCCTATTACGTGACGGAGGCAACAAGGCCCATTGCATCGCTAATCTTTATTCACGGCGGTGGGGCCTACAGCGGAGCTGGCTATCAATACCTGGCAAAGGGGCTTGGCGCAAAATACAACGTATCTGTTTACCTTCTGGATATACGGGGCCACGGCAACTCTGAAGGGCCCAGAGGAGATTCCTCGACAGTTGACCAAGTATGGAAAGACTTGCAGCTATTCTGCGATTTCGTCCACGCTCGCAATCCGCAATTGCCACTGTACTTGGGAGGGCACTCGTCGGGAGGCGGCCTGGTCCTGAATTATCTTAGCTGGCGAAAGAATCCGGATATAGCCGGATACATATTTGTGTCACCAGAGTTCGGCTACAAATCGGGGACGGCAAAACAGGGTAATTCCACTCCATTTGCCAGGGCGGACATAGGAGTATTTGTAAAATATGAAATATCGCTCCGCAAGATGTACGGGCATACACCGGCGGTTTTTTTCAATTATCCAGAAGAATTGCTCAAGAGCCAACCACTATTTATCAGCACAATAACCTGCAACATGGCCATGGCACTTACACCGGATAATCCGCGGGAGCAGTTCAAGAATATCGACAGGCCGTTTGCCCTTTTCGCCGGAGAGAACGACGAACTATTCGACGTAGAAGAAGTCCTCCGCTATGCATATCTACCGAAGCAGGAAATCAGGGAAAAATCAATAGTGCGAACAATAAAAGGCGCAAACCACTTGTCGATTCTACTGGCGGCAGACGAATTAATCGGAGAAGCAATACGGACAATGTGCCTATGCTGTTGAAAACCAGTGCCGGGTTAAATGTTGTTGTTGAAAGTGATGAGGGGCTGGCTAATGCCGTCAGGAAGCTTGTAAAATCCGGCGATAACGGTTGAGCGCGGACAGGCATTTAATAGCGATCGCGCCCGAGGGGAAAACGGGTATGGAGTGCGCTTCAAGCCACTCGATTATGTTGGTGTCGAAGCGCAACATGTGAGGGGGCCAGACAACCAGCGGTTTGCCTTTGTTTGGGGCAGCCAGGAAGGGAGGGCAGAATATCCCGGGATCGATGGGAAAGATTGGCGGAGGAAGCTGGACTGCGATGCAATCGACCTCCTCGTCATCGGCCATGGCCTCGATGAAGGCGCCGTGGTTGTTGTTGAAAGAGCTGAATGTATAAATGATGCCGAAGTCGTATGGATTGAGCGCTATCTCCCAGGCCGGGAAAGTCTTGTGCAGCCTCTCGTAGCTGGCCTTGCCGGGCTCAGCCATGACCAGACCGTTTTGATAGATAGTATCAGTGGCCAATACAGCCTCACCGCCGGGAAAAGTGGCGATGGCGACACGGTTTCCTGCGGGAACCGGGAGGTAGGAAAAAGCCTTGGCCAGATAGAGGAAATCGTCCAGCGTATCCGCTTTAATGGCCCCGGCCTGCTTCAAGGCAATATCAAAAACGACATCGCTGCCCTGCAACAGCGAACCTGTATGCGACATGGCCGCCTTCGCTCCGGCCTCGGTCCTGCCTCCCTTAAGGACAATCACGGGTTTGTTAGGTGTGGTCTGTTTCAGGAGCTCGTAGAAGCGGCGACCGCCACCCTTGATGGATTCCAGATGGATGCAAATGACTCCCGTATCGGGGTCCTGAGACAGGTACTCCAGCGCGTCCACCTCGCTGATGTCCATCTTGTTGCCCAGATCGATCAGTTTGGCCAGGCCGAGATGGAAATCGGAGAGCATCCAGTTCAGGCGTGGCTCATACATGCCGGACTGAACAATGAAGGAAACCTTGCCCGGAGGCAAAGCGGTCATGGTGAAAAAACTGATGACCAACTTGTTGGCGCTGTTGATGGGGCTGAGAGCGTTGGGACCGATGGCCCTGATCCCTTTTGCCTTCAGTATACCGGCAATCTCATCCTGTATTTTCTTACCCTCGGGGCCGATCTCCGAGAATCCACCCGTAACGACGACGGCGCCGCCGATCTTGTCGCCCGGCAGCTTCCTTATGATATCGAGGACGTTGCGCGCCGCGACGGAGACAATAACAAGGTCTACATATTCGCCTATATCGTCAAAGCTCTTGAACGTCTTGATACCGTACACTTCATCCTGGTTGGGATTTACAGGGTAGATTTTGCCCTGGTAGCCCATGTTGACCAGGTTTTCTACCAGGTGATAGTTAACGGCGAATTTGTTATTGGAGGCGCCGATGATAGCCACGCTCGAGGGGTAGAGAAAACTATGAAGAAAGTGCTCAGGCATTTATTGCCTCAAAGTGGCGCCCAGTTCTTTGGACAGTCGTTCCAGGATACGCTGCTGAACTTTATCGACTTCCTCATCTTTGAGTGTGCGGTCAGCGGCCTGGTAGACCACTCTGAAAGCAATAGACTTTTTACCCTCGGGCACCTGTTCCCCCGCATACAGGTCAAACAGCTGCAAATCAGATACCAGGTTAAAGCTCCGTACAATGTCTGCTATTTTCTGATAATCGATGCCTGCATCCAGTAATACTGCGATGTCCCTCATAGTGCCCGGGTATTTCGAGACGGCTTTGTATATCAGCGGCCTGGATGCTAATTTGAGCAGCCTGTCTACATCCAGCTCAAATAAAAAGGCGGGGTCGGTGATATCGAATTGCCGTAACACGGCGGGATGAACTTCGCCGATTACACCGATTTTAATCGAACCAGCCATCACGTCAGCGCATTTGGCAGGGTTGAGCGTCACATCGTTGCCCGGCAGATATACAGCTTCGATGCCGAGCCTGGTCAATACCGTCTCCACGATACCCTTAACAAAATAGAAATCGACCGGGTAGGATTTATGCTGCCAGTACGTATCTGGTACTAGACTATCTATTAATCCGCACAGTATTTCATTTTCTACTGGCAGGTCCTTCGGCCGCGGTGTAAATACCCTGGCGATCTCAAACAGCCTGATGTTGTTTTCCCTGTTGCGCTGGTTGCGGGCCAGGGCGTTTAGGATGCCTGCCCGCAGGCTGGTACGCAGGTATTCAAGCTCCCTGCTCATGGCATTGGCCATTTTTAACGGCTCCGGATCCTGTTTACCGGATATTGGAGATAGTCGGCCTAATACCTCCAGGCTGGTCAGCGGGTAGGTGATGATCTCCTGAAATCCGCATCCCACCATGATGTCCTGAAGGTTGCGCCTGAAAGCCACGTCGGGAATGCTCTCACCGGTAGGCAGCGGGGAACTGAGCATGGACTCGGGAATATTTTCATAACCCGTGGCCCGTGCCACCTCCTCAACCAGATCAACCGGGATATTAATGTCCGTTCTCCACCAGGGCACTTCGACCAGCACTATTCCCTTTCCTCCCTTTTTGCAATGCAAACCCAGTGATTCCAGGCACTTTTTAATATTATCCTCACTTACATCCATGCCGAGTATGCGCTTTACTTCCGCTTCTGAAACCGGTATCGGTTTCCTCTCTTTTTTACCCGGATAGACATCGATAATGCCCCTGGCGACCTTGCCTCCGCCAAGCTGCGCCATAAGCTGTGTCGCTCGCTTGACGGCCATCAAGGCAAGCTCCGGGTTCAGACCCTTTTCAAATCTGGCAGAGGCCTCGCTGCCCAGTTTTAGCTGCTGACTACCACGGTGAATGGCGGCCTGGCTGAAATTGGCGGACTCAAGCAGTATGGTGGTGGTTGAATCCCTGACTTCCGAGCTCAATCCGCCCATGATACCTGCCACAGCCACCGCCCTCTCCGCATCCGCTATCAGCAGTATATCGCCGCTTAACTTACGCTCCACCTCGTCCAGTGTATACATGATCTCGCCGTCGACCGCCCGCCTGACTATTATCTTTTGTCCCCTGATCTCCCGGTAATCAAAAGCATGCAGCGGCTGTCCGAACTCCAGCATGACGTAGTTTGTAACATCAACGATATTGTTGATAGGCCGTGCCCCACAGGCGGCCAGGCGATCCTGCATCCACTGTGGCGAAGGTTTGATAGTAATACCATCGATTATGCCGGCGCAGTACCTGGGACAGAGCTCCGGGTCCTTGATCTGTACGGAAGCGTAGGACTCAGCGCCCTTGCTTCCCTCTTCATATTCCAGATCGGGCATACGAAAGGGATGGCCGGTAATGGCGGCCACTTCACGCGCTATGCCCATTACAGAGAGGCAGTCCGCCCTGTTGGGTGTGATATCGATATCTAAAATAATCTCTCCCAGGTAATCGGCCAGCGGCCTGCCTATCTCGAATTCACGCGGCAGAACCAGTATGCCCTCGTAGTTATCGGATATACCGAGCTCCTTCTCAGCGCATATCATGCCTTCGGAAATCACGCCGCGGATTTTAGCCGGCTTCAACTCCTCGACCTTGCCGGTATGCCCGTCTATCAGCCTGGCCCCGACCAGCGCAAAGGCGATTATGTCGTCAACGACCAGGTTCGGCGCACCGCAGACCACCGTTATCTGCCTGCTTCCCAGGTCCACCGAAGCCAGCCTCAGGCGATCGGCATTGGGATGCGGATTGACGGCCAGTATCCGACCGACTATGACTTTATCCCAGCTTCCGCCTATGACCTGTATATCCGAGACCTCAAGGCCGGCCAGCGTAAGCTTCCTGGCAAGCTCGTCTACAGGAATGTCGATATCGACGTAGTCTTTAAGCCATTTCAACGGGACTTTCATCAAGCACCTTCAGGTCAAAATTGTTTCAGGAATCTCAGGTCGTTGCCATAGAAAAGCCTTATATCGTCAATGCCGTAACGCAGTATGGGTATCCTCTCGACACCCATGCCGAAGGCAAATCCCGAGTATTCATCGGGGTCAATGTTGCAGCCTCGCAGCACCTCGGGATGCACCATCCCGGCGCCCAGTATCTCGATCCAGCCACTGTTGCCGCAAAGGCGGCACCCCTTCCCCCCACACATAAAGCAGTCGATAGCAATTTCCACTCCCGGCTCCACGAACGGGAAATAATCGCAGCGGAAGCGGCATTTGCGATCCTGTCCGAAAAGCCGGCGTGCGAATTCAAATAAGGTGCCCTTGAGATCAGCCATGGTGATGTTCCTGTCCACAGCCAATCCCTCAACCTGTGAGAACATCCACTCGTGAGTGGCATCCGTAGCTTCGTAGCGGTAAACCCTGCCGGGAGCGACCACACGGATGGGCGGCTTCTCCTTCTCCATAGTTCTTATCTGAACCGGCGAAGTGTGCGTGCGCATCAACATCGGCCTGCCGCCACCCGGAGCCTCATAATCGACCCATAACGTGGCAAAGCCGTCTCGCGCAGGATGTTCGGCAGGCATGTTAAGGGCCTCGAAATTGTAGTATTCCCATTCCACCTCGGGACCTTCCACGACTTTGAATCCCATCCCGGCGAAAATATCGCATATCTCTCTGATGGTCCTGGTAGTCAGGTGAAGGCGCCCGAGTTGATGGGGTTGACCGGGCAGGGTTACATCTATTTTGTCGCGCTCCAGCGATTCGTGTTTGGAGAGTTCGATCTTCTCTTTGCGCGCCTGATGTAGCTCTTCCAGAGAGGATTTAACCTGGTTGGCCCTTGCGCCCAGTTCGCGTCTTTCATCGATGGGAACATTGCCCAATGAGCGCAGGATATTGATTAATTTGCTCTTTCTACCGAGGTAACGAACGCGCCAGGATTCAAGCTCTTCAATGCTGGTTATTTTTTGCAGTTCGGCATTGGCTTGTACGGAGACTTCTTCAACCTGGTCTGTCATTTACCGATCATTCAGGGGTTTAGTTCTTTAATCTGGCAGCCGCCACCTTAACCAGCTCAGAAAATTTGGCCGGGTCATGTACGGCGATATCGGCCAGAATTTTGCGATTAATATTAACATCCGCCTGCGTAAGGCCGTTGATGAACTGGCTGTAAGTTAATCCGCCGTCCCTCGCCGAGGCATTGATCCTGGCGATCCACAGCTTGCGCATATCTCCCTTGCGCTCCCTGCGGTGTCCGTAGGCGTAATCGAGGGCATGCAGCATCGATTCATGAGCATGCCTGTAAAGGGAATGCCGCTTGCCCCTGTGTCCCTTGGTTAATCCAAGTACTTTTTTATGGCGTTTGTGGCTGACAACGCCGCCTTTAACTCTTGGCAACTGAGTCCTCCTGAATACCTACTGGTAAGGTAATACTTTTTTAATCCTTTTGACGTCGGCTTTATGCAGGGGTATAGTCTCATCATAAAGCCCTTTTACCTTGGCCGATTTCCTGCGCCTGAAATGGCTTTTACCCTGCTTCATGCGCATGATCTTGCCCGTTCCGGTGAAATGAAAGCGTTTTTTAGCTCCCTTGTGAGTCTTTAGTTTAGGCATCTATACTGTTTCCTTGACCTTTATTTCTTTTACAGGTGCGGCCTCTTTCACCTCTTTAGCCTGTACCTGTTTGGCCGAGATGGGTGAAAGAATCAGGCTCATAATCCTGCCTTCATGTATCGGCTGTCCGTCCAGCTGGGCGACTCCCTTGAGGTCATTTGCTACCTTTTGAAGGAGTCTAATGCCCAGTTCAGGATGCACCATCTGGCGCCCCCTGAAAACAACGAGTACCTTTACCTTATCTCCATCAATAACAAATTTCTTGGCCAGGTTTATCTTTATATCAAGGTCATGATCCTTAACCTGCGGCCTTACCCTTATCTCCTTGAGCAGGCCGGATCTCTGACCGCTGCGTACCTTTTTTTCCTTTTTGGTCTGTTCGTACCTGTATTTGCCGTAATCAAGTATCCTGCATACAGGCGGGGCCGCCGTCGGCGCCACTTCTACAAGGTCCAATCCCTTTTCATTGGCCATCTGCTGGGCCTTGTCAGTGGCTATTACACCTAATTGCTCCCCTTCATCACCAATAAGCCTTATCTCCTTTGCTCGAATGCGGTGATTGATATTCAGTTCTTTAAATATTTTGTTCTATCCCTCCCTTAAAAATAAACTGCACGGGTTAGAATATATCATATTTCATAGCTGTAAATCAAAGTTCCTGAAGCTCCCGGGATTCGATTACTTTTATCACCCTTTGCATGAAGACGGAAAACTCCTGCGAGCCAAGGTCTTCACCGTTGCGCAGCCGGACCGATACTGTTCCGTTCTCCACCTCTTTGTCCCCTACCACCAGCATATACGGTATCTTGTTCAACTGGGCTTCCCGTATCTTCATATTCATACGTTCCGAACGGTCATCCAGCTGGACCCGCATATCCCGTGATCTCATTTCCGCACACAGCTTTGAGGCATATTCAACATGCCTGTCAGCGATCGGTATCAGCACAGCCTGCACAGGCGCCAACCACACCGGGAAAGCGCCCGCATAGTGCTCGGTCAGGCAGGCAAAAAAACGCTCCATGCTACCCAGAACGGTGCGATGGATCATCACGGTACGGTGCTCGCGTCCATCCTCACCAATGTAGTTGACATCGAAACGTTCGGGCAGCTGGAAATCGACCTGTATGGTCGGGCCCTGCCAGAGCCTGCCCAGCGCATCCTTCAATTTGATATCTATCTTGGGACCGTAAAATACGCCTTCTCCCGGGTCCACCTCATAATCGAGCTTGAGCTGCTCCAGGACGTTACGTAAAGCTGCGGTGGCCATATCCCAGCTCTCCACCGTGCCCGTATATTTCTCGGGCCTGGTCGACAGCATCATTTCATACTCGTCAAATCCGAATGATTTCATCATAAACCGCGCCAGCTCCACAACATCTTTAACTTCGGATTCAAGCTGGTCCGGCCTGCAGAAGATATGGGCATCATCCTGCGTAAAACCCCTGACCCTGGCCAGCCCGTGCAGCACGCCGGAGCGCTCATAGCGGTATACGGTGCCGAGCTCGGCGTAGCGCATGGGCAGGTTGCGATAACTGCGCAGTTGCGTTTTATACATCAGTATATGAAACGGGCAGTTCATGGGTTTGACGACGTACTGGATGTCGTCGATCTCCATGGGCGAGTACATGTTTTCACGATAGAAATTCCAGTGGCCGCTTGTCTCCCAGAGATGCACCTTGGCGATATGAGGAGAATAGACGATGTCATAACCGCGCCGCCGATGCTCAAGCTTCCAGAAATCCTCTATCATTTGCCTGACAGTTGCTCCCTTCGGATGCCAGTAAGCCAGACCGGGTCCCGCTTCCTCGTGCAGGCTGAACAGGTCGAGCTCTTTACCGAGCTTCCTGTGATCGCGCTTTGCGGCTTCGGCTAACTTTTTCAGATGTTCTTCCAGGTCAACGCTCCGGGTGAAGGCCACGCCATATATCCGCTGCAGCATGGGCCTTTTCTCATCGCCTCGCCAGTAAGCGCCAGCCACGCTGACCAGTTTGAACGCCTTTACATCACCGGTGGTTTTAGCATGCGGTCCGCGGCAGAGATCGGTGAAATTGCCCTGCCTGTAGATGGTAACCTTGTCGGCGCCCAGATCCTTAATCAGCTCGATCTTATAAGGTTGATCGGCAAAAAGTTTATTCGCCTCATTTATACTTATCTCTTCTGATGAAAACGGCAGGTTGGCAGCGATTATCTCCCGCATCCGGGCCTCAACCGCCGGCAGGTCTTCCACGCCGAGCGGTCGGGGCAGGTCGAAATCATAATAGAACCCATCTTCGATAGCAGGTCCTATGCCGAACTTGGCTTCAGGAAACAGTGATTGGACCGCCTCAGCCATAATATGGCTGGCCGAATGACGCAACGCCTCCAGTTTCTGGGATTTATCTTCCTTAGCCATGTAAACTACTCCCTAGTATCCAAATAAAAACCTCACGCATATGATTGCGGGAGGTCGATGAGACTATCAGGTTAATACGGCGTACCGCAAGTGTCAGATGATTATAGCAGCCGGCATGTACTCACGCAAATGTACCATATGACTGTTTTCATGTTTTCAGTCGCTCAGCAATCTATCGATATTGACGTTCTCTTTAACCAGTCTCTGCATCAGGGCGATCTCTTCAGTATCCTTCGCGGTGATCAAGGGGGTCAGGGATTCAATTTGCTTGGCCGTTTCATATACTCCTATCGGCACCATCAATACCGGTATATCTTTTTCGTCAGCCTTATCCAGGATATTCTGGTGCGGCTGAATATTATTGGTGATAACTACAGCCGCCGTGCATTTGTCTTCGAAGGATGCCAGCAACATGTCGGAACGGTCGCCGCTGGTTACCACCAGCTTGTTCTCCCTGTGAAACTTCACATCCGCATAGGCTGAATCCACAGAAGCAGCGCCCACAAAAACATTGTTTACCCTGCGGTTCAATCCGTTTTTGCCTGCCACCACTTTCGCCAGCAAATATTGAGACAGGTATTCCATGGAAAAGAAGGTCAGCTCCGCCTGATAGGGTATTATCCCAAGGATATCGATACCCGCTTTCTGCATCATCGGGACATAAACCGTATTAAAATCCTCCACGTTGCGGACTTTATTAATAATCACACCCCTGAAATCGATGCCGTTGAAGTCAAGGAACTTTTTAATAAAAATCACGTTGTCCACTATGTAGTTTTCCTCACCACCCACCACTATCACCAGCCTGCCCCCGAGATATCTGGCCAGCGATAGAACGTTCAGGTAGAAGGAGATGCCGAATTCAATATCCTTGCCTCCTTCGACAAAGAGCATGTCTTTGCTCTGACTGACATCTCCCGCCATAGTCAGCACACGGTTTTTCGTCCCCTCTTCGTCATATTTGAACCTCATCTTCAGGTGTTCAAATCCAACCGTTATGTCCTCCGGGCCTTGAGTCATGCCAAATATATTGGTCAGCAGGGCGGCATCATAGTCCCACACCCTTTTTTTACGGTAAACCAGACGGTCGCCCAGAGGCTTAATGTAAGCGAATGATTTACCGGTCGCCTTAGCCAGTCCGATTATCAGACTGGTCTTGCCGGCGTTGCCGTCCATCGATCCCACTATAAGGCTTTTCATACATTTACCTCCTGCCGGTAAGTACTATTCCCATATCCGCAGCCCTCAATCCCAAACCATATGTGAAGCCGATACGGCCTGTATCACACTAATACATCAGTCCTTGATCCAGGCAGGCTGGATAGTGCTGATCAGCAGTCCACCATCTATAACGATCTCGGTGCCCGTAGTGTAGTTTGAAGCCGGCGAAGCGAAGTAGACGGCAGCCCCGGCGATCTCATCTGGATCCCCGATGCGGCCCGATGGGAGCATGCCGGCTACCATATCGTGTGTTTTTTTTGCGTCCTCCGGTGGAAGATGCGCCCAGTGCGAATTCATCATCTTGGTTTCAATGGGGCCCGGGGCGATTGTATTAACCTGGATATTGTCGGCAATTAACTCAGCTGCAAAAGCTTTGGTTATCATGCGTGCTCCCGCTTTGGATATGGAGTATACACTGACCGCCGGCTCGGGTTTGAAGCCGTCTACGGAAGCTATATTAATGATCTTGCCGCCTCCCTGCTTCTTCATTATATTGGCAACGGCTTGACTGGTAAAATACATACCTTTGAGGTTGACGTTCATGATCGTTTCCCAGAGGCGTTCGTCCGACTCAAGCACGCTGGCCATGGCGGGGCTGGCGCCCGCGTTGTTCACCAGTATGTCGATGCGGCCGCCCAGTTTTTCCATGGCGGTAGCCACCATCTTCTGAATCTCTTCCATTTTCCCCAGATGCGCCTGGATGGGATAGGCCTCGCCTCCAAATCTCTTGATCTCAGCGGCAGTTGATTCGAGGTCAGCTATCTTACGACTGGTGATCGCTACTTTGGCCCCCGCTTTAGCGAAGCCGACGGCTATTGATTTGCCAATGCCGCGGCCACCGCCTGTAACTATAGCTGTTTTGCCCTTCAGAGAAAATTGACTGAGCTCAAACACAAGATTACCCTCCTGATATGCTGATTTATATAATAACCGGCTGTTTGCCGACAGCAAATGATAAGGCAACCGGTCTTTATTTTCAACGCGGAAACGTCAGTAGCCGTTAACCGGACACAGTGGCAGCGACCGCCGCTCGGCCGTATCCAGCCTGACAATATAATCTCTTGCGGCCAGGGATTCCAGCCTGTCCACCGGCACATCGGCGATAAAAAATCCCAGAGGATGATTGCCGACAGCGGGAATCCATGAATCCTCATGCACATGTACTCCCAGATCTTTCAAATCATCAGCCTGCTCCGGACTGAGGGGATCTTTAACATAGAGGTACACAAGCTGCCTATCGAGATTCACTACGGAAAGACCCAGGTCCTGCATCTGCTTGAGCCGTTCATCATCCGGCGAGGCGATTTGCTCACGGCGCAGCTCAACCTGCTCAAGCAATGCGCTGCTTATCTTGCTCATATAATCCACCTTCGCCACGCATGAGGCAACGGTTGTTAACACAATTAGAGACAATGCCAGCATCTGCAAGGCACTGCTTCGGCGATTAATAAGAAACATATCGGCTCTGAGACTGTTATATTCGGGCTTTTTCTGGTATTCTAGCTATGTAGATATTTTACCACCTATTATCTCTGCCTACTGAGGAAAGGTCTATGACCCGGTAATGTTGGAGGAGGATCATGAGATTGATTCATTTTATCGCGAGAGTGCTGCCGGTTCTGTTCCTGCTATCAAGCTTGATATTACCTGCCATACCCGTATCTGCCGACGGAACCCGCCCCGAGGGCAACTGGAGCGGTACATGGCATACCACATGGACCATCATGGAATACGGGATCATCAACTCCTACGACCTCGATATGGTTTTTACGCAATCGGGAAGCCAGGTAACGGGAACTTCCGATTACTATGGCTGGCAATTGACCGGCGCCACTTCAGGCAATAACCTTACGGGGACGTGGTCCAATACATGGAATAACCCGAACCAGCATCCACATATCAATGGCCAGGTAAAGCTAACGCTGAACAGTTCGAGCACTGCTTTCTCAGGTTTAATGATAGGCCAATATCACTATGGGCAGTGGGATGACAGGTTCACGGTAACCGGCGCCAGGTCGGGCTCCGTTACCCCGCAACCGGTCACACCCACACCTACTCCACCTCCATACGTTCCACCGACGCCCGATACTCAACCCAATGTTATCCCTACTCCCTACGTTCCACCTACCCCTACCCCCATCACCCCATCCACAACCTCATGCCAGTTCACCGGCGTATGGGATACGGACTTTGGAGACCTGACACTGAAACAGGACGGCATCAACCTCACAGGCAGCTATACTTATCAGGGCGGCAAGATAGTTGGAACAGTAGACGGCCTGACTGCAACAGGCACCTGGTCGGAGGCACCCACGTATCAACCACCGCGCGATGCTGGTGACTTTACTTTCACCCTGCAGCGCGGTTGCAAATCATTTGATGGGCAGTGGAGATACGGGTCCTGCGACTGGGACGGAGATATCATAGGTACAAGGGCAAACCAGCCAACTCCCATACCCACACCCACACCCACTCCTACACCTACTCCTACTCCTACACCTTCTCCTACTCCTACACCTACTCCGGTATCAGGCCCCTGGGCCGGAACCTGGGCAACCGAGTGGGGCGACATGGTCTTGTCCCAGAGTGGGAACCAGGTCAGCGGCACCTACACGCATGATAGCGGCAAGATCAGCGGCACTGTATCCGGCAATACATTTACGGGCTGGTGGTCCGAATCTCCCAGCTACAGCCCACCCAACGATGCCGGAGACGTTGAGCTGACCATGGGGCCGGAGCATCAGACGCTGACCGGCCGCTGGCGCTATGGAAGTACCGGCAGCTGGTATGAGAACGACTGGTCCGGCACCCGACTGGGTTTAAAAGGGATACTTAAACCATATGCTGAACCATCGGCGCCATGTGACTGGACAGGCACCTGGGATTTCGACTGGTCACGCGAGCTGCACCTGGTTCAATCGGGTAACAGTGTCACAGGATCGTTTAAACCATCCGGTTGGAATTATACCGGCTACATAGACGGCACCTTGTCCGGCACCACGCTTACCGGTACCTGGACCGAAAACGACCAGAAGGGTAAGATCGAATGGGCCATGCTGGCAGGCTGCAACTCCTTTACAGGCCGTTATTCGCACAGCCTGTCTGCAAGTTCTACCTGGTATCCCCTGCATAAAACTGCAACGAGAGTAGGCCAGCCTCAACCGGAGCCGGACAATCAACCGTCGCCCCAACCTGAACCGGATAATCAGCCATCGCCTCAACCGGTCAATCTCAGCTGGGCCGGAACATGGAACACGGATTGGGGTACCATGGAGATAACGGTATCCGGCACTACGGCCACAGGCACATATACTACCAATAACGGTAAATTAAAGGGAACCGTAAACGGCCGCAGTTTCAGCGGAACGTGGTCAAGGTCGCCCTCCTACTCGGCGCCCAAAGATGCCGGCGCCTTCTTATTCGTAATGTCTGAAGACGGGAACTCGTTCAAGGGTGACTGGAAGTATTCCGACTGCTCCTGGATGGGACCCTGGGACGGCAATCTGAAGGGATCCGACGGATCCGATGAGATAACCCCACCCGCCAACCAGAAACCCGTGGCGCAGTTTACAGTTATACCGCAATCACCCACCACTGCCGATACTATTGTCATAAGCAGCCAGTCCTATGACCCGGATGGGGACAGCCTTTCCTATGTCTGGTCCATTGATGGATCGCAATTAATGCAGTATAACAACATGGTCTACTGCATCTTCCCCGGGCAGGCCGCCGGTTACCACACCGCCGTGCTGACAGCATCAGACGGCAAGGGCGGTGTGGCCACGGCCCAGACTCAATATTTTGTGGACTCTGTTGAGCCGCCGCAGCCCACACCACCTCAACCGACGCCGGGCACCAACCGGCCACCCACAGCATATTTCACCATCACACCACCATCGCCGCAGACGACCAGCAACATCGTGGCCAGCAGCCAGTCCTCGGATCCGGACGGTGATACTCTGACCTATGCCTGGACAATTGACGGGATGGCCATGACACAATATGCCAACCAGCCCTATTGTATTTACCAGAATCCGCCGGCGGGGACGCACACGATGAGTCTGCAGGTAACTGACAGCAATGGAGCATCGAATTTCTATCAGATGCAGATTACGGTTACGCAAGCGCCGCAACCAGCTCCAGGCCCGCAGCCTGTTCCCGGCGTCAATAATCCTCCCAGGGCCGCCTTTACCTTCGATCCGCCTCAACCGCAGGTCGGACAGACTGTTCAGGTGATCAGCCAATCAACGGATGCCGACGGCGATAAGCTGAGCTACTCGTGGTACCTCGATGGCGACCTGCTATCCCAGTACACGGGCCAGTCCCAATGGAAATGGAAGATCCCGTCGGGTGGACACGTTATGCAGCTCGAGGTCCAGGACGGCAGGGGCGGCAAGGATACCGTCTCCCGCAAGATAAAAGGATCGGACGCCGACGACTCTCAGAAAAAGTGGAAGATAGGACCGTTCAGTTGCTTCATCGCCACGGCGGCCTACGGCAGCCCGACAGCGGCCGAGCTCGATACGCTGCGTTCCTTCCGAGACCACGTTCTGATAAAGAGCGCGCCGGGCCGTTGGGCTGTGGATATTTATTACCGCTGCAGCCCTCCCCTGGCGGAATATATCGCCACTCACGAAGAGATGCGGACCCTGGTCAGGGAAAAGCTGCTTGATCCCGTGGTCGGTGTGCTCAAGGATACACGCAGCCTGTGGGACAAAGATTAGACCATTATATGTTGAAATAAATAATCGAGGCGCCTGTTATATCGCAGGCGCCGGCAAATGCGTTAGGATTGCAGAGGTGTATCTGTCTTATTCCTGCCTGATAGCACGTCGACCCATTTCTGCATTTTCGGCCAGTGTGTGAAGCTCTCCCTGCGCCTGTATCCCATGAGCGCTGCCTGCCCGGCAGACACACACGCCATATAGTACGGATACTGCGCGATCAACAGGAATATCGTAACCATCGTCATCCCGATAATCACGCACCAGGGAGTCTCCCTGATGAAGATAAAGAGGAGCCCGAACGATGCGGCAACGATCACAGGCCCCTGCCACCCGGTCAGCGCCAGCCATGTACCGTAGACCACCGCCACACCGGTTCCCCCGTTGAACCGCAGAAAAGGTGAAAAAATGTTGCCAACCAGCGGCGCCAGCGCTACCGGTATCATTGCAAGCCCCATCACATGTGAGACCTGCTGTGAAAGCCACACCGGCAAGGCCGCTTTAAAAGCGTCCAGCAGTATCGCCAGCACATACAGCACGGGCCCACCGGCATTAAAAACATTGGTGGCGCCAGGGTTGCCGTCACCGTAACGCCTGATATCTTTGCGCACAAACACGCGGCCCACCCAGTAGGAAAAAGGCAGGCACCCCAGCATCAGACCAACCACAGTCCAGGTAACTACTTCCATGGTCCACCCTATGTCACCTTAAGCATAATATAATAGCCGCCATTTTCCAATCGGCTCAATCGAAAATATGATGCATTAAGCCCGAGAATTGTACAGGCATCACCACATCCGCGCCCGCACATGTACTGCCGGGCAACGAGGTTATCAGCTTGTTTCCAACAGCCCCATGGAGCGGTCCACATCGCGGGCGCGCTGGTAGTCAGCATTGAAGTGCCGGCAGGCCCACAAAAGCCCGATCGAAGACGCAATACCGATTGCGCAGATTACTATATAGGCGTTCTGTATGCCCGCAGCATCGGAGACTGCCCCCATGATGATGGGTCCCCACATTCCACCCAGGAAGTACCCGGTAAACATATACAGGCCCCAGGCCGTAGCCCGGCGGTAGATGGGCACGATCTCCTGTACCGTGTTGAGTTGAGCGGAGACGCCGAAGGGGATGAAGAAAGCGCCGGCCACAAATATCGGCAGAGATCCCAGATAGGCGCCCGCTGCCATGAGTAATGAGCACGCCCACAATCCTGCTATCATAACCAGCACTTTATTGCGCGGATTATGGCGCGAAACACGGTCTGCTACCCATCCACCCAGCGGCATGGAGATCACGGCCAGCAGAGCTATACCTGAAGAGGCTGTAGAAGCCACGGCATTGTCCATTCCCATATTCCGGTTGAGCAGTACCGTCAGCCAGGGTATCGAACCCTGCTGTAAACACATCGACAGCGCCACAGAGATATAAAGTACGGGCAGCGTCTTGATGTTGAGCATATCCTTAAGAGTCGTGGCCAGAGCCGTTTTCCCTCCGCCGGCTTTTTGCAGCGTGTCCTTATGGATTTTGTAGTCCGGCAGGAACCAGGCCAGTATACCGAAGATGACGCCCGGGGCTGCCAGCGCCCAGAAGGCCGCCTGCCATCCATAATCCTTGCTTACCCAACCGCCAACCAGGAAGCCGGCAGCGGAACCGAGGGGAATTGCCGCGGCCCAGATGCCCGTAACAAAAGCCCGCCTGGCCTTTTTCACCATGCCGACGATAAGGGCCATGCCGCCGGAAACGAAGCCGGCCTCACCTATGCCGACTATCGTACGCGTGGTCACCAATTGCCCGAAGTTGACGCAGAAGCCTGAACATATACTGGCCAGGCTCCAGACAACAGAGATGATGGAGACCAGCTTGGCGCGCCTCCAGCGGTCCATCAGATATGAAAGAGGCAGGGCAAAAACGGCAACGCCGATCAGCACCACCGACATCAGCCAGCCTATCTCGGTATCGCTTAAACCCAGGCTGGATTTAAGAGCAGGGGTAATTGGACCAATGACCGAACGTAAAGCGTAGTCCATCATGTAAAGGATAAACAAGACTACTATGGTATAACCAACCTTCCAGCGAGATACTTTAATTAAGACGTCCTGATCTTCCTGCCCGCTCTGCATGAGGCCTCCTCAAACTTTCAGTATTTTGTCAGCTGCCGGTCTTTTCAGATAAAAGGTTGAGCACAACTATATATTTTTAGCAAATGGCTGTCAATTCAACCGGCACGTTTATTCTATCCATGTCAGACCGGCCGGGCTCCTGCGGATGCCACGGGAGTATTTATACTTGGGATAACCCAGCACCATGGAGGCTAAAACCGTGTTACCTTCAGGCACTTTGAACATCTTCTTCAACTCCGGATTCCTGTTAATAGGGGGTGGTATCAGACCTACGGCGCAGGCGCCCAAGCCGAGTGAGTGCGCTGCAAGTAAGGCATACGCCAGGGCAATAAATATATCCTCATTATGAACCGGCGCGTGGAAAAGGATCATACACGGGGCACCGCGGGCGATGGTATCTTCGGTGCCTGCCTTCAAAGCGGGCATCCTGATACGCATGATCGGAAGCACATGCTCGCTGAGCACCTGATATGTCTCTTTGCCCACCATCTTCTCTAATACAGCCCTGGACTCCGGATCGGCCTGCATCTTGAGCAACATGTCGTACATTTCAGCCATAAGCGGCACGGCCCGTCTGATCAGCGCACTGTCATTGACCACTGTCAGCTCGACGGTTAGCGGGGTGAATCCGGGCGGTGCGAATGTCACGGCCTGCACGATCTTCTCCAGCAGTTCCCTCGGCACAGTCCTGTCCTGGAATTTTCGGATAGAGCGGCGTGAACCGATGAGGTCGAAGAAGGATTTATGCCAGCTTTCCTCGCGCTTAGGCAACTGGAAGAAATCCTTCTCATAGCTGAGACTTTCGATGAATATGGATTTTGTCGGGCAGGCAGCCATACACTGTCCGCACTGGATACACAGGGGTATTCGATCAGCCAGGAACCTGGTTTCATCGTCCGCCTTGATAATTCCAGCCGGGCAGATCTCGGCACATAGATGGCATTTCTTGCAGGTAGCTAAATCAACCGTGTGTGTAACCCGTTCCGGGATCTTCCCGTCTCCAGAGGCGTTTGTAATATTACGTGAATCCATTGATCTCCTCCCCTGCATTATTATCCAACAATATCTTGTGCCGGTATTGCGTTAATCCTATTGCATAAGTCATGGATTTATCAAATGCACTTCTGCCATGCAACTTATTGGCGCAATTCATTGATTTTATTAGCATTTTATGATACGTTGCTATTAGACTAATCTTGTTCACATTAGGGCTTATATCTAAACAAAAGATAGGAGAACTAATATGACGATTCGCAAGAAGATGGATGACGGTGCGAGGAAAACGGTGGTACCATCTGCCGATGCCAATCTGCAAGCAACGAGCAAATCATCCTCATCTATTAATACAGCAGTAGAGGGCGGGGAGCGTGTAGACCAAATCAGAGAAATCCTTTTCGGCGCACAGCGGCAGGAGTATGAAAGGAGGCTCACCCAGCTTGAAGAGCTGCTGGTCAAGAATATCACGGAACTGAGCAAGGAGACAGCCGCTAAATTCGCCAGCCTACAGCAGGAAAATGATAAGAAGTTCGCAAGATTAGAGGAACTGCTGGTAAAGAACATCTCGGATATCAGCCGCGATATCGAGCGTAAAATAGATTTGCATACAGCTGACAATGAGAAAAAATTCCTGCAACTTGAACAACGTTTCGATGAGGCCATATCAGAGATGAAAAAGGAGACCGCCCGCCGGTTCAATCAACAGAAGACCGAATACAATCAGATCTTCAGCAGTCTGGAGGAACGACTGTCAAAAGCAGTTACGGAGATTAATAAAAGGATGGATGCCGACATGGCATCGTTGACTAAACACATCGATGCCGCCGGATCAGAATCAGCGCGCAGCCTTGAGCAACTCGACAGGCAAAAAATGGACCGTGTCTCCCTGGCAAAATTCTTGCACAATGCTGCCACAGGTATCGAAGGTAAAGAGCACAGGGCTGATAACGGGAGTAAATAGCCGTGGACGATATTTCAGCAGGTACTGAGGGGAGAAACAGCGTGCATAATTCCGATGAACTCAATTCCCTGCGTACATTGATACTGGCTCCCGAGCAATTAGAGATAAGCGAACTCAAAGAAAGGATGGATGATCCTAAAATTCGGGCGGAGGAACTGAGCAGGGTTATTGCCGAGGCTATAGTGATCAGAGCCGCCGTAGACCGCAAACTGGCCACCGCCCTCCTGCCAACCATAGAGGAGGTCATCAGGGACTCGGTCAAACGTGATCCCAAGTTTTTAGCGGACTCCATATTCCCCATCATAGGTCCCGCTATCCGCAGGTCGATCGCGGAATCGCTGAGGGCCATGGTACAATCCATGAGCAATACGCTGGAATACACATTTAGCTGGCGCGGCGTCCAATGGAGGATAGAATCATTCAGGACCGGAAGGTCCTTTGCTGAAACTGTCCTCATGCATACACTGGTCTATCGCATGGAGCAGATTTTCCTGATTCATAAAGAAACCGGATTGGTACTGCAACATGTAGCAGCCGAATCGATTAACATCAAAGACGCCGATATGGTATCGGCCATGCTGACGGCCATCCAGGATTTCGTGAATGATTCGTTTTCTGCCAAGGAGGACAGCTCTCTTCAGAATCTTGATATGGGCGAGCTGACCATCTGGATCGAGCAGGGTCCCCGAACTGTCCTGGCATCCGTAATCAGGGGCAATCCGCCTTCCGAGTTGAGGACTGTCCTGAAGGAAATCCTGGAAAATATCGAGTTCGAGTACAATATGGCGCTGGAAGGTTTTAAGGGCGATGCCTCACCCTTCGAACCGTGTAAACCGGATCTTCTGTACTGCCTCACGCAGGCTAAAAAATCCGACATCAGGTCCAACAAAGCAGTAGCTGCTCCGGTAAAAATTAAGGAGAAGAAACCGAAGAAGGGAGGAGAGAACGTAGTACTGTTTATCTATATCGCGGCCGCTCTTTGCATAGTGATAATAATCGTTGGATTTATTGTATCGATATTATGACAGGAACGGCGGACACCGCTAATTTATGAATATCGGGGCACCTGTTGAATTACGGTAAGGGAGACGAGACTTCATGATACAGAAAAAAATATGCATGTTAGGCTCCTTCGCAGTAGGCAAGACCAGTCTCGTCCGCCGCTTCGTGGAAAACATATTCTCCGAAAAATACTTGACCACCATCGGTGTAAAGATAGACAAGAAGGTCATGGAGCTGAAAAATCAGAGCTTGACACTGGTCATCTGGGATATCGCGGGAGAAAACGGCTTCCATCAGATCCATGGCACCTATCTGCGCGGCATGTCCGGCTATATTCTTGTCGCCGATAAGACCCGCACAGCTACTCTCGATAACGTGATTAATATCCATAAAACAGTTGCGCAGGTTTTTCACGATGTGCCGTGCGTCCTGCTTATGAATAAGATGGACCTTACAGGGCAGTGGGATGTGCAGGAATCGGCCATCGACAAGCTGAGCCATGACGGATGGGATGTTTTCAGGACCAGCGCGAAAACGGGCCAGAATGTTGAGGAGGCGTTCCAAAGGCTGGCCTCGAGAATGCTGGAGAAGTAATAGCCTGCTTCTTATTGCAGCTTAATGAACGATAATATTTTTACGCGGCTGCTCGATGCACTTGGCATGGCCGCCCTTGAACACATACAAAACAAGTCCTTCAGAGTGCTGTCAGCCAGATCCGGCTGGCTGACTTATCTCTTTCATGATTCCTCTGCCGATACGGTCAAACATCCGGATGAGCTTGACTATCTGGGTAACTTCCTCGTAGACGCAATCGCCTTCTGGCATGATGGTAAATCCGGAAAGCTTGATTCCGGAATCTGGAGCCAGGTCATGCCCACCGGAGAGATCTGCTGGTTTGAAGCCAGCGCACATAATATCGATGACCGAAAAATTCTCATCTTGAAGTTATATGGGGCTGAATTCACAGAAGCACAGATGCGGGAGCAGGCCGCCAAAGACAACCTCCTGGCCTTCGAAAACCTGTTCAGGACGGAGAAGGACCTGGAGAAATACAGCTCAATTCTGGAAGCAGAGGTCAACAGGCTGACTGCCGATTTAAGAGAGAGAGTTAAGGAGTTAAACTGCCTTTACGCAATCTCACGCCTGATGGGAGATAAAATCGTTTCCCTCGACAAGCTTTACAAGGATGTGGTTAACCTTATTCCATCCGGATTTCAGTATCCCGACATGGTCGGTGCTCGGCTTACCATAGATAATAATATCTATACGACACCGAATTGGCGGGTAACTCCCTATATGATTGCCGATACCATCACAGTGTCTGATAGGGAGATAGGACGGCTGGAGGTCTGCTACACTGAAGAAGGGGCGGAGAGCGCCGCCGGGCTTTTTTTACCCGAAGAACAAAGCCTGATCGAGGCCATTAGCGAGCGCCTGGGTAAGGTTGTTACACGTTATTCCGCACAACAGAACCTCCAGCGCAGCTACGAGGTACTGAATAAAACCTTTGAGGACACAGTACTGGCATTCGGTACCATCCTTGAGATAAAAGACCGTTACACGGCAGGACACCAGATACGCGTGGCCCGAATCGCCGAGGCCATAGCCAGGGAAATGGACCTCACCGATGAACAGGTCCGTATCACCCGTATCGCCGGGACTATTCACGATATCGGTAAAATTTATGTACCCGCCGATATACTTTCCCGGCCGGGCAGGTTGAGCGACCTGGAATTCGAAATAATCAAGACGCACTCTCAATACGGTCATGATATTCTTAAAACGATAGATTTCCCCTGGCCCATAGCCAGGATCGTTCTGGAACACCATGAAAAGCTGGATGGCTCCGGCTATCCCAACAGACTGAAAGGAGATGAAATACTGCTGTACACGCGGATACTGACGGTGGCCGATGTGGTTGAGGCCATGGCATCACACCGGCCTTACCGCGCCACCCTGGGAATAGACCAAGCATTGCAGGAGATATCGAATAATAGGGGTAAGCTGTATGATCCAGATGTGGTGGACGCCTGCGTCAGGCTTTTCATGCAGAAAGGTTTTGAACTCGAAGAATAATCGGGGTTATAGTAATATTGGATTATACATATGAGCAGTATCTGAGCGGGTGAAAAATGCAAAGAGGGGCTGCGCGAACGGTTTGCCTGTGTAGACTGCTGCCCGTCTTGATACTTCTCGTACTTGTTTCTGTCTGGGGCGGAGCGGTTGCGGCCGACGATATAAAAGTCGTCAGAGTCGGCATATACGAAAACCAGCCCAAAATCTTCACAGACAGCGAGGGAAAGGCTGCCGGATTCTGGCCGGATGTCATTAATTACATCGCGTCCCAGGAAGGGTGGACTCTTGAATACAAGCACGGCACATGGACCGAATGTCTGGAAATGCTGGAGAATAACGAGATAGATGTAATGCCGGATGTGGCCTATACGGAAGAACGCAACGATAAATACGCATTTTCGCACGAAACGGTCTATATAAGCTGGTCCAGGGTATATACACGAAAAGGCGTTGATATAAACTCAATCCTCGACCTGGAAGGAAAAACCATAGCGGTTTTGAAGGGCAGCGTCAACGTTGAAGGATCCGATGGAATAAAAGAGATCATTAAATCATACAATATCAACTGCAAGTATGCTGAGGTGGACAGCTATAATAAAGTTTTTGAGCTCGTGGAAAAAGGCGATGCCGACGCGGGAGTTACCAGTAAGGACTTCGGTTATCAACACGAGACTGCTTATAGCCTCGTTAAAACTCCCATTATGTTCCAGCCGGCCCTCCTCTATTTCGCATTAACAAAAAACGCAGCATCGACGCCCATGCTCATAGAGAAAATAGACCGCCGCGTGAAAGCCTTGAAGCAGGATAGCAATTCGATCTATTACCAGTCGATGGATAAATGGATGGCCGTTAAGGCCGCCGGTACACCCGCGCTCCCCGACTGGGTAATCTGGGTATTGGCTTCGGTCGGAGGGCTGGTACTGCTGTTTGCCGGCGGCAGCTTGATACTCAGGGCCCAGGTCAGGGCAAGGACACGGCAATTGACGCAGGAAGTAGCCGTCCGCAAACGTACGGAGGAACAGCTGGCCAAATACAGATACCGGCTGGAGAAGCTGGTCGAGGAGAGGACGGCCGAGCTTGAACAGAAATATCTTGAACTGGCGGTTACCAACTGCGAGCTACAGGATGCAAAGGAAGCGGCCGAGTCAGCGGACAGGGTCAAGTCCGCGTTTCTCGCCACCATGTCTCATGAGTTGCGAACGCCGCTTAATTCAATTATCGGTTTCACCGGAATACTACAGCAGGAATTGGTCGGCCCCCTCAATGAGGAGCAGAAGAAGCAGATGGGTATGGTGCGCAACAGCTCTGCACATCTGCTCAACCTGATCAACGATGTGCTGGATATCTCCAAGATCGAAGCCGGTCAATTAACAGTCTCCAGGGAGCCGTGCGATATACGGGCGGCCATCGATAAGGTCACCGGGAGCATGCAGCCGCTGGCCGAAAAAAAAGGGCTTGCACTGGAAGTTGAGGTCGCCCCGGAGGTCGGGGCGATTACCAGCGACCAGAGGCGCGTGGAACAGGTTATATACAACCTCATCAGCAATGCCATCAAGTTCACCCAGCACGGACATGTCCGTGTGAAATGTTCGCTTGAAAACGGAGAGATCATAACACGTGTCATCGATACGGGCATGGGAATAAAGGATCGTGATATGGAGCATCTGTTTAAACCTTTCTATCAGGTCGACAGCGGTCTGGTCAGACAGCATGAAGGCACCGGTCTGGGTCTATCGATATGCAGCAAAATCCTGGAGTTGCTGGGAGGAAGGATCTGGGTTAAGAGCGAATGGGGCATGGGAAGCACCTTCAGTTTTGCACTGCCTGAAAAGAGGTGACTATGAGCAAAGGCACAGTACTTTATATCGAAGACAACGAGCAGAACTATTACCTTGTGAGTGTATTGCTGAAAACGCAGGATTACCGTATTGTCTGGGCGCAGGATGGCCGGGAGGGCATCGAAAAAGCTCTTGAATCAAACCCGGATCTCATACTGCTGGATATCCAGCTGCCGGTCATGGACGGCTATGAAGTGGCGCGCCAACTGCGCAGCAATCCTGAATTAAACAAAGTACCTATCATTGCGGTGACATCTTATGCTATGTCCGGCGACCGTGAGAAAGCTTTGAGCGCAGGTTGCAACGGCTATATTGAAAAGCCGATCGATCCGGATACCTTCCTGGCACAGGTAAATAAATACCTGCCCCACACCAACCCATCGAGGAATAAGGAATGATCAGAGTATTAATTGCGGATGACAACGAGCAGAACCTTTATTTGCTTGAGACGGTTTTAAAAAGCCAGGGGTACGATATTGTATCGGCCGGGAACGGCGCCGAGGCGCTCGAATCGTCCCTCAAGAATCCTCCCGACATTATTGTCACAGACATACTCATGCCGGTTATGGACGGTTTTGAGCTATGCCGGCAGTGGAAATCTAACGCAATACTGAGCAGTATCCCGTTCATCTTCTATACCGCCACCTATACGGATCTCAAGGATGAGAAATTTGCATTGAGCCTGGGCGCCGACCGCTTCATTATCAAGCCGCAACAGCCGGAAGTGTTGGTAAAGATCATTCGGGAGGAGCTTTCCAAACCGCACAAAGCCAAACGAGTCACCCCCAGGAAAACCCCGGAGAAGAAGGCCGAGGAGTTGCAACAATACAACGAGGTACTCTTCCGCAAGCTTGAAAAGAAGGTCAAACAGCTTGAAGATGTGATAGAGAAACAGGAGAGAACCAAGGACGAATTGCGAGAGAGCGAGCTTAAATACCGCACCCTTATCACTCAAAGCCCTGATGGAATCTTCATCGTCGACCTAAACGGAAGATTCCTCTCGGTCAACAGGGTCATGTGCGAAAACCTGAAATACAGCGAAGCGGAACTTCTTTCCATGGGTATCTGGGATATCGTTCCCGCAGAATACGTGGAACAGCATAAAAAAAGACTAGCGGAAATGATGACGGGAAAAGCCCCCAATGAAGCCGCAGAATATGTTGTGCGAGGAAAGTATGGCGAGCTGTATATCGTTGAAATTACCTCGGCCCCGTATTATGAAGGACAAAAACTGGTCGGTTTTCAAAGAGTTGCGCGAGACGTTACCCAGCGTAAAAAGGTGGAAAAAGCGCTTCAGGTATCCGAAGAGAGATACCGCACGCTGGTTGACAAGGCCCTTGAAGGCATTATCGTAGTCCAGGACGGGAAAATCGTTTTCGCTAATCCCAGGGCTTATGAAATAATCGACTATCCCCGCGACCAGGCCGAGCCCAGGCCTTTTATCGATTTTATCCACGCGGAAGACCGGAATCTGATTGTTGAGCGGCATATAAGAAGACTGAAGGGAGAGCAGTTTGATGAGGTTTACCCCGTGCGTCTGATCGATCAAAAGGGCAACATCAAGTGGGTACAGCTCAGTTCCGCACGTATAGACTGGCAGGGTGAACCCGCGACACTTACCTTTATCACAGATATCACTGAGAGTAAAAAGGCGGAGGAATTATTGAGAACCTCCGAAGAGAAATATCGCACGCTGGTGGAGAATATCAATGACATTTTCTATACCCTGGATAACCAGGGGATAATAACCTATGTCAGCCCGGTTGTAGAGCGTTTGAGTAAATATAAAGTCAGCGATTTGATGGGGAAATCGTTTACATCGATAATTTACCCGGATGACCTGCCCGGCCTCATTGAAAGCTTCAATCGCCTTTTAGCCGGTCAAATGCAGCCTTCGGAATTCCGCATATCGGATAAGGACGGGAGGCTTATATACGTGCGTACATCCAGCCGGCCAGTATATGAAAACGGGCAGATTGTGGGCATCACGGCCCTCATCACAGATATCAGCGAGAGCAAGCAGGCTGAGATAGACCTGATCAAGAGCTATCAGAAGACGAAAAAGACGCTGAGCGATGCCATCAATACCATATCAAAAATTGTGGAAATGCGGGACCCGTATACTGCCGGCCACCAGCGCAGGGTAGCGGAACTCACGGTTGCAATTGCAAGAGAGATGGGATACAGGGGTGACCATCTGGAGAATTTGCACATGGCAGCGGTGATTCACGATATCGGCAAAATATATGTGCCGTCCGACATCCTGAGTAAACCGGGAAGATTGAGCCCGGTGGAATTCAACCTGATAAAGACCCACGCCCAGGGGAGCTACGAGATCTTAAAAAATATGGATTTCCCGACCGTAATCGCCCAGTCCGTCCTGCAACACCATGAACGGTTGGACGGCTCGGGTTATCCGGACGGGCTAAAAAGTGAGGAAATATCCCGGGAAGCAAAGATAATTGCTGTACCGATGTGGTTGAAGCCATGTCATCCCATCGGCCTTATCGCGCGGCTCTGGGTACAGATAAAGCGTTGGATGAGCTATCAAATAATAAAGGCAAATTGTATGATGGCACTGTGGTAGACGCCTGCCTGAACGTATTCAGAAAACAGAACTTCAAGTTTGAGTAGCATTATACCATCGAAACAATAGCCAATTTATTTTCCCTGCCGCTATCCAGGATTTATAATTGTTACTGGATGCACTTCAATCAATCTGAATAAACAGGCATTGATAAATCATGCATGATGAAAAAAAGGAAACTTTGAAACCAGCTGCAGCCACAGGCGTCAATACACTGTCTGTGGCCGGTTATATCCTGGGCATCGCAGGCATTGGCCTGATATTAATATCCGTCTCACTCATCACTTCCCCTGCCCGCAACTCCGGTATGCTCGGATCACAGATATCGATAGCCGACAACATCACGATCTCCGACCTGACCACGGGCGGCGCCACAATCAGTTTCACCACGGACAGCGCTCAGGTTATAGATGCCCTTGTTTATGATGAGCAGGGAAAAATCATCGGTGTCTTCTCAGACAGCATCCCGGTAACAAACCATCTCATTAGAATAGAAACCCTGTATCCTGATTCCATCTACAGTTTCCAGCTGCTGTCCATTGACGCCACCGGCGGTAGACGCATATCCGAAAAACACTCATTTACCACGCTCAAGCCACCGCCCGTGATCTCGAATGTACAGGTCTCTGAAACTGCGGAGGCGGCAGTCAGGATCGCCTGGGAGACCGACATGCCTGCCGTCACGGAGCTGTTATACTGGGAAGAGGGCAACACGCAGAAAAACACTGTCGGCGAAAGTGCTGCAGGCATGACTCACGAAGCCGTAATCCAACCGCTGAACGGCGAACGCATTTACGCTTTTATGATCAGAGCAAACGACCCTCAAAACCATCGAATCATCGCTGAATATGAGGGCTTGGTATTGCTCGACAACGGCGCCCGGATAATGCAGCGTGCGCCCGACTTTACACTTCCCTCAGTTCAAGGTGAACCTGTGCAATTGAGCCTCTACCGCGGCAAGGTCGTGCTGCTGGCATTCTGGAGCATGAACTGCCCATCCTGCCAGAAGAAGATACTGATGCTGCAAGAGGCGTTTGATCGTGCGGGCGACGACGGAGTCAGCATTATCACAGTGCATGGGCCGGCACGTGAGGAAGATATTAAAAGCTATTGCTCGAGCCATGGCCTGACACTGCCGGTATTGCTGGACCTCCAGGCAGACGTCGGTTCCTCCTACGGTGTTGTGCAGCTCCCGGCAACATTCCTGCTCGATCAATCCGGAGTGATCCGCTCTGCGGATCCTGAATTCGAGACTCTGGACGAATTGAACAGGCTCACCGGTCAGTTCCTGTCCAAATAAAGAGGACAGAATAGTAATTCCACCATTTTCAGATAATCAATGTTGTTTAACGTTAAGGTCGAGTTTGCTGAAATGCTGTATGCTTAACAGGATATCAGATTAATAAAGAGCTTTGAAAGGAAATAATAAGTGAATATCAAAACAATATGGTCCGCCATACTTTTGCCGGCTTTGATAGTAATAACTATATCAACGGCCTGCCGGCCTGCGACACTCCCTGCCAGGTTTGAAGTTACTTATCTGGAAATTAGTCCAAAGGAAATCAATATAGGTGAAACAGCCAATGTCAATGTTAAAGTCATGAATACAGGTGGGACCTCATCCATATATGGCGTGAATCTGTATGTAGACGATAGAAAAGTCAGCAGCAAGCTGATTACCCTGGATCCCGGATACAGTCAGAGCGTAGTCTTCTCGCTTTCTGTAGACGAAGCAGGCGCACATAAAATTGCAGTCGGAGAAAAGAGTGGGACCCTTACCGTTATATCGGAACTTGTGCAAAAGCAAATGGAGATAGCCTATGATACCGGTGTTGCCAAAGACTGTTTATCTCTGGTCAAACCCAGCACGGGATACGTGGTCAGATTCATATCACCCTCAGAACAGCTCAGTATAAGCAAAGTAAGCATATTCGGTTTGATTTACGGCTCGCCTGGATTTCACATCGCTAATAGCGATCTGCAGATCTGGGATGAGGATCAAAAAGTCCTATATTCCACATCGTTCTCCGGGGACCAATTTCCACTGAGAACACGTATCGGCGCCAATATCGACTCAACTGGCGCCTGGGTTGATATTGAAATACCTGATGTTAAAGTCAGCGGCGATTTTTATGTCAATATTTATACCGGCATCCCCACGGGCCAGGGATTCCGCATGGGCGCCGTGGATATGCCAAACACTCATTCCGATACATCGATCCGAGGCGAGAACGGAATCGATTATCTGGCGCCGGACTGGCCTTATATGCCGGCCTACTGGTATGGGGATAAAAACCGTGTGAACTGGATGATTAGAGTCTCGGGCAACGCTATGGTTTCGCAGCAATGATTTGATACCGTCAAAATATGGTTGAAGCGCCTTCAACGGACGCCTAATAACCGGTTAAGCAGACAGAAATATAGCATGGACCGCTCGGTCATTAAAGAGTGATCTTCTGTTCCACGGTTCTCGCGTAGCTTTCGATATCACCGGTTTTGTCCTGTTTAAGCCAAAGCCATACCATCACGTTGCTTTTCCGAAACACCAGTAACTTGTCGATAGGCACGGAATTGTTCAGGAAGCACTCATCCCCGATAGAAGGATCGGTCAGCGTTACCCCTGAAGGTCTGGCGCTTGCATAAGCATCCTGCGCCTGCTTGACATCACGATAAACAACCACGGTATTCTGCACGGTAGGCGCATAGGCAGCACCCGTAAAATAAGAGACTGAGCTCGAAGATGTACTCCCCCTGTAAGAGGGCGGAAAAACGTTTCCCTGAATCCATCCGGAACCCATGTCTTCCTTGGTCAGCACCATATCATATGCCTGCTTGGTGACAAGTCCCTCCATTGATTTGGTAATGCCGACAGGCTGAGTAACTGTCGGTGTTTCATCGGGGATTTGCTGAGAGGCCGGCGTAACTGCGGGGGATGCTTGTTCCGTTGACGCGGCGGTTGTCGCTGATGCGATTATTTTTTGCTCTACTATGTGCGCATAATACTGGATATCGCCCTCTTTATACTGCTTCAGCCACAACCATACCACCACATTGTTCTGGCGGAATACCAGCACCTTATTGATAGCCACAGAATCGTTAAGCAGGGATTCATTTCCAATGCCGGGATTGGACGAAGCCGGATTGGTCTCTGTCTCTCTGGCATAAGCAGTTTCAGCGGCAGAGATACTGCGATAAACAGCCACGGTATTCTGCACACCCGGCGCATAGGCTGAACCCTGAGTATAGTACACATGGCTGAACGAACTGGTCTGTTGTATTGCCGGCGATATCGCGGTCCCCTTCGCCCATCCCGCCCCCATATCCTGAAGCGTCAAAGTCATAGTGGATGCCTGTTTGGTTATCATAGTCGCCAAGTCCAACGTGCTGGGATGATTTAAAACAGGAGCGGGCTGAGAGGGAAGCTGTTGGCTCTGCGCCGGTGTGGTCGGAGAGGGACTCGGGGGCGCGGGGGAAATCGGCCGTGTTGTAACGGGAGGAGCTGTATCATCAGCCTGTTGCCCGGCATCAGTCTGCGGTTGATTTGTATTGCTGCTCGCACAGGCGCTGCCTGCAAGCAGGACAAAAACCAGGCATCCAATCAATAGCCAATTAAACGCCCGTCTCGTAGCTGTCCTATCATTCATACGCTAATTTTATCACAACTGCTCGTATGGATGGCTATACCTGCGTATGTCATAGACCAATTATGGCCCTGCAGATTGTATTCCGCACTGCTATTGCTGATTTTCAGCAGGCGCTGCTGGTAATATCCCTGCAGCGCGCAGCGCTCGTGCGAAGCCCTCGCCCTCCTCCGATCCAAACCTATAGAATACTGCCGGGTAATCCAAGGGCGCGTCGACGGTTGCATACACCCCTTTATTACTATCTCCATATAGTTCCCCGGACCAGAGGTGCACCCACCGTCCGGCCGGCAGGTAAACACTTACACTGATCCGCCCCTCATCCAGAACGGGCGCAACCATGAATTCGCTGCCTATCATGAACTGCTGATATGTGATTGCATAAACACGCCGGTCATCCGGGTAGTGTATAAAGGGGTGCCGTACTACCGGTAGTCCCGTCTCCACCGCCTCCTGCACCAGCCGGCTGCGGTAAGGCGCCCATGCGGCATAGACGCGGGCGAACCGGCTGAAGTGCGCCAGGGTTTCGTTATCGCTGTAGAACTGAGCATTTGCATCGGGCAGGTTGCCTTCATGCGTGCGATAAATTGTTGTGAAAGCGCTGAGTTCCATCCATCGCATCAGCAGCTCCCTGCTGCGATGATAATTCATGATCGGATTGGTTATGGTGGTGTAGCCACCGATATCGCTGTGATTAAAACTGAATCCGGACATCCCCGAGCTGAGTAGCCCGGTCACGGCCGATTTAATCCCGTCGTTGCCGTCCCAGCTTACCATCTGATCGCCTTCCCAGAATAGCGTGGAGTAGCCGGGGCTGCGCGTGTATGCTGAGCGGGTGAAAAATACCGCCTCCCCACCTAATCCTGCTTCCTCTATCACCTCGCGGTTGAGTTTAGCCCAGACCTCGGGGTACCTGTTATGATAAGAGGAAGCATTTTCTCCTGAATAAAGCGCCGCATCGTAGGGCAGTTCCTCGGCGAAATCGGCCATCCAACCCTTTGCCCCCGCTTCTATAACCTGTTCCTTGATAATTCCTTTCATCCAGTTATAAGCGTCCGGATTGCTGAGGTCGAGCAGGCCCGCATAAAAGGCAGCGGTCTTGATAAGGTAGGTACTGCCATCATTGTTCTTTACCAAAAATCCACGTTGCTCAGCCTCCCTGAACAGGTTCCTCTTGCTGTTAGCCTTCTCCGACACATCTACCAGAAACGGGTTGATGTAGGTCATCATGCATATGTTTTGGGCCTCGAGGCCCGATACCAGACCGGACCAGCCCGGATAACGGACATCGTCCACCTCCCAATTCCACCACAGCTGTTTGCCGAAGCTGGTCACTCGCTGTCCAACCCAATCCTGCAGCCAGAAGGCAGCTACCGGAGTATCGAGCTGCCGCAGCTTTCCCAGTATCTGTACGACCTTATCGGTGCCGCCCTGCATTCCCACAACTGCTCCGGAGATGATCCAGCCCGGCAGAGGGCGCATGCGTCCCGTAAAATCGGTAAAGGTCTTGATAAGCGAGGCGGGTGAGTCTCCACTGAGGATATGTCCCGTCATAGACGCCGACCAAACCTGCACCTGCACGCGTTCAGAATCTCTCAGGTCGAAGACGCAGTACTCATAATTCTCCAGGTAGAGCGACCGCAACTGGCTGGTAATATAGTGCGGCACGCCTGCATAAGACGTGTGCCAGCTTCCTCCGGATCCGGCCGTGAGGTCGGCGCCCAGTGTAATCGGTTGTTCACCCCGTCCAACTCCCTGCTCAGTACAGAAAATGGGGAGCCGCCTCCCCTTCATATCGAAGTAAGTGAACTGCTCGCCGAATCCGAAAAAGCGCTCATCCTTATTCGATGCGTAGGTCAGGAAGGTCCTGTTGAAACCCTGGTCTGGAATATCGGTCTTAAAGCAAAGGTCTGCCGGGCTGGTCTCGGTCAATGTGACGGTATAGGGTGTATTCTCCGTTCCACCCGAAAGCATCCCTCTGATTTTGAGCACGCCGTCCTGGCACTCGATACTTTCAATTGTCTGGTCACTGCACACGGATGCCAGGCTGTCCTTAATATTATAGGATCCGCGGCTCTCGGTCACAGACTCAATCCCCCTGGCTGCAGCGATAAAGCTTGCGCCCGGCAGCGAACACCAGAGCAACTTATCAGGATTCGCTCTGTTACAGATGGAGAGAGTGCCTCCGCCTTCGGAGTCCCATCTCACAATAAAGCTGCCAACCATATAATCCTGCGGTAGTAAAGCCTCCCGCTCAAACGACAGCCGCCCGGCCACCGGTCTGACGGCATATTCGTCGGTAGCCCAGCGTATTAGAACCACCGCTGCAACAACCAGTATGACTCCCAGTAATACAGCGAGTACGACCTTTTTCTTCATCTTCAACCTCCGTTTAATGATTATTCACCGCAGCACCAGTAGTAGTTTAGCACAGTTCAGCGCGTTTCCTCGCTGTTGATGTGAGTGATCAGCCCCAGCATTGACAGCAGCCGCCGGTGCGAGTAATTTTATGCAGGGCTCGATATGGTGCGGTGTGGGTTCACGCCGGCGATGCCAGGGAGTGATGTAATCCAGAAGGATCCTTGATACATTTAGGACAGATGACGGCGGATGAGCTTTTTGTCACCTGCAGATCAGCGAGTGAGGGCATATCGATTACAAATACCAGCGAATTCGATAACCTGGTGATGCTGAAGCATTTCGGACCCGCGGCCTGAGAGATGATACCGCAGACAGAGAGCGAAAGAAGAAGGTATTGGAATTGATAATCGATAGTCACAATTATTTCTACGTAGCCGGCGCAGGCGGCTTTGATTTTCAGCTATCAACTAAAATCATATTCGGCGAGGGGACGGTAGGCAGGCTGAGCAGCGAGGTCAAACAGCGTGGCAGGAGCAAAGTGCTTATTGTCACCAGCAGAGGGATGTCGGAACGGCAATCGCTAAAGGATATACTTGCCGACCTCAGTGCAGCAGGGATGACCGTAAATATATTCTCCTCCACGCCTCCTGAGCCATCTGTAGAAGATGTAAATAAATGTCTTGAATTCGCGAAGCGAGTAAAACCTGATCTCGTAGTCGGGATCGGCGGCGGCAGCGCAATGGATGTGGCCAAGAAAACCTCCCGGGAAATCGGAGCACCCAAAATCATGATACCCACGACGGCGGGAAGTGGCAGCGAAGTGACGTATAATTCCGTTCTCATGGTCGAAGGGCGAAAGAAATCGTTCAGCGATATCAAACTTGCAGCCGATCTTGCCATAGTCGATCCGGACCTGCTTACAACCATGCCCGCTTCAGTCATGGTTTGCTCTGCCATGGATGCCATGGCGCATGCCGTGGAGAGCTATGGCGCCAGGAAGGGTAATAATATAACACGTGCCCTCGCGTTGGAGGCATACCTGCTGAGCCGGGATAATATCAGCAGTGCCTTGACCGGTGATGCGGTGGGCAGGCGCAACATAGCTACAGGGAGTCTGATGGCCGGGATTGCGTTAACAGGCACGGGGACGACGCTGGGTCACGCCCTGGCCTATCCGCTGTCCAATCGGGGCATGACGCACGGCCAATCCCTGGCAGTGGTGCTGCCCTACCTGTTAAAGATCAACCGCTTCGATGCGGACCACGCCGATGAATTGAAGTCATTCCGCCGGATGTACTGCCCTATCCCGGAGATCGCCTGGGATATCCCGGCCATGGCTGCGGAGGTTGCCGTCGACGAAAGGCACATGGCCAACAATCCCCTCGAAGTGACTCTGCAGGAAATCATAGCCATTTATTCGTATATTCAAAAAGAAGCCTGAGATCGAACAGCACTTAAGGCTGTCACCAATTCCAGGATGCGCCTGCCGATAATAACAGCCTGCAGCCTTTCCCCAACTCACCATAATTGACATTACTTGACATTATTAATTTTTAACGCTATTATTAATCAATAATATTGATTATTATATTAATATTATTGATTTATTAAAAGACGGGGGGTGATGAATAATTGAAATCCGTTGATTGGCAGGACTTAACCAGATTGACGCAGGGGGCTGCGTTCATAGTAGAGCGAGTACGTATTCCTGAAACAGGGATAGCCATTGAGGGCGCCTTTGAATTACCGGTGCTGGCTCAGTTGAGTGCCGATGACCAGGTGTTTGTCATGGCGTTTGTCAGGGCTGAGGGCATTATCAAGGAAATGGAGCGTATTTACGGGGTTAGTTATCCCACGATCAAAGGCCGCCTGGCCCGCATTGCCAGGCAGCTTCAACTGATTGAGACCATCCCGTCAACACAGAAGCAGGAGACCCTGGATGCCCTTGAACGTGGAGAGATAACGCCGCTGGAAGCTATAGAGAGGTTGTCAAAATGAAACGGCGCCCTAAATATATCGATGTTAATTGAATGGAGGATAGTACTATGAGTGAAAATCAGAAAAGGGTGCTGCAGATGCTGGCCGACGGAAAGATAACTGTGGGCGAAGCGCAAAGGCTACTTTCGCTCATCAATTCCCAGGATACAGGAGAGAACAAATCAGGAAACGCCGGCCGGGATATCAGATCTCTTCCCCGCTTTATACATATTATAGTTGAGCCCAAGCCCGGTGTTTCCTACCTGGAGGGGGAGCGGCGTCATCACGGCAAAGTCAATATCCGGGTACCCTTGAGCCTGATCCGTGCCGGAATCAAGTTCGCAACACTGATGCCTTCTGACACGGCCGAACATATAGACAAAGCTTTTAAAGAAAGAGGGTTCTCTTTTGACGTTAAAAAACTCAAAGAAGCTGATATTCAGGAGATGATCAGCGCTTTAGAGAACAGTGAGATTAATGTGGATAATGAACGCGAGCTAATTAAGATTTACTCGGAATAGCGCTATATTCATGATAATAACACCGTGACCGTCTTCGACAATTAATATGGCTGAAGAGCCGGAAATTTAAAAATATAAGGAGCGTAATTATGTCAGACAATCCAAAATACTGGAGGGGCCACTCAGGATCAAGCATTGCCGGTGCAATCTGGTTTATAGGCTGGTTGTTTACTATCGGTTTTGCCAAGCTCGTTTGGTGGCAGATTATCGTGGGCATCGTAGTCTGGCCCTATTTCCTGGGTGCGTTGCTGAGCGCCCCTTCCGTTTAACAGTAATCCGCCGATGCTCGAAAATTCGGGCGATTGACCATCTGAGAGGAAAGCCCGTCTGGCGCCAGACGGGCTTTCCTTGTTTATTGAATTGAGACCGCGCTCAGCCCGTTGTAGCTTTAGTGCCACCGTCAGCTCCGGCTTTAGGTCGCCTGCGCATGAAGACGACCAGAAGCACGATACCCACGATCACGAGCACTATCGCTATTAGAATGATAATCGGAATGGTGAAGTCATAGGCCCAGGTGAGCGTCCTGGTCTGCGGGCCGGTCATGAGCACTGTACCACTACCGTTCTCCGCGATCATCCTGCCACCCAGCAGACCCCAGAACCCGCTCATAGGTATGGGCTGCATCGCCAGATCATAGGAAGCGGTGCTGTCCTTCAATTCCCATGAGGTTTCATTGACGGGTGGATTGTCCGACTTGAGTGTAAGCAGATAATAGGTGTCATAAACCGCTTTGACGTTGCCGGCGCCGCTGACGTTGAAGGACAGGTCTCGCCAGGGGCTGGTGCTGCCGTCCGGCAGAGTCCACTGCTTGAAAACGTATTTGACGTCCGGCAGTGCCGAATTGATCACCGGGCTGGCCGCACTGCTGGTGAAGCTGCTCCCCACTGCATAATAGCCGGTGCCGGGCGGCTCGGACACGGCTGACGGTTCGCTGCCCGTCTGAATAAATACCTCGACGGCATAATCATAGTGGGCTATCAGATTAGTGTCACTCACCAGGATCTGGTGTGGCCCTGTCACGCCATATCTGATGCTGGGATCAGCTCCTGCTACGGATTGATCAACACTGGTGAGGTGCATCTCCCCCGGGTGTGCAGTGAAGGACGCTGACTGGCTGCCCCCCAGCGTGGCCTCTGCCGCGCCATCGATCAGTACCGGCGTGGTGCCTTCGGTCAGGCCGGGACCGACTTCAACAGTGAAGTCGTAGTAGGAACCATAATCTATGCCGCCCATGTAGACGCCATAGGAATCGATAACCAGTATGAAGGGACGGCTGGCGGGCGGACAGCAGTCCGCGCAGGTGTAAAAGTTATCAGTCACCGTAGCGGTCACGTTGTAGATGCCGGCGGAGCCGAGTGGCGGGACGCCGGTGATCTCCCCCGTGTACGGATCAAGATTGAGGCCCGGCGGCAGTCCTGCCGCGCTCCATGTATAGTTGCCCGAGCAGCCGGTGGCGCTGAGAGGCAGGTAGAAAGGCATGCTTTCCATTGACCAGGCCATGACAAAAGTGTCGATGATGGTGAGCGGATCGGGAGGAGGAAAAGCCGGTACAACAGCGATTGTCACCGGCGCGGCGGGAGATGCTGTGGTACAGGGAGGAGGAACCGGACCCGGCCACAACTCTGTCACGCCCACAGAGAAGTTGTATACCCCGGCTGAACCCAGAGGAGGACAAACGGTAAGCACACCTGTATCCTCATCCAGCACCACCCAGGCGGGCGGCGCGCCGGACAGCCAGTAAAAATAGGTAAATGGTCCGGTGGGACAACTCTGACCGACCGGGCTGAATGTGGTGGTAAACGACTGGCATTCGCTAAGGTTCTCGGATACAGGATTGGGCGCAATGGTCAGACACCCCGACACGGCGAGGACCAGTACGCTCAGAAAACAGATGCACAGCCTTAAAAAAACTGACGGCCGCTGTTTCTTATCACTCTCTATTTTCATATCACCGTCTCCATATCAATTCGCATTCAATTTTCCAACAACCTGCCCGGCTGCGGGAAGCGTGTCATTGCAGAATGGGAGGACGCGTATACACCACGCAGGACTTGGTGGCCTCGCTCTGGGATGAATAGCATTTTCCACCATACTGCGTGCACTGGGTACGCGTGGTCTGGAACACCTTGCCATTGGCGCAGCACCAGCATGTCTGGGCAGCCTGACAGTACCTGGTGGCCTCACTCTGCGATGAATAGCAGTTGCCTCCATACTGCGCGCACTGGGTGCGCGTGGTCTGGAACACCTTGCCGTTGGCACAGCACCAGCATGTCTGAGCAGCCTGGCAGTACCTCGTAGCCTCGCTCTGAGATGAATAGCAGTTGCCGCCGTACTGCGCGCACTGGGATGCTGTGGACTGAAAGACCTTGCCGTTGGCGCAGCACCAGCAGGCCTGAGCTGCCTGGCAGTACCTGGTGGCCTCGCTCTGGGACGTATAGCAGTTACCGCCGTACTGAGTACATTGGGAGACTGTTGACTGGAATACCTTGCCGTTGGAACAGCACCAGCAGGCCTGGGCTGCCTGGCAGTACGCGGTTGCCTCGCTCTGAGTCGAATAGCAGTTTCCGCCGTATTGCGCACACTGGGACGGTGTGGTCTGAATGACCTTTCCGCTTGCGCAGCACCAGCACCCGGCTGTTTCCTGGCACAACCTGGTCGCATCGGATTGGGTGCTGTAACTTGTTCCTCCCATCTGTGCGCACAGTTCCCGGCTGGTTTGCATAACCTTGCCGTCGCGGCAGCACCAGATCTCTCCGGCGCAGGCGTCGATGGCCTCCTTTTCAGTCAGGAACCATTGACCACCCGATTGCAGACAGGGCGTCTGGAGGGTTGGACCGACTTTACCGTCCTGACAGCACCAGCCGCGTGACTGGCAGCCTTTCAGCGCTTCGGCCTCGGTAGTATATGATGTTCCGCCTTTTTGGATGCATGATTCCCTGGTGGTCTCGATCACGTTGCCATCCAGACAGCACCAGACGGTTGTTGCCCGACAGTTTTTAAGCGCTTCAGCCTCGGTGGTATAGGCCGTCCCTCCTTTCTGAACGCACGCTCCCCTGGTGGTCTCAACAACCTTGCCGTCAAGGCAGCACCAGATTGTTTCAGGTTTACTGTAGCAATACCAGAACTGCTGTTTATCGGGCGCGTAGTAGCAGGGACCTTTGGAGCACTGGTTGGTGAAGCCCTTTGCAGCCGCGTCATTCGGCTGCAGGCAATAATCGCATCCCTTGGGACACTTCTCGAAGGCCGGCGGGTAGGACGCGACGATCTGTCCGGACGGTCCGCCGGGCGCCGACCCGGAGGTCTGTCCCAGCCACTCGGGCTTCCTTGTTTCGGTTGAGGCGTTGTCCGATGGCGTGCGGACAAGGGCAGCCGTCGTCACGGGTGGACTACCGGCAAAGGAAAGCGTCAACTTCCTCTGCTGGCTGCCGCCGGCGTTGTTCGCCAGCAGAACTGCCTCAAAGCTATTGCCGCTGCCCCGGCGTATCTGGTAGGTTGTCCTGCCCCTGACATTTGCCTTGCAGGATGTGGAGGGAGGATTGCTGATCTCGCGGAGTAACTCGCCCGCTTCTATTAACTGCACACTTGTGGCGTTACTGACCTCAAAGGCGTAGAGGGCGGACTGGCCGTCCTGCAGCACCATAGGAGATGCGGAGAAGGATTTGATTTGCGGCAGGCCGGTCCATAACGAAGCGGCCGCAGCCGGGTCCGCGCTGCCCAGCAGAGTGGCAACCGCCACAGCAATACATGCCAGCAACCTGAAATAGCCTGAAAATCTTTGAATTCTCATACCCCACCTACTAAATGAATTATTTCCTGAATCAGGCACACACACAAAACCACTGACGGCCAGGATATAGTCTTATTCTGCTTTGTACCGGCGGTATTTGTCAATGGTTTTATACGAGTTCAGGACTATAGTACCGGCGTTAAAATCAACGGTCCTTTTCGGATTTGGCTTCGGCTCTGGCCCGCTCAACCATGAAACTTACGCTCTCGTTCATGTTCTCTGTTTCCAGCCTGATATCCGGATACTTGTGATGGAAAACCCTGAAAATCTCATCGGCGAACGCCTGCCCTACTACTGCGACTTTGTCGAAATCAAAGACTATTACTTTAAATTTCTCCAATCCTGCCAGAACGCGTCTTGCCTGGGAGCGAGAAATATATACGCCTGCCGTTGTATACAGTTTGATCCTGATCTCCGTTTTATCGAAACCGAAATCTTTTCCCGCGCCGGTACTAGTATATTTTTTAAAAATATCATTGAGGTGGAGTGAAGATGATGTGTTCAAGTCGAAGGTAACCCGGGTTCCTTTCTTCACACTTTTAATCTTTTCAATAAAAACATCGGGTAATTCATTATCCGCTGTCAGCTGATATCCATAGCTGTCCAGAATAAACTTATCCCCCACTTTGGATGTGAAGAAAATCCCCTCTCCCGAATGTGATTTCGGCGCCGTGGTGGTCTTACCCTTCAACAGGTCCTGCATGGCCTCGAACTCAGATTCAAGTTTTCGTTCCTGCATAACGTTCCGAAAGACACCGATCCCATAGTCCTCCACGACAAATAATAGCCTTTTATTCCGTACGGCAACCTCAATACGGATCCTCTTTGATTGCGAATGTTCAATGGCATTGTTGAGCATCTCGGAAAAAGCGTAGGTAAAAATGCTGCGAATATTTTCAGGGAGCTTATTCAGCGATGGATACCCCTGCTCGATCTCGTTCAGTACAATATGCTCTTCCAGCGAGGTATTGCTATAAGTCTTGATATATCGTGCCTGCAGAATCTCCGGGTGTTGCTGCGCATATTCCGCAAGCACGTAATACGCGCCTCTGGTACCACCGATCTTAACCAGCTTGCCTTCCCTGACAAGCTCGCTAATCAGCCGGTTTAAATACTGTCTGGAAACTTTGAATTGAGCCGCCAGTTTCGATGCGAAGATTCGTTCGCTTCGACCTGTCAGTTCAATCAGCCTGTCCTTTGTGATTGTATTGTCAACCATTTGTAAACCAGATTTCTTTTATTGTCAACTTATTGTAAACTTTTATCCTTTTTTGTGTCAACCTTTTGTCAACCATGTATATGCTTAAGTCGTTCGCACTCATCGTGGATATTCTATAAACTCAAATAAAAAGGCCTGCCTTTATAAAGGCAGGCCTGAGTTTACCGGATTGGTAGTGGGGGCAGGATTTGAACCTGCGACCTTCGGGTCATTAGCCCAACGAGCTACCACTGCTCCACCCCTCGGCGTGAATAGCGATTGATGAAATAGGTTTTGTGCTCTCCGGCTCTTAATATACAGTTCAATCAGTAAAACGATATAATGGCCATATCTGGTTATATTTCCGTGAAAAACCGGTGAATCCCTGGGACCGGGCAACAATGCTGATAATCCGGTCGTAACGCTGTAGTAAAAAAGCATTTTAGCAACGGCCTTTGCAGGTCTTTTGCTATGCGGACAACTCAGTTACAGAGAATAATTGAACTGCTGGTTTTAGAAGAGCGTCTGACGGTGCCTCAAATACAGTACCACCTTAGAACCATCTTCGGCATTGCCCTCACACAGAAACAGATAATCAATGCCGTCAGCCGCCACGGAGATAAAATGGACGTTATTCACGAGGGCGGGCATCTAACGGTCATTCTGTTCCCCGCGTATAGAAACCTGCTAAGTAGAACAGGATGACGAGCGATTCCACTATTTCAGCGGCAAATCATTTAATGCGTGCACCACGCCGGTTACCTTCGATAGCTCAATGACAAAAGCTATTCCTTGCCCTGGCTTATTAAGATTGATATTACTGATGATCACCTGCAATATGCTTTCCGCCCTGTCCCGGGGTACCACGGTGAAGACAATTTCCTTCTCAGGCTCGATGCAGATGCCCATTATCTTCTGTTGCTCATGTATGCCGACACCCCTTCCGAAAACCACTGTTCCCCCTTCAGCGCCGGCTTTCATGGAAGCCTCTATCACACGATCGCCCCAGCCACGTCTAACAATGGTCACGATAAGTGATTTAACTATCTCCTGTGGCATGCTCTTTCACCTCGTCTGATATCACATTATACCGATTGCGGTAGATAAGTCCAATAAACATTAGCGAGATAATAGGCGCCAGGGCGATGAGGGCTACTAATCCGAAGCCGTCGATGATGGGATCTCGTTCTTCCATAGCTGTGGCTATGCCTACCGCCATAGCCATGAGAAATGTCACCGCCATGGGGCCGGTCGCGACGCCGCCGGCGTCGAAAGCAATGGCAACGAAGCTCCTGTCACAGAACCACATCATAGTCAGCGCCAATAAGTAGCCCGGTATTATTATATACAGCAGGGGGATTCCGTACACAATTTTAGCCATGCCCAGGGATACAAAAAAAGCCACACCCAAGGAAATCGTGTACAGCACCAGTCTTTTCCTGATATAACCGCCGGATGAATCCTCTACCTGGTTGCTGAGCACGCGCACGGCAGGCTCGCTGAAAGCCGCCATGAATCCCATGGCAAAGCCAAAAGGTATAAGCAGCCATTTTTGCTCAATCATTCCCAGGTTTTCTCCCAAGGCTTTACCCATAGGTAGAAATCCCAGGTGCACACCATACAGGAATAGCACCATTCCCAGAAAGGACAGACCTAGGCCTTTAAAGATATTGGCCAAGTAATCGCGCGGCAGTTTAATGAACAGCCACTGCGCCAGCAGAAAGACAAAAACCAGCGGCAGTAGTACCTTGATTACGTCCAGTGTTATATCTCTAAGCAAATCCAGGTACATGCTAAACCTCAACCTGCGAATATCCCCATCAGCATCACGCCGATAATGGGCCCGACGGAGGCCAGACCGATCAGCCCAAAGCCGTCGGAAATGGCCGATTTCCGCGCCAGCACCGAGCTGAAACCTATGCCCAGCGACAGGATGACAGGCACTGTCAATGGCCCGGTAGTCACGCCTCCGGCATCGAATGCCACGGGCACGAAATCAGGCGGCACGAAGAAGGACAGTATGAGCACAGCCACATAGCAAATGGCCATCAAGTAAGCTATGGGAAATCCCAAGATAATGCGGATTACCGCGATGCACATAAAAAAGCCGATGCCAATTCCAATTACCGGCAGCAGCGAAGAGGATGGAATGTTGCCCTTCGATACGGTTCCCACCTGGGAGCTCAGCACTATCACATCAGGTTCGGCAATGGTGACTGCAAACCCGACCAGGAAAACAATGGCCAGTATATACGGCAGGAAACCCAGTCCGGGCAGGTTCGAGCCAATGGCCTCTCCCATGGGTAGCAATCCTATTTTCACCCCCAATAAAAACAGGACCATGCCGATAATCACGCAAACAGCCGCGACGCTGAATTGCAGCATCTCGGGAGGCGGGATGCTGCCCACAAATATATTTAAAACAAATACAGTGACGATTATCGGCAACGTGGCACGTAATACTTCCCAGAAAATCGCCTTAATATCAGAATACAAGCCGGACTCCTTTTATAACCTCGGTACACGCCACCGCTGTCAATAAATAGTCGTTACTAATAGTTTTTGATATTAAAAACAACAGGTAAATAGACAGCCATTGAATATACGACCTTTACCAGTGTTTGGAAACAATACTGGGAGTAGCGCAGCCCCTGATTGAGATTACAGTATACGCTTGCTGGTCGTGAGAAAAATGCGGATATTGTATTTATAACCTGCCATCATTATATCTGAGAACACATATATTTTCAATGTTATGTCATTTGTGTACCGTTCATATTAATGGTAAATCCCGGAAAATCGTTACCTGCTAAAACTAAGTTCTGTTACAGCTATCAGGCTGGGTTGACTCATGCCTATACTAAAACACTCAAAATCTAAATGTGGAGGATGCCACCATGCCGGATGAACTCGAAAACCTGGTCAATCGTATAAGCTCCGCATGCCTGATGCCAATATAGTCCGTACCAAGGTGGACCCACTATCGGCGTCCACACGGGTCAAAGCATTATGATCGCGGGCGCTATCAGTACAACCTGATATACGCGGTTGGCTATATGCCAGCTAAATAAATAATGCCCGTCTTATGTAAATTTGTAAGACGGGCATTTATTTTCGTTCATTGGTAGCGGGGGCAGGATTTGAACCTGCGACCTTCGGGTTATGAGCCCGACGAGCTACCACTGCTCCACCCCGCGGCGTGAATAGCGATTGATGAAATAGGTTTTGTGCTCATTCTGGTATAGGTCAAAGACCTCGATCATTAGTACAGCTCAGCTCAACACATTACTGTGCTTACACATGCTGCCTATCAAGCAAGTGGTCTACTTGCGATCTTACCTGGTTAAACCAGTGGGAGATCTCATCTTGAGGTGGGCTTCACACTTAGATGCTTTCAGCGTTTATCCCATCCGGACATGGCTACCCAGCATTGCCGCTGGCGCGACAACTGACACACCAGAGGTCCGTCCCTCCCAATCCTCTCGTACTAGGGAGAGCTCCCCTCAAATCTCCAGCGCCCACAACGGATAGAGACCGACCTGTCTCACGACGGTCTGAACCCAGCTCGCGTGCCGCTTTAATGGGCGAACAGCCCAACCCTTGGGACCTGCTTC
>Ga0208828_1000061_pt1 | contig 49093 bp, 33 predicted proteins | sample Kivu_160m_FD_185487 | JGI IMG/M metagenome (GOLD analysis project Ga0208828, IMG submission 185487) | Freshwater microbial communities from Lake Kivu, Western Province, Rwanda to study Microbial Dark Matter (Phase II) - Kivu_160m (SPAdes)... | ecosystem: Environmental > Aquatic > Freshwater >... | reverse complement strand
GCATCTTCTCCTCTCAGGTCATCGAACACCTGCCGCCGGCCTATCTCAAAAAGATGATCGCCGTCAGCCGGGCGAAGCTCGCCCCGGGCGGCGCGATCGTCCTCGAGACCGTCAATCCCGCTTCGGTCTTCGCCCTGGTCCAGGTCTATTTTCTCGACCTGACCCACCAGCGCCCCGTCCACCCTCAGGCCCTCAAGTTTCTACTCGAATCCTCGGGTTTCGATAGCGTCGAGATCCGCTATTCCGCCGAGCTCGGCGCGGAACGGCTGCAAACGCTGCCCGTATCAGACGCGGCGTCGAGCATCCTCAACCGCAACATCGACCGCTTGAACGAGCTCCTGTACGCACCGGCCAACTATGTCGCGATCGGCCGGAGAGCGGCATGAGCGCGCCCGTCTATGCCGGGTTCGACCTCGGCGGGACCCAGGTCAAGTACGGCCTCATCGACGGCGTCGGGACGATCCTGTTCAAGGACAAGTCTCCGACGCCTCCTTCGATCGGCGAGCTCCTCGCTTTGCTCGGCGTCCAGTGGAGAGCGCTGGAAAAACGGGCGCCGGGGCCGATCGCCTCGGCCGGCTTCGGCATCCCGGGCATCTACAATATCCAGCGAAAAAGGATCCTCCAGTCGCCCAATTATGCCGACCTCGACGAGTTCGACCTCTATCCCGCCATCGCCAGGCACATCCCCGTGCCCTTCCTGGTCGAAAACGACGCCAACGTGGCCGCGTTCGGCGAATGGAAATATGGCGCCGGCCGAGGCGCGTCGAGCCTGGTCTTCCTGACGATCGGGACGGGGGTCGGCGGAGGGATCGTCCTCGGCGACAGACTTTGGAGAGGCGGCTGCGGCTATGCCGCGGAGATCGGCCATGTCGTCGTCAATCCGGACGGCGCCCTCTGCAACTGCGGGATCCGCGGCTGTCTCGAAACCGAAGCGTCCGCACCGGCCATCGTCCGGAAATACCAGGCTCTGACCGGACTCCAAACGCCCATGGACACCAAAGAGATCTATGACCGTGCCAAGGACGGCGAGCCGGCGGCGCGAGACGCTTTTGCCCAAGCCGGCTATTACCTTGGGATCGGACTCGGGATCACCATCAACCTCCTCAATCCGGAAATGATCCTGCTCGGCGGCGGGGTCATGACAACCGGCGAATTCCTCCTCCGGCCGGCCGTCGAGGAAGCGCGCAAGAGATGCTATCCGGCCACCTTCGCCTGCTGCCGGATCGAACGAGCCTCCTTGGGCAATGACGCCGGCTTGATCGGCGCCGCAGCCTGGGGCAGGGAAAACCTCCGGTCCGCCTAATCCGCTAAAAAATAGCTTGATTTTGCCTTTTCCGGTGGTATATACTAAAATGATGGAGAGTATCTGTTCTGATCAGGAGGGCGCATGAACAAAAAGATTTTCCACGTCGCGATCGTTCTTTTCCTGGCTCTGGCCTTATCGACCGTCGGCTTGGCCCAAGTCGGCCGTCAAACCGGCTCGATCCACGGCCAAGTCGTCGACAAGGACAAGATCCCCTTGCCCGGCGCCACGGTCTCCGTTTCCGGAGCTGCAATGATGGGAAAGAAGGATTACGTCACGCCGGAAAACGGCGCCTTCCGTTTCCCGAACCTTCTGCCGGGCCAATACGATGTCCGGGCCGAGATGCCCAATTTCAAGACCAAGATCATGACCGGCATCCTCGTCAGCGTCGGAAAGACGACCGAGGTCATCGTCGAGATGGACGTCGCGACCGTCGCCGAGGAAGTGACGGTCGTCGCGTCCACGCCCGTCGTGGACATCAAGGCTTCGAAGATGAACGTCAACTTCTCCGCCCAGTTCCTGGCCAGCATCCCGATGAACCGCGATCTCTACGACATCCAGAACGCGATCCCGGGCTCGGTCGAGGAAGGCATCGGCTACCGCCGGATGTCGTCCATCCTCGGCGGGACCCTGCGCGACCAGCTCTACGCCCTGGACGGCGTGCCGATGAACGACCCGGCCGTCAACTACTCCATGGCCAACATCAACGTCGACGTCTACGAGGAGGTCGAGTTCGAGATGGGCGCTCATCCCGCCGAAGTCGGCCAGGCCCAGTCGACGTACATCAATATCGTCACCAAGAGCGGCAGCAACAAATTCTCCGGCGGCGCGGTGTTCTATTACACCGACAAGAGCCTCGGGGAGAACCTGTTCACGCCGAACCAGATCAGCGCGATGAACGTCAATCCGCCCGAAAAATACCTGGACTACAAGGATTTCTCCTTGAATCTCGGAGGCCCGATCATCAAGGACCGCATCTGGTTCTTCCTCAACGGCCGCCGGCAGGTCTGGAAGCAGGCTAATCCGCTGACGCCGGAGAAGCGGATGATCACCGCGGGATTTTCGGATCCCGCCAAGATCCAGCACTACGACGTGGAACACCAGGAGTGGCTGGGCTTCGGCAAGCTGACGTTCCAGCTCTCCAAGAACATCCGCTACATGGGCATGATCCATTTCAACCACATCTACGAGCCGGTCTATCAGAATTCGCTCGGCGTGGACGCCTCCTACGAATACGTCCGGATCTGGGACCATGAGAACACCTATACGACGACACACCAATTCAACATCGTCCTCGACCAGAACACCTATGTCGACGTCCGCGGAACGTACGTCCGGCGCTTCTTCCCTCTCCACGCCATGACCCAGAACGATTACACGTACTATGACAACACGGCCAAGGTCTACTGGGGCGCCGCAGGATACAACGACGAATACATCCGCAAGAAGACGCTCGCCTCGGCCTCCATCACCCGGTTCCAGGACGATTTCCTCGGCGTCGACCACGAGATCAAGGCGGGCGGAGAGTTCGAGCAGGGCGAATATCACCGCGACTGGTACAGGGAGAATCCGTATTATTCCTATTGGTCCGACTGGAAAGCGGGCAATCCCTATTATTCGAGCACCTCAGCCTACCGCGGCCGCCTCAGGATCCGGACCTGCACTCCGGAGCGGGGCATGTGGGACGTCCAGGACAACGCCCGGCGCTTCTCGGGCTTCCTCCAGGACACCGTCAAAACAGGCCGCGTCACCCTGAACCTCGGTCTGAGGTTCGATTACAGCTATCAGTATGAACCGGAACAGAGCCGGCCCAAGCTGCGGTACGACGCGGCGCCGCCCCAGGGCAACCCGGCCCTCGTCGCTCAATACGGCCCCAACTATCTCATCGAAGCCTTGACCCTGCAGGCCTACGCCGACGGCCAGCCCGTCGCTCCCTGGGACGCCCTGACGACCCCCTACAAGGAGCCCGTCTCCTTCACGACCCTATCTCCGCGGCTCGGCCTCGTCTACGACGTCTTCGGCACGGGCAAGACCGCCCTCAAGCTGTCCTACTCCCGCTACTACGAGCCGGTCTGGACCTCGAAATACAACGGCGCCCAGATCTTCGGCGCCGGGTCGGTCTATTATCTCTGGACCGACACGAACAAGAACAAGATGATGGACCTGCCCGGCACGGACCTGTACGTCGTGGACTCGGCCAACGGCGGCTATCCGAACCAGGACGTCAACTATTCCTATTATGTTTCCGACCTGAAACCCCCCTATACGAACGAGATCATCGCCGGGCTCGAGCATGAGATCTTCACGGACTTCCGTCTCGGTTTCGATTTCATCTGGAAGGTCAACAAGAACATCGTCGAGGACTATGACGAGGTCAACGGCTACGACGCCCAAGCGACGGACGGCGCCGGGCTCATCTGGACCCCCTTCACCTTTACCGACCCCGGCTGGGACGCGAAGTTCGGAACGGCCGACGATCAGCAGATGACGGCATATGGGCTGAGGAAGGACCGGCCGGCGGCCAATATGCAGGGGATCAACCCTCCCGAAGCCAAGCGCGAGTACTGGGCGGCCGTCCTGAACTTCGACAAACGGATGTCGAACAAGTGGTCGCTCAAGGGCTCCATCCTCTACAGCTCGTTCAAGGGGAACTGCGATCCCGGCTACAGCGCGACCGAGGGCGAGTCGGGCATGTTCGACAATCCCAACACCCTCACCAACGCCTACGGCCCGATGGGCTACGACCGGCCCCTCCAGGTCAAGGTCATGGGGACGTATATCCTCCCGTTGGATTTCATCATCAGCGCCTATTTCCAATACCGCTCCGGGAGCCCCTGGGGCCGGACTCTCGCCCGGGTGTATTTCCCGACGAGCTACGCCGTGGCCAATCCCTATTACGCCGTCAACGCCGAGGAGCGGGGAGCGCGGCGAGGGCCGACCTACACCAACCTGGACCTGCGGGTCGAGAAGGAATTCAAGCTGGGGAAATTCGGCAAGATGAACCTCTACGTGGACGTCTTTAACCTGGGCGGGCGGAGCAGCCTCAATATCAATCAAGACCCTGCCGCCTATATCCGGTACGACCAGAACGCGACGAATCCCCCGTATACGCTGTCGACGACCTACGCCCAGATTACCAGCATCAGCGGCGTCCGTTCGATCCGGTTCGGCGCCCGGATCGGATTCTAATTCTCGAGATAAAAAAAGGGCGGAAGACGGGCTCGGGGGATGCCGCCCGTCACCGCGCAGCGCTCATGCCCGGCGAGGGAGCGGGCTGCTCGACTTCGCGTCTCGCTCTCCGCTACGCGGATCCTTGCCCGCTCGACGCTCAGACGGGTTCCTGGCGGCATACCCCCTCGCCCGAGCTGATTGAAAGCGATCGATAAAGAACTCTTGCCAGCTAAGGATAGAAAACAGCTCGACTCCGGCGCAAGAGGCAACGGACAGAATAAGCTTTACTGTTTTCTTATTCGCGGGGGGAACGACGTCGCATTTTTTCCCCGCGCCGGCGGATGCGCGGTGCGGGCCGACGCGGCGACGATCGAGAAGGCCTCGTCGCTGACGTCGAAGACGCTTATGTCGTCCAGGTTGATGATGCGGACGCGGCACTGATCCGAGACCGCGTCGGGAATCACCCATTCATACGTTCCGTCGTTCGCCGTCGCGTCCGTGATCGCATTCCAGGTCGCAGTGTCGTCGGTCGTATATTGGATCATCACCTCGGCCCCCGTTCCCATCGTCTTCCAGGTGATGGCCTGCGTCGAGCCGACGGCCCAGCTCTCGCCGCCGTTCGGGGAGGAGATGACGATGATCGGCGCGTTGGACATCTCGAAGAGGACGTCGCTCGTGTCCGTCGGATCGCCGTCCTCCGCCTCGGTGATCCGGACGGCGCAGGAAGCGGAGGACTCGTCGGGGACGAGCCAGGTGAACGACCCGTCGTTGGGCGTCGCGCCGGTGATCTCCCACCAGGTGGTGCCGTCGTCGACGGTATATTCGATCTTGACGTCGCCCACGAACCCCCAGGTCTGCCAGGTGATTTCGTGTGTGAATCCATAATGGACCACTTCTCCGCCGTTGGGCGACGTGACGACCAGAGAGATCTCGTTGATTTGTGCCACGAAACCGTCGCGGCTGCCGTGTTGGCTCAAATCCGGACCGACGAGGACGGGAAAGCCGGACTCGGTCGAAAAGGTGCTCCCGGCCAAAAAGACGTTTCCCGTGCCCGTTTCGTCCAAGGCCAATCCCTGGCCGAGGTCCGAGCCCGCCCCGCCGACGTAACCGCAAAACATCAGGTTCGCGCCCGTGACGTAGACTTTGGCCACGAACGCGTCGAAGCTGCCGCTGAACGTCAGGTTCGGCCCGACGGCCTCGGGAAAGGTCGTCTCCGACGAGGATGTATATCCCGTCACGTACGCATAGCCCCTCTTGTCCACGACGATGCCGGTCCCGGCGTCGTACCCGCCTCCGCCGATGTAGCCGCAATAAACCAGCGAAGATCCCGTGAAATAGACCTTGGCCACGAACGCGTCGTGAAAGCCGCCATTGTGGGTCACGTCCGGCCCGAAGGTCACGGGGAAGCTGTTCTCGTCCGACGCGGTATAGCCCGTGATGTAGGCATTGCCCTCGCCGTCGACGGCGATGCCGGTTCCGACATCTTCGCTGCTCCCGCTGATGAATCCGGAGAAAACGAATTCGGTCCCGTCGGCGCCGACCTTGGTCACGAAGGCGTCCAAGTCTCCCAAGGCGGTCGTCTTGGGCCCTTCGACGACCGGAAAGGTCGTTTCCGTCGAATTCGTGGACCCCGTGATATAGGCGTTGCCGGTGGCGTCGACGGCGATCCCCCGGCCGATATCCTGTCCCGATCCGCCGACAAAACCGCAGTAGGCCAATCCTTTTCCATCGGCCTCGACTTTGGCGATAAAGGCGTCGCTCTGGCCGTTCTGGGAGAGGTCGGGGCCCGCGGCGACGGGAAACGTGGCCTCCGTCGAAAACGTATTGCCCGTGACATAGGCGTTCCCCGCAGCATCGACGGCGATCCCCCGGCCGAAATCCGGACCGGCGCCGCCGATGTATCCGCAATAATCGAGCGCCGTCCCCGCCGCGTTCACCTTGGCGACGAAAACGTCCAGGTCGCCGTTGTGCGTCAGGTCCGGCCCCTTGAAGACGGGAAAGGTGGCTTCCGTCGATGCCGTGTATCCCGTCACATAGGCGTTGCCGGCGTCGTCGACGGCGATGCCGTACGCGTAGTCATTGTCCGCCCCTCCGATGAAGCCGCAATAATCGAGGGCCGTGCCGGCCGCATTCACCTTGGCCACAAAGGCGTCGGTGCCGCCCCGATTGAAGCTCAGGTCCGGGCCGACCTTGACCGGAAAGTCCGGGTTCATCGAGGACGTATATCCCGCGATGTAGGCGTTCCCCTTTTTATCGGCGGCGACGCCGTAGACGTAATCGAAGTTCGGGCCGCCGACATAGCCGCAATAAACGAGGATGGTCGGATCCAGGACGAGCGTCCTGGCCCGGTCGTAAGCCCCCACGGCGAAGCCATAGACGACAGCGTTTCCCTCGTCCGTCCGTTCGCTGAGAGCAGCCGGCGCGTTCGGCGCAGGGGCCTCGAGCGCGTAGGCCATCGGCACGCCGGCCCGAGTCCCGGCCGTCTCCTGATAGGCGAGCGGTTCGCCGTCCTCGAATCCTCCAGCCGGCGTCGCGACCACCAGCCTGCCCTGGCCGTTGACCCGAACGGAGCTTACTCCCCGATAGGCCAGCCGGATTCGGTCTGGATCGGCGCCGGGACGGACGATGAACTCATATTTCATCCGGTCCGCCGAGCCGCTGTAGGCCAGGTCGATCCCCGGCCAGAGATTTTCGTAGAGGATACGGGAATACGACGGCAGGCCGTATTTCCAATCCCCGGGAGGGCCTTGGAAATAGGAGATCGCCGTCCCCGTCTTGTCCAAGCCGACCGGTTTCGCTTTCGGGTCGGCCCCGACGAAATCCAGCTTGACGACCCAGCGTGATCCTTGCCCCTCTTTGGCCGCGTTCGTCAAGAGGAACGTCAGGCCCTCGCTCCCGAAATAGATCGTTCTGTCCTTTCCGTGGACATAATACGCGATCCGACGATCCATCTGTCCTTCGTTCGGAACGAACGCGACCGGCATTTTGCCGAAATTCGGCCGGGCCTGGAGGGTCGGCGCGGCTGAAGGAGCGGTCAAAACGGCCTGGGCCGCCGCGGCGGGCGCCGGCATCCCGGACATCGAGAGCAGGAGACAGCCCAAGAGGGCCGCGCCGGCGAAAAACCTTCTCTCCATGACGAGCTCCTTCACGCTAAAAAACACTAGCTTATCCGAAATCGTTGCGTGGCGCAACGGGAAAAGGACGGAAAACGGCCGCCGGCGCATCTTTTTGAAATATCTGTTATGCCCTCGGGAGCCTTTATGCTAAAATACCGCCCGTTATTGCCTATGAAACGAAACCGTCCCGGTCGACGTTCCAATAGGCATGAACGGGCTCGCCCCCGGCGAACGGAACTTCCCGGTCCCCTCCGGGAGGCTTTTTCTCGGGGAAGCGATTCCAGGAGGTCTTGATTGAGAAAAGCGTCCGCCGCCGCCGTCCTCGGCCTGCTCGCCGTCCTCGGCGCGGCGCCCGTTCTCAGGGCCCAGGTCGATACCGGCGTCATTGCGGGCCAGGTTGCCGATAAATCAGGCAAGGGCCTGGAAGGCGCAACGGTCTATCTGACGTCCCCGAGCCTCCAGGGAAGCCTGATCCTCCTGACCGAAAAAACCGGCCTCTTCGACTTTCCATCTCTGCCGGCCGGCATCTATGCGATCAGCGCAGAAATGCCGGGTTTCCAAACCGTTATCCGGCAGGGAATCCGCCTGCGGACGGGGATGTCCCTTTACTTCCGGCTCGAACCCGCGCCCTCGGAAGCTGAAGCGGACGTCATTCTGCCCGGGCGGCCGCCTGCGCTGGACAGCCGCTCGGCTAAAACGTCGAATATCGTCGACGCCGCCAAGGCTCACCGCCTCCCCTTGGCCCGGGATTTCAGCTCGATCGTGAACCTGGCTCCGAGCACGCTGGCCGCGGGCTATGCGTTCGACCCGAATCCGTCGATCGCCGGAGGCACGGTCCGGGACAACCTCTATGCCCTGGACGGGGCCAACCTGACCGACAGCCTCTCCTCGGCGCCCCTGCCCGCCCTCAATCCCAACTTGACGGATGAGGTCGAATTCATCACCTCCGGCCAACCCGCCTCGCAGATTGCGGCGGGGGGGGCCTATCTGAACGTCATCAGCAAATCGGGCGGAAACGCCTCCGCCGGCGAGCTCGGTTTCTATTTCATGAACGAAGGCTGGAACAAGGACCTGTGGACCTCCAGCGAGATCGCGAACCTGAAAACGGGCCGGCCGACGGGCGACCGGAGCTACCTCGAGCCCGCGTTCAGCTTGGGCGGGCCGATCATGGCCGACCGCCTCTGGTATTTTGCGACGGCGCGCTATGTCTCGAACTCCCGGATGGGCAATTTCGTCGGCCCTTACACGGACCTCCGGGGCACCCGGCACGAGGTTTATGACTGGACCCAAACGGAGTATTCGGGTTTCTTCAAGATCACCTCGCGGCCCATCGCCAACGCCAAATTCACGGCCTGGGCCGGATTCGCCCACCTCTCTCAGCCTGTCGCCGAGGATCCCTCCCCGCGCCTCCCCTTCCTTTCGACCCATATCCTGGATGGCGACAGCTCGTTCGCCATTAACGGTATCGTGGATTATTCGATCAGCCCGAACACCCAGACCTACGTCCGGGCTTCCTATCTCGGGCGGAATGTCTCGCGCCTCATGCAGACCGACGCCGGCCGCTTGCCCTGGATCGACGACGCGGCGGACCTCTACGGGCCGCTGAGCGGCGCGGATTACAATTCCATCGACAACGCCCAGCGCCTCCAGGCCGACGCCTCCATCCGCCATTTCGTAGACGATTGGCTCGGGACATCGCACACCTTCAGCGCGGGGCTCGATTTCGACAGCCTCAACTCGAAACTGAACTGGTGGAGACAGAACAACATGCTCTGGTCTCTGGACAGCCGCAACGCCGACGGGGATTATTACCCGGATCGCGCGCTCCTGGCGTTCTGGCTCTGCGGCACCGGCGAAAACACGACGCTTTATACGGCCGAAACGCTGAAGCTGGGCGTCTATGTGAACGACCGGTTCGCCGTCGGCCGGCGCCTGACGTTCACTCTGGGGCTTCGGTTCGAAAGGGCCTGGAGCTCGTTTCCCGCCGCGACCAAATTCCTGTCCGGAAATTCTCTTTCCGTATTCATCGGAGAGGCCTACGTGAGCCCGTACCTCAAAGCCGCGTATCCCGCGGAATTCTCTTCGGGCTACAATCCCTGGAGCCAGATCATCCTGAACGGGGCGAGCAGCATCCTTTCCTGGAACGCCCTCTCGCCGCGCGCGGGACTGGCCTTCGACGTCTGGGGAACCGGAAAGACCGTTCTCAAAGCCGGGTATGCCCGCTACTCCGATACCCTCTCCCCGCGCTATGCCTTGCCCCTCCATCCCATGTATCCGCGCAGCCTATCGGTCTATTGGCAGGACGCCAACGGCGACGGGGCGCCGGATCTCGAGGACGAGTTCACGTTCCCCAACGTGGACTACCGGTTTCTGGCGAGCTCGTTCTATCCCAAGCGGGCCGCCGACGGCATCCGGGCGCCGGTGACCGAAGAGATTTCGCTGGGCATCGACCAGGAGCTGTTCGCCGATTTCACGCTCGGTATGCACTATCTCTCGCGGCGGCAGGCTGACATCCTCGAAGACGTTCTTTATGCCCCGGACACGGGAGAATATTGGTATGCTCCGGAGCAGGCGGCCGCCCAAAAATATTGGGTCCCCTTCACCACGACCGTTCCCGGGACGGGCGATTTTCCGAGCCAAACGCTGACCGTGTACACGAAGTCCCTTCTAGCGCCGGCGACGTTTCTCCAACTGCGCAACGTGCCGGAGCTCGAGCGGAAATACCGCGCCCTGGAATTCGTGTTCGAGAAGCGCATGTCCAGGGGCTGGCAGGCGGCGGGCTCCCTGGTCTTGAGCAAAGCCGAAGGCAATATCGGCGGATTCGCGGACGAGACGGCCGCCTTCACGGAGGCCGCCGACAGCCCCAATTATTTCCTCAACCGCTACGGCCGGTTGGACACGGACCGGCCCGTGCAGATCAAGCTCATGGGGACGGTCCTGCTCCCTCTCGACTTCGCTCTCAGCGCGTTCTACCACTACCAGAGCGGCCGGCCCTGGCAGCGATGGACGCGGATCCTCCCTCCTGCCGCCTGGTGCGCGGCCAACAACGTCGAGCGCGTCTATTACGCCGTCAATCTCGAGCCTTCCGGAAGCCGGAGAGACAAGGACTGGTCGTCCCTCGACGTGCGCCTGGAGAAAGAGCTGGCCCTCGGGGGTGCGACCAAGCTCGGCTTTTACGCCGATGTCATCAACCTTCTGGGATTCAAGGCGTCCGCCGTCGGCCTGAACGACATCTATAGCTGGCAGCCGGCCGCGGAAGGCGCGGGACAGACCGGCCTCAAAGTCCTCCAATCCGATTACAGAGTTACGAACGCCCTCTATGGCCGGAGCACGTTCCGCTTCGGTCTCAAGCTGATCTTCTGATCCCTTCGGAATCTTCGCCGCTCGGCCGGGCGGCTCACCCCTTGCACTTCGCGATGTAGCCTTCGAGGCGGGTCTTTTCGGCTTCGCTGAGCCTCGGATACGAGGGGCTGGCCTTGTACTTCATGAGCGCGTCATAGGCCGGCCCCTTCTCTCCGCGCATCATATAGGCCATACCCAAGAAATAGAGCGTTTCGTCGAGCCCGATCTTGAGCTCCAGGGCTCTGCGGAAGTCGGCGACGGCCTTGTCGTATTCCTTCGCCTGGAAATGGAGCACGCCCAGGCCGTGAAAGGCGGCGGCATAGGACGGATCGAGGGCGATCGCCCGCTCATAGGAGGCAACGGCCTGCCGATAGACGGCCGCGTCGCTCGACGCTTTAAACCGGAAGGTCAGAAGATTCCCCAGATTGTTGTGAGGCACGGCGAATTTCCCGTCGATGGCCATCGACCGTTCGAAACACTGCAGGGCCTTGGCCTCGTCGCCCGCGCTCCCGTAGGCCAAGCCGACATAGTTCCAGATGACCGGGTCGGACGCCGTCTGGGGGACCTTTGTCTCCGTAAACGTTCGTATGACCTCATCGTAGCGGCCGGCTTCATAGAGACAGGAGATGTACTGGACGTAGAGGTCGTAGACGTCGGGGAGCTTTTCCAAGCCCAACCGCAGGACGGAGAGCGCGTCCGGCCAACGGCCCTGGCGCTGGTAGATCGTGGCCAGGTTTAAATAAGCCGCTCCGACCCGCTTTCCGGTCGTGATGACCTCTTTTAAAGCGTCAATAGCTTCCTTGGCTTGGCCGGCGTTGAAGAGCTCGAGAGCGTCCATCGCCCTGTTCTGAAGGGGAAGGAGGGTTTTCACGTCCTCGTCGGGACCGAAAGCCGTTTTCCGGACCCCGGGCCGGCCGGCCAGATAGCCCAGGCTCATCAGTTTGTCCCTGGCGGCCTGGTCCGTCGTCTGCCGGGCCCTCTCGGCCCCTTCCCTGGATTGGGCGGCGAGGAGGCCGGCGAGTCTCTCTCGATGGGGAGCGAGGTTCATTCCGGCCGCCCGGTTGTCGCGCTCGCCAAAATCCTTGCCGAGGTCATAAAATTCGGGGATCGGAGAATCGACGAATTTTTCGTCCTTGAAGACGTATCCCGTGACCGGAGCCCAGCCCAGATTGAGGGCCGGAGACAGGGATTCGAAGGCGATCGGCTTGTCCTCCCGCCGGCCTCCCCGGATGAGGGGCGCGAGCGAAATCCCCTGGAGAGAGGCCGGGGGCTTGAGGCCGAGGATGTCGCAGACCGTCGGAAAGATATCCACGTGGGACACATTCTGAGAAATGAGTCTCGGTTTTTCCCCGGGGCTGCGGATGATCAAGGGGATGCGCAGGACTGCGTTCGAGGCCAGGAATCCGTGCGTCGTTTCTCCATGCTCCCCCAGCGATTCGCCGTGGTCTCCGGTGAGGACGACGATGGTCCGGCCGCCGAGCTTGCGGTCCTCGAGATAGCGGAAAAGGGTCTCCATCACGGAATCCGTATAGGCCACCTCGCCGTCATACGGATCGCGCCCGTAGCGAGAGAGAAAAGGCTCGGGAGGAGTATAGGGATCGTGAGGGTCATAGCAATGGACCCACAGGAACCAGGGCGAGGTCTTTCCCGCGAGCCAGGCCAGGGCGCTGTCCAGGACCGTCCTCGCTCTCCGTTCCCGGCCCGCCTCGATTCCTGCGTCTCCGGCTTTTGCCCGGAAATCGTCGTCGTAGATTTCGAACCCCCGGCCCAAACCGAACCGGGAATCGAGGGGGAAGCCGCCGACGAAGGCTCCCGTCGCATAGCCCGCGCTTTTGAGATATTCGGCCAGCGTCGGCGGGCCCGCGGGAACGACGAAGTTGGCGTTGTCGTGGACGCCGTGAGCGGCCGGATTCATCCCCAGGAGGATGTTCGTGTGGGACGGCAGGGTCGTCGGCGTATGGGCGAACGCTCGCAGGAAAACGGCGCTGTCCGCGGCGAAGCGGTCGATGGCGGGCGTGAGCGGATGCTTGGGATCGTAGAATCCGACCCGGTCGGCCCGGAGCGTGTCGATCGTGATCAGCAGGACGTTCAAGCCGGTTTTTCGCTGGGGCGCAGAGAGCCCGGGAGAAAGCGCGGTGGCCAGCAGCCCCAGCGCGACGGCGGCGCCGATCGGAGGATGCAAGCCCCGTTTCGCCGATGTTGATTTCCCGGACATTTCCGGTCCCTCTTTTCCCTATTTGAAGGGCAGCGTCTTGAGGAGCACTTCGTTGCCGGCCGTATTGATCACCGTGATGGAAAGAAGGGCCGGGCCCCGGTCGATCCGGCCGACCGCGTCCGCGTCCCTGATCGCAACGGGGATTTCCATGACGAACGGCTTTCCGGTCATCCTCGCCAGCTCGGTTTCGTCGAGGGAGACTTCGAAATCCTGTTTGTGGCTCCAAACGACGGCCTTCTCGGAATCTCGCACTTCGAGAGCCGCCTCGAACTTCGTCCTGAGCTTTTTGCCTTCCGAGCGGTACCAGATCTTTTCGTAGAGGATTTCGATGACGACGACGCCCTCGACCTTCCCCGCGTCGCGGCCCGTGACGTTGAAAACCGCCTCGAAATCGACCGGCCTCTTGCCGGCCAGCGACGTCCCGGCCAGGCTCGCCCTCTGAGCGTCGGCCTGGGCTTTGCTCAGCTCCTGCATGTACATCATATTGATATCCGGCAGGGTGCCCAGGTCATAGGTCACGAGCTTGTAGGTTCCGGTGCACATCTGGTCGAGGAAGACCACGGGAAAGTTGCCGTAATACCAGACCTCCTGGCAGCGGTTGTATACGTCCGTGCCCATGGGCTGGGTGATCCGGTCCATCGGCGGGCCGAAGAGGACGTAAATCCGGCCCCGGTCGCTGAGCCACCCCGCCATGCCCTCCCCGATGAACAACCGGTCCGCTTGTTCGATCCGGTTGAAGTATTCGATCTTGAATTCGTTCTCCGGCGTATCCGGGTCGGGGTCGCGCCGCCGCCAGAATTCCTCGATATAGGCCGGCTTTCCCGCATCCGGGAGGAGGAGGAACGCCCTCCTCTCTTGGCGCGTGGTGATGTACCGCGTCTTGCTCAGGAAATCGTCATAGACGGGGGCCAGCTTCCGCTCCAGGTTGTAGAGGCGGCACCCGGCGGCCAAGGACGCCGCGGCCAAAATCATGAGGGCGGAAACGCGAGAAAGGCGTCTCATTTTTTCTCTCGGAGAGCGTCCATCTTTTTTTTGACTTCAGGCTGGTTCGGGTCGAGCTGGAGGGATTTTTGCCAGGCGGCCAGCGCTTCGTTCGGCCGTCCCAGCCGGAGATGACTTTCCCCGATCGCGTTGAGCAGGCTGGCGTTGACGCCGAAGTGGGAGATCGTCCGGTCAAGGAGGTCGAGCGCCCCGGAATCGTCTCCGCTCATCTGGAGAACCCGGGCGGCCAGAACATAGATCTCGTACTGGGGCGTCCGGGGGGGATTCAAAAAGGAAGAGAGCACGGCCGAAGCCCCGCGATAATTTTTTAATTCCACATAGGCTCGGGCCAGGGCGAGGGCCGTCTCGGCCGAGGCGGGATCCGCCTGGAGCGCTTTTTCCAACCGGCTTCTGGCCTCCTCGGGCCGGCCGGCATTGGTGAGCTGTTCCCCGATCGTCCGGCCATAGAAAGGGTCGGAGAGGGCGGGCATGAGCTTGGAATAATACCACGGGCGGGCCAGCGCCTCCTGAAAGGTCACGTCGAACTCCTCGGTGCCGGCGAGGAGTTCCCGGCCCTCGTCGACCAAGGAAACCTTCAGGTTGTAATGAGCGGGCGCAAAATCGGCCAGGGGGAACTCCTCGAAGACGAAGGGGAGCTCTCCGTACTCGGCCGTCGACCGCTCGCGCTCCCCAGCGGCTTGCCCGTTCTTCAGAAACGCGAATCGGATCCGGCCCGACGGCCTTTCACGAGGCCCGAAGCCGAAGACCTGAAGGGCCACGGTCAGCGTGTCCTTTCGGCTGAAGATGCGGGACGGCTGGCCGTACACCTGCCGGGTCCCGAACTGAAACGGCTTGAGCGTTTTTTTGGCCGGGTCGGCGGGCGCCGTCCGGAATCCGAGATAGGGCGACGTCATCTGCAGGGCCGGAGCGTCGCCGGGGATGACGACCGTTTGCTCGAGCGTCGTGAATTCCTTGGAGATCTCGTTCTTGACGAGGATCGACAGCTTGTAGGTTCCCGGAATCAGGGGAAACGAGTCCTGGAGGTCGAACGGCTGGACGTTGGCGGACTTCATCTGGGATTCGTCCAGGTTCAAGCTGACCGTTTTTTCGAATTGGTAGATCCTCGTCCCGTCGAGGGCGGCGGCCGTGCCGTTGATCTTCAAGGTCGTGTAGTACTTATCGTCGTGGGCGTTCACCGACAATCGTTTCGGCTCGACGGCGTAGTGGACGAAGGTCACGCCGGACGGGGCCTTGAGGATCTTGACCTGGGAGTCGCTGGCTATATAGTTGGCCGAATATTCCACCTCCACCGCGTCCTTGTACTCGAGGAACTTCTGGGCGTATCTCTCTTCGACCAGGGAGCGGGGGACATTTTCGATCTTCTGCAGCAGCATCTCCGAAGCCAGCGTCGGCCGGCCCATGGTCGATGTTTCCCCCGGGATGAGGGACAGGGAAACGTCGGCCAGCGCCGGCTCGATCTCGCGGAGGGTTTGATAGGCTGTTGCGTAGTCCAGGGGATCGCCGGAATAGCTGGTCATCAGGGCTTGGGGCCCGTCCTTGGCCGGGCTGTAGAGAATATAATCCCCCAGACTTCCCTTCTGGAAAAAGACCAGGTGGAATCCCGTCGGAAGGCCGAAGCCTTCCTTGTTCTGATAGAACCAGACCTCGGCCGGATAGATCATCGTCTTACTTTCGAACCTCTGAATGTCGTTCGGCTCCCCGAGGAGGAGATAGAACCTCCCTCGATCCGTCTTATACCCCGGCTTTCCGGCCGATCGGCCGAAGTATTTGTTGACGTAGTTGAGGCGCCGATAGTGTTCGTTCTTGGCTTCGTTCAGGGGCGTGCTCGGAGTCGGGTCGCGCTGCTTCCAGAACGCCTCGATGAACAGGTCGCGCTCGCGGTCGGTCTGGAGCTTAAAGAAGACGTCCCGCTCGAGCGGCGTGACGATGTAGAGGACCTCCTCGTCCAGCCATTTCTGGTATTTTTCGGGCAGCCTGGTTTTCTCGGCCCCGGCCGCGCCCGCGAGCACGAGGCAGGCGGCGGCACAACCGATCAGGGCCGGCCGGATCATCAAGGCCGTCGCTCCGCGATGGACGTCATGGCTCTGATACCACGGGGAGCAGAATATACTTTGCAAAATCCTTGCTGCTCCCCGAGTACTAGCCGGGCGATCAGGAAATAAAGAGTCATGTATTTATCACCCGGCTAGTAAAATAAATCTTCCCCAGGGGAAAAGCAACTATTCTCGGGCTTGGGCGGCCGCAGCCTGGAGATAGTACCGGCTGATGTATTTTTCCTGAACCTCATAGGACCAATGGACGTCCCGGATATGGGCGGCCGCTTCCGCCTTGGCCTTCCGCTTGATCAGCTCGACGAGTTGGGCGTGCTCCCCGATGGAAGCCTGTTCCCATTCCTTGACGAATCCCTCCTGCCTAGGGAAATCGTAGAGCCGCTTTTTCAGGGTGTTGACCAATTTGACCAGGCTCGCGTTGCCGCCCCGGCTCAGGAAGATGTCGTGAAAGCGGAGGTTCTTCTCGTAATAGAGGTCGAAATCGTCCCTGGCGATGGCCTCGCCCATCTCGCGGTTCAACTGCTCGAGCTGGCAGACATCGGCGTCCTGGATGCGGTCGAAGGCCGAGAGCAGGGCCGCGCTTTCCAAGGCCCCAATGATTTCGTACATGTTCTTGATGTCCTGGAGAGTCAGGGGGTTGACGATGACCTTGCGGCGGGGAAGGATGCTGACGAAGCCCTCCATCTCGAGCTGGAGGAGCGCGTCCCGGAGAGGCGTCTTGCTCACGCCTAGCTTCTTGGAGGTCTCCTCCATATCGATAACCGAGCCGGCGAGAAGGCGGCCGCTCCGCATCTGCTCGCGGAGATACTCGTAGACCTGTTCCTTGAGGGATTTGATGGTCAGGAGCGGCTTTTTATCCACGAATTCCCGAGGAAAGGATAATAAATCCCAAAAGGGAAAGTCAATACAAAGGAATGGGGACATGATTCCCTGTCCTGGGCGTTAGCCCTAAGGACAGGGTATCGTGTCCCCCTATCTTTTTATGTTATAAATGTAAATACGAGGCACCGCCCATGATCGAACTCAAGAACGTCTCCAAGAGCTATAACAAGGGCAAGGTCAAGGCCGTAGACGACCTCAGCCTGGTCGTCAAGCCGGGCGAGATCTTCGGCTTCCTCGGGCCGAACGGCGCGGGCAAGACGACGACGCTCAAGATGATCGTCGGCCTGCTCAAGCCGGATTCGGGCTCGATCGCGGTCAACGGCCTCGATACGCAGGCGGACGCCCTGGCCTGCAAGGCGATGACGACGTATGTCCCCGACTATCCCGCCGTCTACGAGAGGCTGACCGGCCTGGAATATCTGAACTTCATCGGCGACGTCTACGGCGTCCCCAAGGCCGAACGGCTGGCGCGGATCGAAAAATGGCTCGAGATCTTCGAGCTGACGAAGGCCGTCGGCAGCCCCATCCAAAGCTTCTCCCACGGCATGAAGCAGAAGATCGTCCTGATCGCGGCGATCCTTCCCGCTCCCCGAGTCATGGTCCTCGACGAGCCCATGGTCGGGTTGGACCCCCGCTCCGCGCACCAGCTGAAGGAAATGATGCGCGAGCACTGCAACCAGGGCAAAACGCTGTTCTTCTCGACCCACATCATGGAAGTCGCGGAAAAGCTCTGCGACCGCATCGCCATCATCGCCAAGGGCCGGCTCGTCGCCTGCGGGACGATGGACGAGCTCAAGAAGCTCGCCGCCGAGCCGGGGCAGTCGCTGGAGAACATCTTCCTGGAGCTGACCGAGCCATGAGGCGCCTCGCGTCGCTCGTCCGGGTCGGCCTGAAATCCAATTTCGGCCTGTCCCTCCTCCATTACCGGCTGTTCAAGGAGAAAAAGGACCGCTGGCTCATCCCCCTCGTCGCCCTCGCGGCCGTCGGCCTCGTCCCGATGCTCTATTATCTCGTCCGCCTCCTCATCTTCCTTTACGGCATCCTCCTGCCGCTCGGCCAGCAGCAGGCGATCTTGACCTTCGGCGTCCTGGCCGGGCAGTTCCTCGTTCTTCTCTTCGGCCTTTATTACGTCGTCTCGGCGTTCTATTTTTCCCGGGATTTGGAGACGCTCATTCCGCTCCCGCTCAAGCCGTACGAAGTCATGGCCTCGAAATTCACGGTGATCCTGGTCAACGAATATCTGACGATCGCGCCAGTCGTGCTGCCTATGGTCATCGCCTACGGCCTCATGTCGAAGGGAGGCCTTCCGTATTGGACGAACGCTCTCCTCGTCTACCTCTGGCTGCCGGTCATCCCCTTGTCCATCGTCTCCGTCCTGGTCGTCGTCATGATGCGCGTCGTCACCGTCAGCCGGAAAAAGGACGTGTTCATCATCGTCGGCAGCCTCGTCCTAATCGCGGCCGGCGTCGGTTTGCAATACACGTTCGTCCGTTCCGCCGGGTCGCCCTTGAACGCGCAGCCGATGATCCAGTTCTTCGCCTCGCCGGACAGCCTGCTCGGCCGGATCGGCGCGGGCTTTCCGCCGGCCGTCTGGGCGACCAAGGCGCTGGCCGGCGGCTTCACGCGCTCCGGCATGGCGCATCTCGCTCTGCTCGTCGGCGTCTCGCTCGCTTTTCTTTGCGGCATCCTCGTCCTGGCGGAAAAGCTGTTTTACCGCGGCCTGATCGGGATCGGGGAGATCTCCGGCCGGACCAAAGGGCTGTCCCGGGAGGCGCTGGGCCGCAAGGTCACGTCCGGCCGCCGGCCCGTGCGGGCGATTTTCGCCCGCGAGTGGCGGATCATGAACCGCACCCCGATTTTCCTGCTGAACGGCGTGCTGACCGTCATCCTCCTGCCCGTCCTGTTCATCATCATGGCCCGTGCGGACCGCGGCGGCGGCGACAGCGCATCGTTCCTGAAAGCCCTGACCTCGGCCAAGCCGCTTCTCGCGACCCTGGCTTCCGCCTGCTTCATGGCCGTCACGGGGACCTTGAACGGGACGTCGTCCTCGGCGTTCTCCCGGGAAGGGAGCCAGTTCTGGATGTCGAAGGTCATCCCCGTTTCGCCGCGGGAACAGGTGACGGCGAAGTTCCTCCATTCGTATCTCATCGCCCTTCTCGGCATCGCCGCCTCCACGGCCGTCCTCGCCGGTCTCCTCCGCCTCCGCGTCGAGCAGCTACTCCCGGCCGTCGTCCTGGCCCTCGTCGCCGCCGTCGCGCTGACGGCGGTGGGAATGATGATCGACCTCGCCCGCCCTCTTCTCGACTGGACGAACCCCCAAAAAGCGATTAAGCAAAACCTGAACGTCCTCTTCGCCTTCCTGGCCGATATCGGAATCCTCGTCGCCCTCGGATTCCTCGCCTCCTTCCTGACGAAGGCCGGCCTCTCGGCCAAGGCCTTGATGCTCGTCCTCTTCGCGATCCTGCTCGCGCTCGCCGTCGTGAGCGCGGGGAGTCTTCTCAAGATGGCGGACCGGCGTTATCGCGACATCGAAGTCTGAGCCGGCCGCGCGGCGCCGGAAAAAACGGGATTTTTGCGGGATTTCCCCATATAGGTCTTGACATTTTCGCCTAGGGGTGCTATTTAAGTTCTTCTCAAGCGCCGTAAGGAGCTTGGAGATCGTTCTTTCGACAACCGAACGCGGGACTGATTTGAGGTATATTGCAGCCGCGTAAAACAAGGTGCTAAAAAGCCGGTAGCCTGGCGCGAAGGAGATTTAGCCCAGGCTTTTTTTGTCTCCTCAAAGACAAGACCAACCAAAGCCCGGAGCTGGAATTTTAGCGCCGGGCTTTTTTGTTATATGCAAAACAAAGGAGGTTTCAAACCCATGGAGAAAGAATATCTGTTCACTTCGGAATCCGTGTCCGAAGGCCATCCCGACAAGATGGCCGACCAGGTCTCGGACGCGGTCCTGGACGCGATTTTCGCGCAGGACCCCAACGGACGGGTAGCCTGCGAAACCCTCTTGACCGAGAACAAGGCCGTCGTCGCCGGCGAGCTGGGGACGGACGCCAAGATCGACATCGACAAGATCGTCCGCGAGACGGCTAAAGAGATCGGCTATTGCGACCCGAGCCACGGCTTCGACTATAAAACGTGCGAGGTCTCGAACCTGATGCACCGCCAGTCGGCCAACATCGCCGACGCCGTCGTCAAAAAAGACGGCGAGATCGGCGCGGGCGACCAGGGCTTGATGTTCGGCTATGCCTGCACCGAGACGCCAGAGCTGATGCCCCTGCCCATCATGCTCGCCCACCGGCTCCTCCAGAAGCAGTCCGAGGTCCGCAAGGCCGGCCTCATCCCCTGGCTGCTCCCCGACGCCAAATCCCAGGTTTCGATCCGCTATGAAGGCCATCGTCCGGCGGCCGTCGAACGGGTCGTCCTTTCGACGCAGCACGCGAAAGGCGTCAGCCACGCCGAGATCGAGAAGGCGGTCAAGAAATACATCATCGAGCCGGTCCTTCCGCCCGTCCTCGTTTCGAAGGACATCGTCTATCTCATCAATCCCTCGGGCAACTTCTTCATCGGCGGACCGCTCGGCGACACGGGCTTGACCGGCCGCAAGATCATCGTCGACACCTATGGCGGGAGCTGCCCCCACGGCGGCGGCGCCTTCTCCGGGAAGGACCCCACGAAGGTCGACCGCTCCGCCGCCTATGCCGCGCGCTACATCGCCAAGAACATCGTCGCCGCCGGCCTGGCCGACCGCTGCACGGTCCAACTGTCCTACGCCATCGGCGTCATCATGCCGACTTCGCTGATGCTGAACCTTCACGGCGACCGGCGGATCGAGGAGAACGAGGCCGAGCGGGCCGTCCTCGAGCTCTTCAAGGTCACCCCCAAGGGAATGATCGAGATGCTCGACCTGCGGCGGCCGATCTATAAAAAGACGGCGGCCTACGGCCATTTTGGCCGCGAGCTTCCCGAGTTCACCTGGGAAAGGACCGACAAGGCCGACGCCCTGAAGAAATACTTCGGGATGTAAAACTTAAGCATCGTTCTTTTCTCGCTTCCTCAACGCACGTCCGTATTGGAAGAGAATCCTGTACATTCGAGGTAGTAAGAAATTGAAAAACAATATGGCGATAACAATTTTAATTTTATGTTATCGCTATTGAAATAATTAATAAACATACCGAAAATATGATATAATTCTATCGGAGAAACGTCTATGAGATTGAAAAAAGGCAAACCAAGAATGATCCGAACCCAGATTCAGCTCACCGGCCGTCAAGCCGACGAGCTGAAACGGCTGTCGGCCGAGCGGGGCGGCTCAATGGCCGAATGGATACGCCGGGCCGTCGACCTTCTGATCCGCGATTCCGGAATTCCCGATAAAGAAGTCCTCAAGCGGCGAGCCTTGGCCGCGGTCGGAACCGGCCGCTCCGGCCTTCCCGATATCGCCGACAACCACGACGCTTATCTGGAAGACGCCTTCGATCGACGCAAGCTATGATAGTATTCGTCGACACGTCAGCCTTCTACGCTCTGCTCGACTCATCGGATCGCCGCCATCGGGAGGCAGCCAGAATCTGGGCTGGACTGCTCGATTCCGGCGCCGACTTGGAAACCCATAATTACGTCATCGTTGAAACCGCCGCCCTCGTTGAGCGGCGCCTTGGCGAAGCGAGCTATGGAGCGTTCTTCGACGGCCTCCTCGGAGTCGTCCGCGTCGTCTGGGTCGACGAAGACGCTCATCGGCGGGCGGAAGGGGCGATGAGGGCGGCTTCGAAATCCGGATTGAGCCTGGTCGATTGCGTCAGCTTCGAGGTCATCCGCCGGAGGGCGGTCGAGACCGCGTTCGCATTCGATCATCATTTCGAGGAAAACGGCTTCACGATCCTGAAGTCGTGAGAGGGGGACTGCGGGCGGGGCCGGATCTTATGTCCGGCAGGCCTCAACGAAAGCGCGGAACAGGGCTCGTGCTTGAGGATCGCCGACGAGGAAGAGATTCTCCGGGTGCCACTGGACGGCGATAATAAAAGGATGATCCGGAATTTCCATGCCCTCGACGATCCCGTCCGGAGCCCGCGCGACAATCCTGAACGGACCCAGCTCGGCGTCCGATTCCCCTAGCTTCAACGCCTGATGGTGGCGGCTGTTGACTTCAAACCGGGCCGATTCGGATGCGCGGGCGAGACGGCTTCCGGCCGCGACGATCACCTCGTGGGCCAAGGCATGCTTGGGCTCCTTGACATCGTGCCGAATGTCCGACGGTTTATCGCTGGGCAGGTCTTGAACTAAGGCCGCGCCGGCCGCGACTCCCATGATCTGCAATCCGCGGCAGATCGCCAGGACGGGGACATCACCGCGGAGCGCGAGCCGGGCGACGGCCAACTGGCCTTCATCCAGACCGGGATCGACCGGGCCCAGCTTCGGATGAGGCTTTTCGCCATATCGCGAAGGCTCGATGTCGACGCCGCCCGGAAGCAGGATCCCCTGGAACGGGCGCAAGAACGCCTTGAGCGCTTCTTCGTCCGTGGCGACCTCGACGGACGGTAATTCCAGCCCCGGCTCGCCGCCAACGCCTCGTACCGCGTCCAAATAGGGCTGATAATACTCTACCTTTGTTTTTGTTCCAGCGATGAGGATTTTCGCTTTAATGTCTTTTCTCCAATAGGCCTGGCCTTTTTTAAATATTATCTTACGACTTGAAGTTTGACAATAAAAGCGCTATCATATGCCTAGTTCTCCACTAGAACTAATTTGATCATATTTAGTTCTATTTTAGAACCGGAGCGCGAATGAAAGCCCAAGAAATCATTGAGCGCTTGGAGGCGATACAAGAGAGGCTTCTTGTCTATCGGCCAGAAATACTTCGGCCTTATTTCAAATCAATCAAACCATCAAGCAGAGCCGTGATATTAACTGGCGCCCGAGGTACGGGTAAGACAACTTTCCTGCTCAGCCGGCTCAGTGATGCCCATCTTCTCTATTTTTCCGCCGACAATCCCATTACTTCGGGATATTCCCTTTATGATCTCATGGAAGCCGCTTTCATGCGCGGATATGAGGGAGCCTACATCGACGAAGTCCACTATGCGGCCGGATGGGCGAAAGACCTCAAAGCCATTTATGATGCCTTTCCCGAAAAAATCATTTGGGCTTCAGACAGCAGCAGCCTGGCTCTCCGCGGCGGTCTCGAAGATCTGTCCCGGAGATTCTTGTTTATCCGCCTTCCTTTACTCTCCTTCCGGGAATTTGTAGCTCTGACCACGGGCGAGGAATATCCCGTCTTGAATGCTTTCGAAGCCGGAGACAGAGCGGCGCGAATCTCAAAAAAAACGAACGTATTGAAGCTGTTCAGGGATTATCTCGATCACGGATTCAGGCCGATCTTCATCGAGAATGTCTCATCATATGCTCAAAGAATCCAGGCCATGATCGAAAAAGCTCTTTCATCCGATATCCCTTTTCTCGTTCCTCAGCTCTCCGATAACAATCTCCGTTTCATGAACGCCGTCGTCGGCTATCTGGCCGTTTCCAAAATCCCAACCTTGGCTGTCAACTCACTCAGCAACCAGTGGGGACTGGGCAAAGAGAAGCTTTATCGTCTCCTGGAGGCTATGGAATCGGCCGGAATTATCCGCATTTTACGGATTAAAAGCGACCGCCGGATCCATACGGCCGGACGAAAAATATTTCTGTATGAGCCATCGGTCTATACCTATTTCGGAGGCGACCTGGGCACGATGCGAGAGGCATTCGTGACCGGAATCGCCATGGAATCCGGACGGAAGGTCTTCGCATCCCCGGATGAAAAAAAGGGCGATCTGGTCGTCGATGATCGTCCCATCGAGATCGGAGGCAAAAGCAAGAAAAAAAAGGGCGCGGATTATGTGGTGAGGGACGACATCGATCTGCCCGTTGGCCAGGCTATCCCTATGTGGGTTTGGGGATTTGAATATTAAGCCGATTTATCCACCATTAAGGGGAGCAGAAAATATAATGCGTTATCATTACTGCTCGCCAAGTACTAGCCGGGCAGAAAAGAAATATCGCCTCAATTACATTCTGCCCGGCATAGTAAGTTGAGAATTAAGGAACTCAACTCTCCAGTTTTTTTCTGGCATCTTTCAGAGAAACAGATTTTCCCCGGCGGAACTCCAAGGAGGATTGCCGTACTTTTTCACGAAGGCCCGGAACGGCCAGAAGCTCGAGCGTCTCTTTGCGGCGATCGACATATTCGTCGATCAGGTCGACCAAGATGTCATTCATCTTCCTGTTCTCCAGGCTGGCGATCGCCTTGAGGATGTTCTTTTTTTCTGCGGGAATCCGGATCGTTGCAGTCTCCATAAGCGCTCTCCTTATTAAGGAGATTAAGCGATTTAGCGCCTATTGTCAATATTGTATTCCTATTTTGCTGATTCAATCTCTATCCGATAAAAGGATGCTGACAACCGATATTTTTCTCACGAATGGATTCGTCTGAAAGATGAGCTGGACCGCGTCCTGAGCTACAGTCTTTCCGCCCGACGATCTCACGTTCTTAGAGTTCGCTTCTGAAGGCGCGCTCGAAGACAGGAGGAAGAAGGGCATCGAGTTCGGCATCACGAACATTGACAGACGGCAATTCATTGTATTACATTGTAATACGGGAGACGAAAAGATGAGCTCATCCATGACGATTCGGATTCCGGACGGCTTGCGAAAACAACTGCAAAAAGTCAGCAAGATCGAAGGAAAGCCGGCCAGCGACATCGTCAGGGAATCCTTACGGAAATACCTGATCCTCTATGAATTCAGGCGCCTCAGGGAGATGGCCATTCCTTATGCCGAAGCGCAGGGGATTTTCACCGACGAAGACGTTTTTAAAACTTTTTCATGAAAATCGTCTTCGATACGAACGTCATTCTCTCCGCGTATGTGGCTCGCGGACTCGCAAACACCGTGTTCGAACACTGTCTGGAAGAGCATGAGATTGTCATCAGTGCCCCGATCCTAGCTGAACTCGAATCTCGGCTCCAAGAGAAGCTAAAAATCCCCAAGCACAACGTAGCCATCATGTCGGATTTACTCAGGATCGCCTGTCAGGTCGATGCGGTTTCCGAAGTCGATCCGTCCGCGTGTCGGGATCGGACGGATCTCCATATTCTCGGCTTAGCCCTTCATTCGAAAGCGGATGTCATTGTTTCCGGCGACGAGGATTTGCTGATCATTCGATCCTTTAACGGAATTCCCATTCAAACGCCGCGGCAGTTCTGGGAGTCGGAAAGAAAAAAGGATCCCCGCCTCTTAGGAATGAAAACGCCTGGGACGTCCCATAAAGTTCACGATCGGAGTCCAAGAAAATATCAAAGCGGCCGACGTAATCCCGCCGATAAATCCAAGAGGTGAGATTTGTCCATCCAAGACTTGACCGCACATTCGCCGAAGAGGCGCGAGTTCCTCAAGAGGATCTATGAAAAAAAGCTCCGACTGGTCGAGATCCTTCGCTTCGCTCAGGATGACAAATGGAAATAAAACCGAAGCTTTTCAAGAACCGCGCCGCCTGGCGAGCCTGGCTCGAGCGGAATCACGACAAAAAGAAAGAGATCTGGCTCGCCTACTATAAAAAGCATACCGGAAAGACCTCCGTCACGTACAAGGAAGCCTTGGACGAAGCTCTCTGTTTCGGCTGGATCGATTCGACTGTGAACAGGCTCGACGCCGAGCTCTACATGCAGAAATGGACGCCCAGGAACGAGAAGAGCATCTGGTCGGCCGCGAACAAGGCGCGGGTGAAAGAGCTCATTGCCGCGGGCCGCATGGCCGCCCCCGGCCTGGCGAAAATCAAGGCCGCCAAGCGCAACGGCTCGTGGGGCGCACTCGACCGGATTGACCCGAATCCCGAGATTCCGCCCGATCTCGCCTCTGCCATCGAAGCCGATCCCCGAGCGAAAGCGAATTTCGGAAGCGTATCGATGTCCCAGAGGAAGATATTGGTTTGGTGGGTCACGAGCGCGAAGCAGGCGGAAACCCGGGCCCGGCGGATCGCCCGGGGTTTGGAGATGATCCGGATGGGCGAGAAGTTCGGAATCGGCTGGCGGATGGAGAAAAAGTAGAGCCGGCTTCGCCGGTTGACGAAATTCCTTTGTTGTCATACATTGAGGAAGAAAAATCCATTCCCGAGGAGGACCGCATGCCCGCTAAAAAAGCTCAGGCCAAGCCTGTCGATAAGAACATCCAGATCGTCATCGCCGGCGGCGGCGGCTTCATCGGCGGGTCGCTGGCTCGCTACTTTCATGACAAGGGATTCACCCGCATCCGGGCCGTCGACAAAAAGCCCCTATCCGACTGGTACCAGCGCACTCCGGGCGTCGAGTGCCTGTGCCTGGACTTGAGCCAGGAGAAGAATTGCCGGCGGGCGGTGGAAGGCGCCGACGAGGTCTACCAGCTCGCCGCCGATATGGGCGGAATGGGCTTCATCGAGCGGTTCCGCATCGAGTGCCTCCGCAGCGTCCTCATCAACACCCACATGATCGAGTCGGCTTACCGGGCCGGCTGCGAGCGCTACTTTTACTCGTCCTCGGCCTGCGTCTACAACACCGATCTTCAAAAAGATCCGAACGTCCGCGCTCTCAAAGAGACCGACGCTTATCCGGCCATGTCCGAACGCGGCTACGGCTGGGAAAAGCTCATCTCCGAAATGTTCTGCCAGGAATATTGGACGGAACGCGGGATGAAGACGTTCATCGCCCGCTTCCATAACGTTTACGGGCCGTGGGGAACGTGGACCGGCGGGCGGGAGAAGGCGCCGGCGGCGCTCTGCCGCAAGGTCATCACGGCTAAGGACCTGGGCCACAAGGAACTGCCGATCTGGGGCGATGGGACGCAGACGCGGAGCTTCATGTACATCGACGACTGCGTCAAGGGCATCGACATGATCACCCACTTCGACGGCCTGATCGCGACGCCCATCAACCTCGGCACGAGCGAGCTCATCTCCGTCGCCGACTTGGTGACCATGGTCGAGGAGATCGGCGGCGTGAAGTTCAAACGGATCTACGACCCGACCGCCCCCAAAGGCGTCGCCGGCCGCAACAGCGACAACACTATGATCAAGCGCATCCTCGGCTGGGAGCCGTCGACGCCGCTCCGCGTCGGCATGCGCAAGACCTACGCCTGGATCGAGGAGCAGTACTTCGCCCGCAAGGCGGGAAAAAAGACGATCGACTGACCGAGCTCGCCGTTCATAGCTTTACGATAAACGCGTCAAATCCGGGCGATTGTCTTTTTCAGGGGACATAAGCGGATGAAATCAAACCTGTTCCCGCCTGGTCAAATTCATTTTACCGTGGCATGAACCTTGCTGCGATATTCGGGGGAGGGATTTCAGGCGTTTGACGCGCCCTCGCCCTGAGACTAGAATGATGGCGCACGGTCTGTGATGAAAAAAGCGCTCCCGATTCTTCTTTTGTTCGCCTCGGCTTTACTCGACGGCTCTTTAACGGATCGAATATCCGCCGCCCAGGAAGCCGTCCGGCCGCAGAAGCCGCTCGAGCACGAAGTCGTCGTAACGCTCAAGCTCATCCAGGTCTATGTCACGGATAAGAAAGGAAATCCCGTCCAGGACCTGAAGAAAGACGATTTTATAGTCTATGACAACGGCCGGGCGATGACGCTGACCGAGTTCGAAAAACACGTCTTAGAGGCCGCGCCCGGCAAATCAAAGCCTCAGCCCGCTGAAGAAAAAATCGCCCCAACTCCCCTTCCCCCCGCCGACCGGGTGACCGTCATGGGGCGGAAGTTCTTCATCTTCTTCGACTTCGCCAACAACAATTCGCGGGGCGTGAAGAAAGCCCAGGAGGCCGCGCTCCACTTTCTCGATAATGAGGTTCTTCCCACCGACGAAGTCGGGCTGCTGTCCTATTCGATCATCAAAGGACTGTCCATCCACGAATACCTGACGACCGACCTTAAAAAGCTCCGCGAAGCCGTCGAGGGCATGAACGCCAAGGGGCTTTCCGGCCGGGGCGACGATGTCGAACAGGAATATTGGCGTCTTATGACCCAGGAAACGACCCCGACGGAGCTGTCCCGGGAAGTCTATATGCAAAGGGATGACGCTAAGAGCCAGGCCCGGGCTTTTCTGATCCGGCTGGCGGACATGGCCAAGGCTTTTCGCTATATTCCCGGCCAGAAGAGTATCCTTCTCTTCTCGACGGGCATCGCCAGCTCGCTGATCTACGGCAACCAAGCCGGAACCCCGCAGGGAACGAGCGGCCGCTCGGACCGGTCGAAGTTCGAGCCCCCGGATTTCGTCCTCCGGACCCAATACGAGGAGACCTACAAAGAGCTGAGCGCGGCCAACTGCTCGGTCTTCACCTTCGACAGCCGCGAGTCGGCCAAAGTCCCGACGCTCTTCGATTACGACGAGCAGACCTTCGGATCATTTCACGCCGGCCGGGATATCTTCACCGTGAGCGGCTGGCAGCAGAACAACCAGCTGATCTTCAAGGATGAGAACGTCACCGGCCTGTACGCCATGACCAAGCTGGCCAAGGAGACGGGCGGCAAGTACTACGGGAACATCAACGAATACGAAAGGAACATGGACCAGCTCCAGAGCCTGACCGGCTCCTACTATATTTTAGGCTATTCCGTCGGCGAGAGGTGGGACGGACAATTCCACGAGGTCAAGGTCGAGGTGAAGCGCAAGGGCGTCGAGGTCCGGGCCCAATCGGGGTATTTCAATCCCAAGCCCTTCGCGGATTATTCCGCCCTCGAAAAGCAGCTTCATCTCTTCGACCTGGCCCTGTCGGACCGGCCCCTGCTCCAAGCGCCGTTGAAATTCTCACTGAGCGCGCTGGCCTTCACGGCCGGCGAGGCGGGCCGGCTTGAAATGCTCTCCAAGATCCCTCCCCCCGTCCTGGAGAAGTTTTCCGGGAAGAAGGTCGAGATCGTCGCTATCGTCCTCGACGAAAACGAGAATCTGGCCGGGCTCCAGAGAATGGAAGCCGACCTGACGAAATACAAGGGCATGGACGTCTTCTGCGCTTCCGGTTTCGCTTTGGCGCCAGGGAACTACAAGTGCCGCTTCGTCGTCAGGGATCTCGCCGATGGGAAGGGCGCCGTGGCTTCGAGCGGACTTTACGTCCCCCAGAAAGCGACTCTCGGGTTGAGCCTTCATTCTCCGCTCCTGCTCGTTCCGGGGAGCAACTTCCTCTACCTCGAACCGGCCGGCAAAAATGCCGATGCGGCGGCCTGGAAAGAAGCCTATCCCTACAATCGGGCTCTCTATTCGCCCCTTCCCGGAGAAATCCCCGCCGGAACTCAGAAATTCTTCGCCGTCGTCCCCTGTTCCGCGGCCGGAATCGTTCCGTCCGAGATCACCCTGACCGCGGACCTCATCGATTCGAGCTCGGCGCAGAGATATCGCCTCCCCGGCTACGTCCTGGACAGGACGGTCAAAAGCGACGCCGACATCTTCTTCCTCGAACTGTCGCTGGCCGATATCCCCTCCGGTAAATACACCCTTTATCTCAGGGCCGATGATACGGGATCCAAATCCGTCTCCCATGCGCAAACCTCTTTGACAATCAAGTAAAACGAACCTACTCTATAGAGTGAACGCGTCGCGCCTAGCGACCGCAGGGGTTCAGCCGAGTTCGAGAATGAAAGGCTGGTTCTTCAAGCTTACGGCGTCGGTTCCGCTCTTTTTCTTACTAATTTCTCCTTCCAGACCCTCGCCGCAACAAGACAGCCGGCCTCAGAAGCCGCTTCGGCACGAGGTCTCGGTCGCTCTCAAGCTCATCCAGGTCTATGTCACGGACAAGGACGGCAAGTCCGCCCGCGACCTCGAGAAAACCGATTTCGTCCTCTCCGACAACGACCAGCCCCGGATCATCACCGAATTCGAGAAGCATTTCCTGTTCGTTCCCGAGACGGCGCTCAAAGAGACCAAGCCCGCTCCGGCCCGAGATACCTCGTCGCTCATGAACCGCAAATTCATCTTCCTCATCGATTTCGACAGCAACGACCTCGAGGGGATCGCGAAAGCGACGAAGGCCGCCCTCCATTTCATGGACAACCAGGTCCAGTCCGGCGACGAGATCGCCCTCCTTTCCGTGACGTTTCCCTCCGGCCTAACCCTTCACGAATACTTGACCTCCGACCATCAAAAGATCCGGGCGGCCCTCGGCAGAGTCCTGGGCGTTCCGGGAACGGGCGGGGGCTGGGATTCGTTCGCTTCGATGGGGCATAGCCTCATGGGCATGGAGGCTTTAGACGAGCGAAGCACCGTCGGTCTCTCCCACCAATCGCGCACCCAGAGCCTTCAGTTTACGTCGGGGCTGACGAACCTGGCCAAGGCCTTCCGCTATATCCCGGGCCAGAAGAATATCATTCTTTTTTCGAGGGGATTCGGCGTGCTCCCTCTCAATCCGAAGAATCCTGCCAGGCCCGGGGAAAAGGAGTTCCTGGAAATGGGCCAGGAGCTGGCCTCGGCCAACAGCCCTGTTTTTGCCGTCGACACGACGGCCGGCATGGCCAGGGCCGTTTCGGGCACCCAGCCCGAGCCCCGGCTGGAGTTCTTGTCCCGTTTGACCGGAGGGAAATACTACAAAAGCGTCGATAATTACGCTCAGATCGCCGAGGACATCCGGGATTCGACCAGCAATTACTACGTCCTCGGCTATGCCGTCGCTTCCTCGTGGGACGGCCGATTCCACGAGATTAAAGTCGACGTGAAGCGGCAAGGATATAAGGTTTACGCCCAGCGGGGCTACTTCAATCCGCTGCCCTTCGCCCAGCTCTCGCCGATCGAAAAACATCTGCACCTCCTGAACCTGGCCCTGGGCGAAAAATCCTATGCCGAACAGCGCCTGAACTTCCCGACGACCGCCCTTCCTTTTTCAGACGATAAAGATCTCAACACCATCCTTCTTTCCGAGATTCCGGCTCGGCGCATCCGGGACGAGATCGGGAGCAAGACCGAATTCATCAGCTTGATCTTCGATGAAAACAAATCCATCGTCGACAGCCGGCGCGTGGAGATCGATTGGGCCGCTCAGCGGGGAGAGACGGTTTGCCAGTATTCCGCCGCGGCCTTGGCCCCGGGCCGATACGACGTCCGGGTCGTCATCCGCGACCTGGAGACGGGAAAAGGGGCGGTCGGCTCGTGCGCCGTCGAAATTCCTGAGAAGGCGGCCTCTAGCCTAAAACTCTATCCGCCGTTGCTGCTCGCCAAGGGCCCGGAGGTTCAATACCTCCACATCGCCGGCGGGAAAAAAGATCAAGGGAAAGAGGACGTCTTGCTCTCCGGAACCTATCCTTATCCGGCCAAGGAGTTCCATCCTCTCGCAGGCGAGCTGAGACAGGGCACTCCGTCGGTCTATGCCGTGCTCCGAGTGGCCGGGAGCCGACGGCCGGGAGGGGAGCTGAAATTCGAAGCCTGGTTGACGCCAGAGGGACCGGCTGAGAAAATCCCTCTGACCTTCGAGCTCATGACAACCGAACGCCGAGACCCACTCGACATTCTTTTCCTGGAGCTCAAGACGGCCGATCTCCCGCCCGGGACATATTCACTCATTATTCGGGCTGAAGCCCCGGCCGCGAAAACGGACTCCACGACCCGGACGGCGTTGGTTATTCGATAGAAAAAGCCTTACTATGGAGTGACAACGTGTCATTGCGAGCCTCTTGGCGTGGCAATCCGACTCGAAGAGTCGTCCCGAGTCCTCCGAGGGATCTCATTCACCCAGCCCGAGGTCCAATGAGATCCTTCGCTACGCTCAGGATGACAGGCCGGACCAAATCGCCAGGTACCCGTTGGGCGCTCGCGATGACGCTTTGGGCGGGCCTATCAGCGCCTGCTCCCTTCATGGCTTCGGCCTCCGCCGCACAGCAGGCCGTTTCGCCCCAGAAGCCGCTCCGGCACGAGGTCGCTGTCACTCTCAAGCTCATCCAAGCCTATGTCACGGACAAGGCCGGAAAGCCCGTTCTCGACTTGACCAAGGACGATTTCATCCTCACCGACGACGGGAAAGAGCAGATCCTGACCGAATTCGAGAAGCACGTCCTGACGCTGCCCTCGCCGGAGGCGCCGCCCGCAGAAAAATTGGCCGTGACGCCGCTGCCGCGTGATGTCAAGCTCCTGAACCGGAAGGTCATCCTCTTTTTCGACTTCGGCCATTCGACGCCCCAGGGCGTCATGAAAGCGCGCGAAGCGGCCCTCCATTTCCTCGACACCAGCCTCATGCCCACGGATCAAGTCGCCCTCGTTTCGTACGGTCTAATCAGCCGGCTCAAGGTCCACGAATGGCTGACGGCGGAGCGGCCCAGGATCCGACGGCTCGTCGAGGGGATCGGCCTGCGTGATTCGCTCGGATACGTCGAGGACGCCGACGAAGCCTATCAACGCTCCATCGACGCCGGCGGTTTCCAGGATGTCCGCACTGGCGACGCGGGCATCGTCGGAGGCAAAGCCTCCCCCTCCCAATCCACTCAATCCGACGCCCGCTTCCAAGCCCGCAATTTCATCAGCCGCCTGACCGCCCTAGCCCAAGCTCTGCGATACGAGCCCGGCCGGAAAGTCATCGTCCTCTTCTCGAGCGGCGTCCCGGGAAGCCTGTTCTACAACATCGACCCGTCGGTCCTAATAGGAAGTAAGCGGGATATGAACGCCGACCTCCGCGGCGCCTATGAGGATCTCTGCGGCCTGCTGGCCACGTCAAACGCCGTCGTCTACCCCATGGATACCGCCCCCGCCTCGGCCGGCTCGGACACCCAGACCGGCCGGGCGACCCTGATGAGGATGGCGGTCGTCACCGGCGGCCGTTTCATGGGAGATGTCTACAACTACGAGGAGCATTTCCAGCAGATCCAGACTCTGACCGCCTATTATTACGTCCTGGGCTATTCCATCGACGAGCGCTGGGACGGCCGCTACCACAAGATCAAGGTCGGCGTTAAGCGACCGGGCTGTGAGGTCCAGACCCAGGCCGGCTATTTCAATCCCAAGTCGTTCTCCGACTACGCGGTTCTCGAGAAACGCATCCATCTCGTCGACCTGGCCCTCTCGGGGAAGCCGATCGGACAGGTCCCGCTCCGCTTCCCGATGACGGTCCTGCCCTTGTCTCCGGGCCGGGAAAATAACCTCTATCTGGCCGCCGAAATCCCAGTAGCGAAAGTCCGGGAACGGGTCGGGAATAAAGCGGAGGTCACCGGGCTCGTCTTCGACGACCGGGACGAAGTCGTCGCCGAGCAGAGGAGCGAGGAAGATTTCGCGACGGTGCCGGACGAATCGGCCTTTATCTTATTCCGGGCTTCGGTCCCGCCGGGCCGCTATCGCGGCCGCTTCGTCATTCGCAGCTTGGAGACGGGGGCGGCGGCCGTGGCCGGCGCGACGGCCCTCGTGCCGCTGCCGAAGGACACGGGGATCCGAATCTATCCTCCCCTCTTCCTCAAGGCCGACCGGGGCGGTCGTTACCTCAAGGCATTTCTTCCTAAAGCGCCGGCGGTCACCGAGATCCTTCTTTTCGATCCGCTCCAATATGCACCGCGGCTGGAGACGACTCTCCGAAAGAACGGCGAGGTCTGGGCGGCTGTCCGATGTTCGTTCGCCGGCCCGGCCATCAAGGAGATCAGGCTGACCGCGTTTCTTTACGACAAACAAACGGGAGCCCAAATCCCCGTTCCTCTGACCGTCCTGGCGGCGAAGGACGGCGCGGGCCTCAAGACCTTTTTCGTCGGCATCAAGATCCCCGAGGTCGAGGCCGGCGAATACCGTTTCTGTTTCCTCGCCGAGGACCCGGCGAGCGGCCTGAGCGCCATGGAGGTGGTTGACTTCACCGTCGAATGAGAGGGGTTATAGAAAGGTGTACGATAAGATGAAATCCTTGCCTGTGAGATCGCCGCGTCGCTTCGCTCCTCGCGATGACATTCATTCTAATTTTTTTATCTTCGCCCTGATCTTCGCTTTGGGCTGGGCGCCCCTCTCGGCCGGCCGCGAGCAAGCCGCGGTCAAAGCCCGGGCCCTGCCGCCTCTCTCCCTGGAGACGATCCTCAAAAAAACGGCCGAATACTGCCGAAAGCTCGAGGCCGTCACCTTCGACTTCGTCTGCCGCGAGGAGATCGCGGAACGGATCGACCCCGAGCTCGACGTCCGCTCGCCTTCACCGCCCGAGGCACCCGCCAACGCGTTGAGCTCGTTCACGTTCATTCAAAGGCGGACGGCCGAGATCAAAAATACCTACGTCTATGATTACCAATGCATCCGGGCCGAGCGCAAGGTCCGGGAAATCCGCAGGCTTCTCGAAGAAAACAAGCAGAAAAAGGACGAACCGGACGCCAAGCTCAAGACGGCGGTCTTCGTCTTCGGAAACGTCATGCAGGGGCCGGTCGGCCTCTTCGGGGACCGGGTTCAGCCACTTTACGATTACAGGATCACCGGGGAAGACACGATCGACAAGAAGCCGGTCGTCGTCGTCGACAGCACACCGAAGGCCGAAGGCTCGGCCGCCACGAACCTCTACGGCAAAGCCTGGGTCGACGCCGCGACCTGCGACATCCTGAAGATCGAATGGAGCGAGAAGAGGGTGGGGCACTACGACATCTTCGAAAAGCGGGGCGAGCGGTTCAACCGCAAGCCGCGCATCACCCTCCGCACGGAGTTCAGCGTCGAGAAGAACGGCATCCGCTTCCCGAGCAAGCTTGCGATCGAGGAGGCCTATCTCAACGACCGCGGCCGGGCCTTCGTCAGGTCTGAAACGAACGTCGTCTACAAGGATTTCAAGTTCTTCACGGTCGAAGTCGTCGTCAAATAGAATGCGGTTCGCGCGCAATCTCCTTTTCGTCCTTGCCTACTTCGTTCTGCTCCTTGTCGGCATCCCCGTCCTCCTCGTCAGCATGCTCTTCGGGGCCCGCCGGATTTTTCTCTCTTACGGCCGGTGGATGATGCGGGCCGGCCGGGACATCCTCGGGATCCATGTCGAGACAATGGGGCTCGACCGGCTCGATGCCGGGACGTCCTTCATTTTCATGGCCAACCACGCGAGCTACCTCGACGGTCCTCTCATCGTCGCCGCTCTCGACCGGCACGTCCGCGTGATCGTCAAGCGCTTCGTCTTCCGGATTCCCGTGCTGGGGCAGGGCATGCGCTTTGTCGGCTATGTTCCCCTGGACAAGGGAGTCGCGGGGTCAGGCCGGGAGAGGATCGCCCGCGCGGCGCGCCTGGTCCGGGAAAAGCGCTATTCCTTCCTCATCTTTCCCGAGGGCGAGCGAAGCGCGGACGGAACGGTCCAGCGGTTTCGGCGAGGCGGCTTCTTTCTGGCCCTCGAAACGGAGACCCCCATTGTCCCCGTATCGATCCGGGGGACGTACGAGCTGATGCCGCGCGGACAAAAGCTCATCGGGAGCGGAGTTGTCCGCATCACGTTTCATGAGCCGATCCCGGTCGCGGGCTCCACACAGGACGATATGCCCCGCCTCATGGACAAGATCAGACAGGCGATCTCCCTATCCCTATAAGGGAGGCCAATACTTAATTCCGTATTTATTGCACTGAACTCCGCACCATGAAATAGGGAAATGGGTATTGGCCTCCGATTGATGCCGGAGGCGGGCAATCACCGGAGGGAGGTCAGAGACCTCCCTTGAAGAGAGGCTTTTTTTGCCGTGAGCACGATGCGATAAATGAGGTCGCCCCACGACGCGCGGAGCCGCGCGTCCTCGAGCTCGATCGGCTCGATCCGGACATCGAACGCCCGGCCGTCATAGGCCATCTCCAGAGGCCGGCCCCCCTTCTCCCCTTCCGGATGGTGGAGGCGGAGCCGACCCGCGGAGGCGGCCTCCGGCCTCCGCCAGCTCATGAAGCTCAGCTCGACCGGCCGGTCCGCCCGGCTCAGCGCGTAGCGGTCCTCGACGGCGAACCATTTGCCGCGCTCCAGCACGAGACGGCGCGTCCAGGACTCGATCCCAGCTTCGGCCGGATAGGCCGGGGCGATATCGAGGCTGAACACGGCCCTCGCCTCCCCGGCTTCGTAGCGGACGTCGCGGGCCCGGAACGTCCGGCCGTTTTTCTGCATGACCCCGTTCACGGTCGGCAGGTTGTGGAAGGCGGACTGCATGGTCCAGATGTCGTAGCGGCCGCCGCTGAACGTCTTGGCCGTGTAGGTTTCGACGCCGACGTCGATGAGGACGGGCTCTCCGTCGGCGTAGACGATGAAGCTGCCGACGTCGTTGTGGTTATGGCTTTCGTCGTTGTGGCCGCCCTTCGCCGCGAGGTAGAGGCCTTTCGTCGACCCTCCGGCCGAACGCGCCGTCATGACCTGGAGCCCTGGAAACCAAGCATCCCGGTCGAGCGGCTCTTTCGGCGCCGCCTTCGCCATCTCCTCGAGGCTGAAAAGGGCCGGCAGGACGCGCCCGAGGACGCCGAAGCTCCCCGCGACCGCCGACTCCCCAAGGTTCTGCCGCCGAGCGAGCCAGGCGCCGAATCCGGCGAGGTCTTCATCGCCGATGCGGCGGCCGTAGCGGTAGATCAGCGATGCGCTTCCCCCGGCCTTGGCCGCGGCGTCGGCGAAGTTGACCGCGTACGGCCCGGCGATGTGGACGCGGCCGATGTAGCGGCCGATCTCCTTGACGAGCGGCCGGCCGAAGACATCGACCTTGCCCCGGGACGCGGAATGGAGCAGTTCGAGGCAGTCGAAGAGCGAGCCTCCCGCTCGGTCCCAATACCCCGGGCCTTCGTCGCAGCCGCCGTCCGCGGGATAAGCGCCCAGAAACGCGTCGAGGCAGCGGAGGGCCTTATGAACGCTCCGCGCCTTGCGCCCCTGGTCCTTCTCGATGAGGAGGGCGGCCGTGAGCCAATTGGAGCATATCCAGGGATTCCAGTTGTTGACCCTCTGGCCCCCCAGCCCCATCCACCAGAAATCGTCCCGCTCGAGGCAGGGCGTGAGGATGCGCCTGTCGACCTCGAGACGGATGCGCTCGCGGACGAGCGGCGAGAGACGGTCGAGCGCGTCGCCGACGAGATAATCCGTCCAGGACAGGAGAGCGGCCGTCTCGGCGGCGAAGAGGTCGACGATGGGCTCGCCGACGTCGGGAAGCCCTGCTCCCCGCTTCTGGGCGCTGAGGTGGGCCGGAACGCCCCAGAACGATTCTTCGGAGATGGTCCATATTCCGTTCAGGATCTCATCGAGGAATCTCCCCTTACCCTCGATCGCCTCGGCAATGACGAGCTCCGCCAGCCGGCCGCGCCGGGCGAACGAGACGCTCTCGTATCGGGTCCTGTTCCCGTCGCGGACGAAGTCGAGAAAGACCGAGGCTTTGGGCAAGGGCCATTCGCCGCCGAGGTGCTTCTCGGCCTGCCGGATATGGGCGGCGCGGACGGCGGCCGGCACGTTCTCCCAGCCGGCGTCTCCGGCCTTCGGAAAAGGATTCCATTCGTCGGCGGAGAGAAGGGCAGCCTTCAGCACATCCGGCGGAAACGCGGCGGCGAGCTGAACGGGCCTGTCCTGGCCGGCAACGATTCCGGCGCCGGCGGCGAGGACCGCCGCCAGGAGAAGCGCGGAGCCGAGTCTTTTCACGCTCAACCCCCCTCTAAATCGATTGTTCCGGATCTGTCCATTTCATAGGAGCCAATCAGGACTCGTATGATTATGCCGGGAAAACCGATAGGATCACAAGATAAATTTTCTCGAACCGGCAAGGCTTCGTTTACTTCGTTCTCGTTGACGGCTCTTTGCCGCCGTCGTCGTAAAGCCCGATCAGTTCGACGGCCCGGCCGTCCTTAACGATGAGCTCGACCCGGAAGTAGTCCAGACCTTCGACCGCGAAAAGCGTCTGGGTCATGGGTAACAGTTTGTACTTCGGGCCGCTGCGCTGGTAGTAGAGCGCGCCGTTCTCGTAGGTGACCTTTCGCTCGCCATAAACGCCGGCGTAGGACTGCAGAGTCTTTTCGTCCACTTTGGCCGGATCGGCCTTCGCCTTCACGCCGGCAGAGGTCCATTCCAGCCGCGCCTTCCGGTCGGGATCCTTGGTTTTGGCCGCGAGTTTTTCCAGGGCCATCGCGTAGGCCTTGTCGAAAGCCTCCGCGGCCGGGCAGGCGATGTCCGGCTCCACGCCCGTGCCCTCCCAGTTCGTCTTGGAGAAGGGATTGACGGAGCGGGCGAAAGGCACGCGCAGGAGATAGTCCTTCTGGACGATCATGGTCCGGGTGGGGTGGGCCCCTCCGCCCGTCGTCTCTCCGATCACGGTGCCCCGCTTCAGGTTCTTCATATTGTACGTGAATTCCTCCGCGCCGGAGAAGGTCCGCGAACTCGTCAGGATGTAGAGGTCGGCGTTGACCGGTTTCGGCCCTGGGACGTAGGGCAAGGTCCAGTAATTCTCCCAAAGGTCGCCCTCCCGGTAGTAGATGTCGTTGAGATGGGCCATCTCCGGGAAGAAGTAGGTGCACATGAGCTGGATCTGGGCCGGTTCTCCCCCGCCGTTCTGGCGAAGGTCGATGATGATGGCGTCGCAGTAGGCCAGGAAGTTCAGGGCGGCGACGGCCGTCGGGCCGGCCTGGTCGGGCGAAGCGAACATGCGGAAGTCGAGGTAGCCGACGTTGCCGGGCAGCTGCTCGACTTTCTTGAAGCCGAAGTTCTCGCGGCGGGCGTTCTCGAGTCTGCGCTCCTCGACCTTGCGCCGCTCCTCCACGCTCTGGCTCATCATCCTGCGGATGTCCTCGGCCGCGGCCGGGTTGAAGGCGAAGCCCATGTGCTTGTCCTTACCGGTAGCCAAGATGACCTGAGACAGGGTTTGGGCAAAAGCCCGGGCGTCGTTCATCTTGTCCAGGTCGCCGCTCTTGAGCTTGGCTCGCAGCGCATCGCCGACTTTTTTGGCCGTGTCGGGGAAGATGTAGTTCTTGTCGAGGAGGGTCGAGATCTCGTCCACGATGGCCTTCTTCTGGGCCGCGTCGATGGACGGCGAGGGCGGCTGCTGAGGGAAGGCCGCAGGCGCAATCAGAGCAAGGGCGAAGAAAAGAACGATGGCCCAAAGAATTCTGGCTTTATACATGTCGAACCTCCTTTATTTTCATGGATTTATTTATCGTGTCGGGTCAGTCCATTAACGAGAATGTCGGCGATGGCCTCGATCTCGGCGGCCAGAGCCTCACGGCTGCCCAGTTCCCGCGGGGAGAGGCTGAACGGCAAGAGCGAACAGGCAAATTGTGCCTTTACCGACACCTACCTGCAGAGTCACATCTTCCATGGTCATCTTTTTGTAGCCGTACTTGGCCAGGAGGATATCCACCGCATCCAGGATCAGGCCCCTAATATCTCCACGCTTGGCGATTTGTCTCATCGTGACTTATGACCGAATTCTTTTTCCGGTCATTACAATATACGCAATTGCCCGCTTTTAGTTACATCACATTATGAGCGCGGGATGGGAAGCATCGCTTCATTCAACGGATGGTCCGCGGCAGCCAGACCGCCATTTCGCCCGCGCCGCGGTTGGCCCAGGCATAATAAGGGATGAATAAGACCTCTTGTTCCTTTTGAGAAACCACCTTTCCTCCGGCCGCTTTATCCAAGACGACCGCTTTTCCCTTCAAGACCGTGACGCCCTTTAAAAGGTCGGGCCGGAATTCAGCCTGAAAGTCAGCCCCGTCGGGGATCGCCAGGTTCAGGGCTTTCCCGCCGTTGTCGACCCCTTCGGCGCAGAATACGAGCGGGCCGCGCTGAAGAGCGGCCTTGCCGGCATCCTCCTTCACCGCTTCATGGGCCAGCACCCGCCGGACGGGCATGGGCAGAACGAGCTCAACCGTATCTCCCTTTTTCCATGTCCGGCGAATCCGCGCGTAGCCCTTGTCCATGTCGAGCGCCGTCGCCTCTCCGTTGACCTTGAGCTCCGGTTTTTCATCGGTCCTGTCCGCAAAACGGTAGAGGTCCGTGGGCACAGGCTCGTTCCGGGTCCAGCCCGGGATCCGGACACAAAGGGCGAACTCGGCGGGCTTATCCGGGTCGACCGCGATCTTTACCGCCCCGTCCCAGGGATAGCGCGTCTCCTGGCTGATTTTTATCTTATGGCCGCCGATAACGACCTCCGCTGAATTCGTCATGAACAGGTTCACGTACAGCATATCGCCGTTCAGGGCATAGACGTAGCCCGGGACGGACGGCAGGAAGCGGGTGATGTTCGGCGGGCAGCAGGCGACCTCGAACCATGGCGCCCGGCCGACCTGGCCCTGGTAGAGCTCTGTCTTTCCGTCGAACTCGAGGGGATTCTGGTAGAAAAACGACATCCCGTCGAGCGAAACACCGGAGATGAGGCCGTTGTACATCACCCGTTCGAGGACATCGACGTATTTCGCCTCGCCGTGGAGCAGGAACAGCCGCTGCTGCCAGAGGGCGTTGCCGATGGCCGCGCAGGTTTCGGTGTAGGCGGTCGCGTTCGGGAGCTCGTATGCGTCGCCGAACGCTTCGGACGTGTCGCGGGCGCCGACGCCGCCGGTCACATACATCTTCTCTCCGGCCGTACTCTCCCAGAGCCGGTCGATGGCCTCCACGTAGTCGGCCCGGCCGCCGAGCGCCGCCACGTCGGCCATCCCGGCGTACATGTACATCGCCCGGACAGCGTGCCCGACGGCCTCCTCCTGCTCCAGAATGGGCTTGTGGTTCTGCATATATTCGTCCGAATCATAGACGGCGAAGGGATCCTTCGGGTCGTGCCGCTCTCCGCCGAAATAGTGCCCGCGCTCGCTGAGAAAGAACTCGGCCAAGTCGAGATAATCTTTTTTCCCCGTGGCCCGGTAGAGCTTGGCCAGGCCGATCTCGACCTCCTGGTGGCCGGGGAAGCCGCGGCGCTTGCCCGGCCCGAACGTCCGGAGGAGGAGGTCGGCGTTCTTGACGGCGATGTCGAGGAAGGTCCGCTCGCCCGTGGCCGCGAAATGCGCCGCCGCCGCTTCATACATATGACCGACGTTATAGAGCTCGTGGCTTACGCGCAGATTCGACCAGCGCTCCTTCCCCGCGCCGGGAGCCGGGTGATGCGGATCGATCGTCCGCGTCGTGTAGAGATAGCCGTCCGGCTCCTGAGCCTTGCCGATGATCGAGATCAGGTCATCGAGCCGCTTCTCGAGGTCCGGGTCGGGATGGAGCATGAGCGTGTAGGCCGCGCCCTCCATGACCTTATAGACATCCGAGTCGTTGAAGCGCCGGCCCTGGAAGGGCCCTTTCATCAGTCCGGCGGCCTTGCGAAAATTGTCGACCCGACCGGTCTCCTCATTTTTCCGCAGTGCGAACGGCACGGTCACGGTCCGGTTGACTTCCATCTTGGGCGCCCAGAAGCCGTCCTTCACCCGGACGTTCGTAAAGGCGATGGGTCGGATGGGATAATCGTGCCTCGGCTCCTCGGCCGGGCGCCGGATACAGGATATCGTGCCGAGCGCCAGGATCGACAAAACGACGGCCAGGCGGCGCATGCGAAATCGCCTCGTTCCGGCTCTATTTCCCGACCTGGACTTCATAGAGCGAAACACTGATGGGAGGGACGGTCAGCCTGGACCCGAACGCCGCGCCGGGGAACTCCTGGATCTTGACCGCCGGTTCCTTGCCCGGGTCGTTGAACGCCATCGGGTCGGCCCCCGTTATCAAATACAGCTTTGCCGTATTCGGAACGCGGACGCCGCTCCAGGTCAAAGGGATCGTTTGGACCGACCTTGTCGGATTGACGACCGCCAAAGTCAGGACGTTTTTCCCTTCCTTCCAGGCCGCGGCGACGTCCAGCGGTTCGGCCGCCCCGCTCACCTGAATGGGGATCGTCCCGTAATGGGCTCGATAGAGCTTGAGGACGAGGCCGGTCGTCTCGAATTCGGCGGCGGTCTTGGACGTCTTGATGGCGCCGATGACGTTCACGGTCTGGGCGTAGTTGGCCATGTAGATGATGTCGCTCTGCCGGAAGTACTCGTGGAGGCCGGCGGCAATGCCGAGGCCGTCCTTGAGAAAATAGCGAGTGCCGAGCTCCCCGAAAACATGCGGCCCGTACCAGTAGTTCCACTCGTCGAGAGCGACCCGGATGTCCTTGCCCTTGAGGGCGGGAATGGAAGATCGGTACTTCCGGTGGGCCTCGGCGATCTGCCGCACTTCGCGCGGGATCTGGGCGACGTGGCCCATGAGCCCGGGCATCTCGCCGCAGTAGAAATGCTCGCTCATGTAGGTCATGTTCTCGGCGCAGTCGGCCAGCATCCCTTCGCTCCAGCTCCCGACGGCGCCGACGGCGATCACTTGGATCGACGGGTCCTTGGTCCGCATGGCCATGGCAAACCGGTTGTGCTTCTTGGTGTAATCCTGGAGCGGCATGTGGCCGAGCTGCCAGTTCCCGTACATCTCGTTTCCGATCGACCAGAACTTGACGCGCCACGGCTCGGAACGGCCGTTGCGGGCCCGCAACCGTCCCATGGGCGAATCCGGCGCGCCGTTGACGTATTCGACCTCATCTGCGGCCTGCGTTTCGCTGCCCTGCCCGCTGTTCACGGAGATGTAGGGCTCCGTCCCGATCAGCCGGCATAGGTCGAGGAACTCGTGGATGCCCACGTCGTTGTGTTCGACACCGGTCCAGGCGGGATTCTTGCGGGGCGGCCGGCGGTCGGGATCCCCGATCCCCTCCTTCCAGCTGTAGCCGCTGACGAAATTGCCGCCCGGCCAGCGGTAGACGGGAGAATCGAGCTCCTTGAGGAGCTTCAGGACCTCGGGCCGGAAGCCGTCGACGTTCTCGGCCGGCATGAGCGAGACTGTGCCGACGCGGAACGACTCGGCGCCCTTGCTCGTGATCTCCAGTCGGGCGGCTTCGCTCGTCCCGCCGGCCGTGAAGGCGAGAGGGACCATGTGATAATTCGTGTCGAGATCGGACAGGCTGACGGTCTGCCTCTCGTTCGCCCCGGCCCCCCAAGCCAGGCTGACCAGGATGGGAAGCGCCCCAGGATCGGCGGACAGGACGGCCCGGCCCGTGTAGTTCTTGCCCTTGATGACGGCCAGGTTGTCCTGATAAATGCCCCCGGTCTCACCGCTTCCCGAGAGCCGGACCTCGGGCGCATGGACCCCGACATAGGCGACGATGGGGTTCATCCGGACATTGCGCGGGTCGCCGATCGTCTTCCACGGCGATTCCTTGCCCGCGACCGGATAAAAGAATTTCCTGTCTTCGAGCATCTCGGCCCAGATGCCTTGATAGATGCAGCGGCCGAGGTGCTCGATGAACTGGCCGTAGATGTATTTGGAAATGGGTGCGCCGGTCTTGGCCGCGTCGATTCTCGCCTCCGGCTTCACCTCTCTCGAGGAAACCAATTCGAGCCGGACGTCGTCAAACCAGGCCGTGCCCGTGGCCCGGCCCCACCCTCCGAACAGGCAGTTGATCTGGAGCGCGTCGTTGGCCTCGGTCTCGACCGCCAATTCGACTTTGGTCCAGTCCTGCGTGCCGACGACGGGCTTCGTCTGGAAGCGGTCGAGGCCGTGGATATTGAAGAGCGCGCCCCGGGCCCGGCCGGCCGGCTTGACGTCGAGCGTCTTGATCCATCCGCTCAGCGTGTACTGGGAATAGGGCTTGACGGGGACGACGGCGCTCCAGGACAGGTCGCCGCCCTCGGCCGAGCTGATTTTGACGCTTCGTTTTCCCGAATGGGCGACCGCGGCGTCAACTTCGAAAACGCCCTTGGGCTGATGCGTCGCCTGCCGCCATCCTTTTGGAGCATCGCCGTCCATCTCCTCGAACGAAGGATTGGGAACGATGTTCGCCGCCCCGGCGAGCGCCTTCTGCGCCTCCGCCGGACTAAGGACGGAAAGGGCTAAAATAATGGCTAGGCCAACACCGCCGAAAATCCAATGATTTCGTCTCATCTAGGCCTCCTAAATCGGGGACACGCACCGAATTCAAGAGAATTCGGAGCATGTCCCCACCTTTTCTATCGACGCTCGTCGGGGCGAGGGGTATGCCGGACGCGACGGCAGGGTTGGCCCTAAGGCGAGCATAGCGGTGGGGGGTCCCCTGGGCGAAGCCCTCTTCAGACTCTAGCGAGCGAAGAATCGGACGAACGCTTAAATCGCGGGTGACGCCGAGCGGGCGCCCCAGCGTTCGAAGCGACGGGGACCCCCCGAAGGTGGGTGAGGCGCGAGAACGCTGGGGCTGCTCGGCGGCAGGACCCGTGACAAAAAGAGCGCTCGTTCGATTCGAGCGAGCCGGGGGCCACCCTGTCGTCACGTCGACCATGCCCCGAGCCCTTTTATTTTACTTTCCACTCCTGGATGCCCGCGGAGAACTTCTCGGGAAGCTGAACCTCGAGCCTGAGGGCGGTCGTGCCGACCGGGGCGAACCGGACGGCATTGTATTTATCCTTGTCCACGCCGTAAGGTCCGGCGGCTTTCACCGGAATCCATTTGTCGCCCGCTTTATAGAACACCTTCCAGGAGGCCGGCACCCGGCACTCCCCCTCGCCCGTGTCGTCGAACCAGTAAACGGAGGTCTCCGACAAAGTGACGGGCTTCCCGAAATCATATTCGACCCACTCGACGGTCCCCTTCTTCGGCCACCAGTGGAGATAGCCGCGGGCGTGGTCGTTGGAGTTCTCCGGCTCATAGAGGTCATGGACGGCCTCGACCCCTTTCCCGCCTTCCGACGAGGTGACCTTCGCCGCCGAGGCCAGGGTCGGCTCCGGAATGGGCCGAGCGAGTTCTTTGGTCCGGGCCAGCCAGACCTCCATTTCGCCGCGGCCCCTGTGCGCCCACGCGTAATAGGGAATAAGCGTAACCGAAGTCTTTTCCTCGACGACCCGGCCGTTTTTGTAGCGGTACGCAGCCGCCTCGCCCTTGATGACGGTCATCCCGTTCAAAAGGTCGGACCGGGGCTCGGCCGCGAGCGCCGAGCCGTCTTCAAGAACGAGATGGGCGACGTGGCCGCCGCTGTCCGCGCCCTCGGCGCAGAAGACCAGCGGGCCGCGCTCCACCGCCACCCGGCCGAGGTCGGCTTTCAGGTTCTCGTTGGCCAGCACGCGCCGGACGGGCATCGGCAGATGGATCTCGACCACATCGCCCTTTTGCCACGTCCGGGCGATGGCGGCGAAGCCCTTCTCCAGATTCAAAGCGACGGCTTCGCCGTTGACCTTGATCGAAGGCGGTTCCTTGGTTTCCTCGGCGTAGCGATAGAGGTCGCTCGGCATCGGCCGGCCCTGAGCCCAGCCGGGAATACGCGCCATCAGCGTCCAGGCCGCTGACGCCTCCGGCGTCACCGTGATCTTGATGTCGCCCGACCAGGGGAAGTCCGTCGCCTGCTCGAGGCCGATCGTTCCGGCCTTGGTTTCGAGGGCGGCCGTCCCGGAGCCATAGATGTTGACGAAGACCTTGTCGCCTTCGACGCCGTAGGCGAATCCGCCCAACTCGGCGATGAAGCGGGCGACGTTCGGCGGACAGCAGGCGCAGTTGAACCAGGGCGTCCGGACGTGCTGGCCGTAGGACGCGAGCGGATTGGGATAGAAGAACAGGTCGCCGCTCAGGCCGTAGCCGGAGAGGAAGGCGTTGTAAGAGGCGCGCTCGAACATGTCCATGTATTTCGCGTCGCCGTAATACAGGAACATCCGATAATTCCACAAGGCATAGGCGATGGTGGCGCAGGTCTCGGCGTAGCCGGTCGGGTTGGGAAGGTCGTAGGCCGGCCCGAAGCCCTCGATATTGCCCGCGGCGCCGATGCCGCCGGTGAGATAGAGCTTCTTCGAAACGACGTCGGACCATATCTTGTCCAGGGCGTCCATATAGCGGCGGTCCCCGGTCAAGGCCGCGACATCCGTCATGCCGGAGTACAGATAGGCCGCACGGACGGCATGGCCTACGGCTTCGGTCTGTTCGATGACCGGCTTGTGGTCCTGATTGTAAAATCCGTACAAGGGATGGCCGGCCGCGTTGCCCCGTTCGTCGATGAAGAATTTGGCCAGGTCGAGATATTTCGTCTTCCCCGTCAGCCGGTAGAGCTTGACCAGCCCGATCTCGATCTCCTCATGGCCGGGGACGTATTTCAGCTGGTTTTTCCCCGGGCCGAACGTCTTGGCGACGAAATCCGCGCTCTTGAGGGCGACGTCGAGGAAATTCCGCTTCCCCGTCGCCTGGAAGTGGGCCACGGCGGCCTCGTACATGTGGCCCGGGCAGTAAAGCTCGTGGCTGTCCGCCAGGTTTTTCCAGCGCTCCGGCCCCGACATGCGGGGCGGATTCTTGGGGTCGATCGTCCGGGCCGTATAGAGGTAGCCGTCGGGCTCCTGGGCGGCCGCGATCTTGGCGATCCATCCGTCCAAGGCCTTCTCGAGCTCGGGGTCGGGATGGAGCATCAAGACATAAGAGGCGGCCTCGATGATCTTGTAGACGTCGGAATCGTCGAAGGCGTACGGGGACGCGTGCTTGCCTCCCGTCTCGCCTTTGAGGGCGGCCGCGGCGAGCTCGAAGTTCTTGATCCGGTTCGTCTTCTCCGCCTCCGCCATCTCGTGCCGGATGGTGACGGCGATGTCGGTCTTCTGCCGCTCGGCCCAGAAACCGTTGGTGAACTTGACCGCCGTCAAGGGCACGGCCGTCACGGCATAGTCCGATTTCGGCTTTCGAGCACAAGACAGGCTGCCGGCCAGCAGCAGGCCCAGGATAAAGAGACTGATCCCTCGCGCGCGACGGTCCATTGTTCTCGCTCCTTGCATGGATTGAAAAATACTATAGTCCATCGGCCGGACAGAGACAAGCCCGTTACCCCGCCTTGACTTTCCTTTCTCCATAAAATGCGGTATGATTTTAGCGAGGGATTTATGTACGGCTCAAGCCGCGGATAGGGGAACATGAAAAGACACACCATCCAACGGTCCATCGTCATCTTCGGCCTGACGGCAGGAATCCTCCTCGGCCTGACCCTGTGGGGGAAGGTCTCCTTCCGGGCCCGCATGTATTCGACCATCGCCGGCTCGCCGCCCATCAACGTCAAGATCGATATCGACGAGTACAGCCCGGCCGAGGACATCCAGAAGCTCAGCGAAGCCCTCTCCAAGAACGACGAGGACGGCTTCTACAAGCATCTCCGGAGCCTAGGCAAGGGATCGATCCAGTTCATCGGCACCCTGGGGCTGAACATCAAGCTCAACGTCGTCCAGGAGCAATCGACCGAGAAGGGCATCAAGATCTTCGGGCTGACCGAAAGCCGGAGCGTCGAGCCCGGTTCGACCCGCCTGAAGAACATCCCCTGGCGCTTCCTCGTCGTCGTCCTGACGCTCGACAAGAACTTCAACGGCGAGGGCTTTATCTACGAGGACGCCGTGGTCGATTTCCTCCCTCAGGGGCTCCTCGAGCTGGGGTCCTCATTTTCAGCGCCGAAGTCCTTGGTCAGCGTCCGACTCATCAAATAGTCGAACAGCTTTTTCTTTCGCCGGGTCGCAAAAAAGGGGGGCAGTTTCCGTGATTATTCCCGGCTCAGCCGCCGCGCCTCGGACGCAATCGTTTCGAAGATCTCCTCCATCTCCGCTTGGTGGGTGCGGAAGCTGAGGACGCAGGCCCGGAGGACAAACATCCCGCGGACCGTCGTCGAGGAGATGAACAGCTTCCGGCTCGAGTTAATGGCCCGTACCAGCCGGCGGTTGAATTCGTTCGCGTCCCCCGATTTCGGAAGGAAGCGGTACGCCACGACGGACAGGTCGGGCTCGCCCAGGCATTCGAAGCCCGGCTCGCGGAGGAAGCGCTCATAGAGCCAGCGGGCCAGGCGCAGCTTTTCCTCGAGGTTTTCGCGGAAAGCCCGGACGCCGTAGAGCTTCAGCGGCAGCCAGACGCGGAGGCCGCGGTACGCCCGCGACAGCTCGGGCGAATAGTCCATCGGGCTGACCTCGCCCTCGGGCGTCTCGACGTCCTGGAGATATTCGGCCGACATCCTGTGCGCCCGGCGCAGGAGCTCGCCGTCCTTGACCAGAAGGCTGCCCGATCCGTAAGGGAGAAAAAGTCCTTTGTGCGGGTCGAGGACGATCGAATCGGAGAGCTCGAGGCCGGCCAGCTTCCGCCGCCCCTCGTCGCATAAATGGAAAAAGCCTCCGTACGCGGCGTCGAGGTGATACCAGAGTCCGTGCTTGTGCGCTACCTCGGCCAGGTCCCCCAGCGGGTCGACGGCGCCGGTGTTCGTCGTCCCGGCATTGCCCACGAGGAGGAACGGCCGCAGGCCGAGGCGGAGGTCGGCTTGAATGGCGGCTTCGAACAGGTCGGGCCGGGCCCGGAAATGCTCGTCCGTATCGAGCAGGCGCATGTTCCGTTCCGGGACGCCGGCCAGCGACGCGACCTTCATGACGCAGTAATGCGTCTGGTCGGAGGCATAGAGCACACCCCGGGAGAGGTCGTCGCCGAGAAGGTGCTTGCGGGCGGCCACGACCGCGCTGAAATTGGCCAGCGACCCGCCGCTCGTCAGGATGCCGCGCGCCGTCTCCGGATACCCCATCCACCGAGCGAACCACTCCAGCACGTTCGTCTCCAGCCGGACCGCGGCCGGCGCCGCGAACCAGGCTCCGGTGTAGCGGTTCGTCGCCGCGCCTATGAAATCGGCGACGGCCGCGGGAAATAGCCCGCCGCCGGGGATATACGCCACGTAGGTCGGATGGGCGGAATTCAAGGAGGCGGGAAAGACCTTGGTCATCAAGAGGTCGAGGAGAGGGCCGAACTCAGTCCCCGCCTCCGGCGGCGGCTCGCGCAAGGACGCGGCGAGCGACGCGCCGCCTTCGAGGCCCGAGCGGGGCATGCCCGGCAGAGCGGCGATATGATCCACGACGGCCCGGAGCGCCTCCTCGGCCATCGCCCGCATCGCGTCGGGGCTCAGTTCGAGGTTCGGCGGAGGGCCAGAGGATCCGCTCATCGTCCTATTCTGGCGATTTGAGAGGACGATTGCAAGAGGAGAAGCCCGGCCTCCTCCTTGACAACGGCCCCGGATCGCCCTACAATTCGATTGACCCCCGGTCAAAATATTACTTAGAGTCAGAAATGGGCATTCGCGAGCGCAAGGAACGGGACATCGAGAAGCGCCG
>Ga0208828_1000059_pt1 | contig 49687 bp, 43 predicted proteins | sample Kivu_160m_FD_185487 | JGI IMG/M metagenome (GOLD analysis project Ga0208828, IMG submission 185487) | Freshwater microbial communities from Lake Kivu, Western Province, Rwanda to study Microbial Dark Matter (Phase II) - Kivu_160m (SPAdes)... | ecosystem: Environmental > Aquatic > Freshwater >... | reverse complement strand
TCATCTGCGAGTATTGCTTATGATGATCGACCCCGATAAAATACATTCCGCACCTCCTTGACGTTATCGATTCCGTCACTGGGTAATCTATCACAGACTCTCCCAGGGGAGGTGCATCACGTCATCACTTCTATGTCCGTTCACGGACATATAAGTGATGTGTCCCCGTATTTCAAAAAAAAAGGGAGCGGCCCGAAGGCCGCTCCCTTGGGAGGGACGATGAAAAATCAGTACATATCGCCGCCGGGCGGAGTCGGATACGCCGGTTTCTTCTCCTCTTCCGGGAGCTCGGTGATCAAGCCCTCGGTCGTGAGCATCAAGCCGGCGATCGAGGCCGCGTTCTGGAGGGCGATCCGGACGACCTTCGTCGGGTCGAGGATCCCGGCCTTGACCATGTCCTCGTACTTCTCGGTCAGGGCGTTAAAGCCCATGTCCGACTTCATCTCCCGGACCTTCTCGACGACGATCGAGCCTTCGAGGCCGGCGTTGTTGGCGATCTGGCGGAGGGGCTCTTCGATGGCCCGGCGGACGATGTCCACCCCGATTTTCATGTCGCTTTCGATCTTCAGGGTCTCGAGAGCCTTCTGGGCGCGGAGGAGGGCCACGCCGCCGCCGGGCAGGATGCCCTCCTCGACGGCCGCCTTGGTCGCGTGCATCGCGTCCTCGACCCGGGCCTTCTTCTCCTTGAGCTCGGTCTCGGTGGCCGCGCCGACCTTGATAAGGGCCACGCCGCCGACCATCTTCGCCAGGCGCTCCTGGAGCTTCTCCCGGTCGTAATCCGAGGTCGTCTCGTCGATCTGGGTCCGGATCTGCTTGATCCGGGCCTGGATGTCGGAGGCCTTTCCCTTGCCCTCGACGATCGTCGTGTTGTCCTTGTCGATGACGACTTTCTTCGCCTCGCCGAGCCAGGCCGTGTCGACCTTCTCGAGCTTGACGCCGATATCCTCGGTGATGACCTTGCCGCCGGTCAGGATGGCGATGTCCTCGAGCATGGCCTTGCGGCGGTCGCCGAAGCCGGGGGCCTTGACCGCGGCACACATGAACGTCCCCTTGAGCTTGTTGACGACGAGGGTCGCCAGGGCTTCGCCCTCGACTTCCTCGGCGACGACGATGAGGGGCTTGCCGATCCGGGCCACGTTCTCGAGGAGGGGCAAGAGATCCTTCAGGTTCGAGATCTTCTTCTCGTGGAGGAGGATGAGGGGATTCTCGAGGACGCACTCCATCCGGTCGGGGTCGGTGATGAAATAGGGCGAGAGGTATCCGCGGTCGAACTGCATCCCCTCGACGATGTCGAGGGTCGTCTCCATGCTCTTCGCTTCCTCGACGGTGATGACCCCGTCCTTGCCGACCTTGTCCATGGCCTCGGCGATGATCTTGCCGATGGACTCGTCGTTGTTGGCCGAGATGGCGCCGACCTGGGCGATCATCTCGCCGGAGACGTCGCGGCTGAGCTTCTTGAGGTCGTCGACCACGGTCTCGACGGCCTTGTCGACGCCCTTCTTGATCATCGTCGGGTTGGCCCCGGCGGTGACGTAGCGCAGGCCTTCGGCGTAGATCGACTGGGCGAGAACGGTCGCCGTCGTCGTCCCGTCGCCGGCGACGTCGGACGTCTTGGACGCGACTTCCTTGACGAGCTGGGCGCCCATGTTCTCGTAGTGGTCCTTGAGCTCGACTTCCTTGGCCACGGTCACGCCGTCCTTGGTGCTCGTCGGGGAGCCGAACTTCTTGTCGATGACGACGTTCTTGCCCCGGGGGCCGAGGGTCGCCTTGACCAGGTTGCTGAGGATGTTGACGCCCTTGAGCATCGACTGACGGGCGTCGTCGCCTAACAGAATCTGTTTGGCCATAATGTCTGTCTCCTTCCTACCGATCAGCCGATGACGGCCAGGATCTCATCCTCGCGGAGGATGACATGCTCTTCGCCGTCGATCGTGACTTCCGTCCCGGCGTACTTTCCGATGAGGACCTTGTCGCCGGCCTTTACCGCGAGAGGAACGATCTTCCCCTCGTCGGTCAGCTTGCCCTTGCCGCAGGCGATGACCTCGGCCTCCTGGGGTTTCTCCTTGGCCGTGTCGGGGATGATGATGCTGCCTCTCTTGACCTCTTTCTCCTCGATCCGCTTCAGAAGAACGCGGTCGTATAACGGAGTGATCTTCATAAAAACCTCCTCTTTGGAATTAGCAGTCAGTAAAGACGATTGCTAATATAGGAAATGAAACGGTCTTTGTCAAGGTGTTTTTTTGAAAAATTAGCAGATGAGCGGTTCGATTGCTAAATTTTCTTGATTTTCAGCGACTTAGCCTTGTTGTGGAGGGTATTGCGATGAAGGCGGAGCGCCTCGGCCATCTTGGATTTGTTGCCCCCGTATTTCTTGGAGGCGGCCTCGAGATAGAGCTTCTGAAACTCTTTCTGGGCGTCGCGGAAGCTGATTTCCTTCTCGACCATGTCGCGGACGAGGAGTTCCATCTTCTGGTGAAGGGAGAAGTCGGCGAAGTCCTTGGCTTTCTTATCCATGGAGTTTCTCGCTCTTGGAGACGATATCTTGAAAGGCGCTCTTGAACTGGTCCTTGAGCTCCCGGGGAATGAGATGGATCAAGGCCTTGGTCAGGCCGAAGCAGTAGGGAGCCAGGCGCGAGTTCTCGATCGCCTTCTTGTCCACCGGAAAAACGATTTGGGCGAAGACGAGGGCCCCGCAGATGAGGACGCCCTGAAGGAGGCCGAAGGCCATCCCGAAGACGCGGTCGAGGAACTTCAGCGGCCCCTTGATCCAGCGGGAAAGAATCTTGACCAGGAGCATCCCCAGGACGACGGTCAGGACGAGGATCGCCATGAAGCTCAGGAAACGGGCGACGGAAGCGGATTTGATCCAGCGGTCGAGGATGCCGGCCCCGAACGGATAGTAAGCCGCGGCGAGGACGAACCCTCCGACCGTGGCCGCGATCCCGACGGACTCCCGGACGAAGCCCTTGAGAGCGCCCAGGGCGACCGTGACGAGGATGACGAGGATGAGAACGATGTCCATCCAGCCGATCACCTCAGCCCCTCCTCTCCCGCAGGGCCTCGATCATCCAATATCCCCCGTCCCGGATCGAGCCGAATTCGACGTGCGGCTTGACCCTCCCGTGGAAGTCCGAGCCGGCCGTCGGGACGAGGTCGAGGTCCCGGGCGGCCGCGCCGTAATAGGCGACCTGGCCGTTCTCATGATAGGAGGTGAAGACCTCGACGCCCTGGAGCCCGCGCTCCCGGAGAAAGGCCAGGTCCTGCCGGGTCGTGTTCTGAAAATAAGCTCCGGGATGGGCGAGGACGGGCACGGCCCCGGTTTCGGGGGCCTTCTCCAAGACTTCGACGAGGGGGATGTGCCTCTTCGGGACAAAGGCCGGTTTCCCCTCCATAAAATAATCCCTATAGAAATGCGACGGCCCCCGCGGCCGGACGGCATCGCCGTCGAAGTAAGGCCGGAGGGCGGGGACGTCCGCCGAACCGGGCTTCTCGAGGAGAATCCGGGCGATCGTCACTCCCAGGGGCGCCGCGGCCGGAGAGGCGGCCAAGATTTCCTCCCAAGTCAGGTCGAAGCCCAGGCGGCGCAGGTTCGCGACCCGCTCTTCGGCTTCGACGTAACGGCCCTTCGACACCCGGCCGGCGATCGCGGCGATGACCGGGCTCGTCCAATCCAGGAAGGGAAGCAGGCAATGAAACTCGCGGTCTTCGTACAGGGCCGTGACTTCCATGCTGGGAACGACCTCGACCCCCGCCGCCCGGCCTTCCTCGACGGCTTCCGGATACGCGGCCACGGTGTCGTGGTCGGCGATTGAAATCGCGGCGAAGCCTTCGGCCGCCGCCCGGCGGACGAGCTCCGCCGGGGGGAAATCGCCGTCGCTCGAGCGGTTCGAGTGGATGTGGAGGTCGACGGGGCCGTTCGTCACAGGTCGTTCTTGCCGGTCAGGAGACGGTAGATTTCCAGGTATTTCTCCGAGGTCTTGGCCACGATCTCGGGCGGGAGGACGGGCGGCGGGGACGCCTTGTCCCAGCCCGTCGTCTCGAGGTAGTCGCGGACGAACTGCTTGTCGAGGGAAGGCTGGCTCATTCCCGGCTCGTAGGTCGCCAGGGGCCAGAAGCGGGAGGAGTCGGGGGTGAAGACCTCGTCGACGAGGAGCAGGTCGTCCCCCTCCAGGCCGAACTCGAACTTCGTGTCGGCGATGATGATCCCGCGGGAGAGGGCGTGGAGGGAGGCCTTTTGGTAGAGGGCCAGGCTGACCTTCCGGATCTTCTTGGCCAGGTCCGAACCGATAAGCTTGCCCATCTCCTTGAAGGAGATGTTCTCGTCGTGGCCAACCTCGGCCTTGGTCGAGGGGGTGAAGATCGGCTCTTCGAGCTGTTCGGAATCGCGAAGCCCGGCCGGAAGCTTGATCCCGCAGACCTTGCCCGTCGACTTGTATTCTTTCCATCCCGAGCCGGAGAGATAACCGCGGACGACGCATTCGACCGGGACGACCTTGGTCCGCTTGACGAGCATGGCCCTCTTGTCGAGCATCTCCCGGTAAGGGGCCAGGACGGGCGGAAAATCGGCCGCGTCGGCGGTGAGGACGTGGTTGGGACAGACGAGGGCGGTGAAATCGAACCAGAACCGGGAAAGCTGGGTCAGGACCTGGCCCTTGAACGGGATGAGCGAGGGGAGGACGTAGTCGAAGGCCGAGATGCGGTCCGAGGCGACGACGAGGAGGCTCGAGCCGACCTCGAAGACGTTGCGGACCTTGCCTTTCTTGTGGAGGGGCAGGTCGGGAATAAGAATGTCGGCGTACGTCGCGTCCATGAGTCACCTGATCCCGGGGGTTTCGAAGCCTCGCTCATCATACAAGAAAGGCCCGTGTCAAGCAACGGGGCCCGGACCTGACCGTATGACAGTCTCCTCTTTAAGGCATCGAGAACGGGTCCTGTCTGGGCTCGTCCCCTTTCCGTCCTCGCTCCACCCATCCCCCAGTGGGACCCTTTCGCTGCGGGCGGGAAGGGGACTTCGCCCGCCACCCATTCTCTCTTTTTTTATCAAGCTGTCATACGGTCAGGACCTGGGCCTTGAACGAGGCCGATGAAGTTGTATAAACGCCGGCGGGCGTCGCGGTCGCGGCGGTAGGAGTGGAACTCGGGCCGGCAATGGGTGCAGCGGCCGTCTCGGATAATGTTCGCCCGGCGCACGCCCGCGGCCTCGAGATGGGCGGCGTTGGCCGCGGCGAGGTCGAGGAGATATTTTCCCGGGCGGCCGGGCCGCGGGCGGAAAAATTCTTCACCGCTGCCGGCATCGATGAACTCCCGCCGGACGTCTTCCCCGACTTCATAGCACGACGCCCCGATCGACGGGCCCAGGGCGGCAATGAGGCCCGCGGGGTTCAATCCGAACTCTTGGACGAGCGTGAGGGCGGCCCATCCGGCGATGCCCCGGGCCGTCCCCCGCCAGCCGGCATGGACGGCGGCCACGGCCCGCCCTTGGCCGTCGGCGATGAGAATCGGCAGGCAGTCGGCCGTCTTGACGGCGAGGATGAGGCCAGCCGTCCCCGTCGCCAAGGCATCGCCGGAAAGCTTCGCCGACGGCGCCTTGGAGATGACCCGGACGAAGTCGGAGTGAATCTGGTCGAGGAGAACGACCTCGGCCCGATGCCCCGCCGCGACGCGCCGGAGGCCGGCCAGGCCGAAGTCCCGCCTGCCGAATCCGTGGACCAGACCCGGAATTTTCTCCAGCCGCGGAACGGTCAAAATCGACGATTCCATGCTTCCCTATTATATCCGGTTCTCGTCCTTTCAGAACGGATGAATACCGATCCCGCTAAACCTTCGAAACGCCTCCGAGACACAAGCCGTAAACGCCGCATCATCCGGGAACGGCCGGAACATGATGAGGGTTTCCCGCCACGCATACACTCTTCGAAGGGCCCGGCGTGTCATGCGGCATGACCGTCCTCGTGACCCCGTAGCGGAGGGGGGGCCCCCAGGCTTTGCCGAGGGGGGGGAACCGACGGGACTGGTTCCCCGGGGCCGGGGTGAGAGGATGGGCATGTCGCCGCGACACGCCTCTCGAGATGGGATTCTAAATAATCATCGGCGTCTTCGAGAGTCTGAATGAAGGCCGTTATCGGATGACGGGGCGTGAGCTGAGTATTCCGGTTTAAAGAATGCGGGCTGAATGGAAGAGGACCTTGCGTCTTGTTTCAAGAAAGACGGCGGACTAGAATAAGGGCCATCCCCGAAGAAGAGAAACGCGCATGAAAGCCGCCGCCGTCGCCGCCGCAGCCCTCGTCCTCGCCGTCGCCTCGGTATCCGTAGACCGGCCGCGCCTCCGCGAATTCGGCCTCAAGACGGGAGTCCTCGAACCCGGGCCGCTCAACGCCATCACCGACGTGGCCGGGGTCCGGGTCGGACACGTGACCCTCATCCAGGGGACCGAGGTCCGGACGGGCGTCACGGCCATCCTGCCCCATGACGGGAACGTCTTTCAGGACAAGGTCCCGGGGGCGGTCGCCGTCGCCAACGGTTTCGGGAAGCTCACCGGGAGCACCCAGGTCGAGGAGCTCGGGACGATCGAAACGCCGGTCGTCCTGACGAACACCCTCAGCGTCCCCACGGCGGCCGACGCCGTCCTGGATTACATCCTTTCCCTCCCCGGCAACGAGAGCGTATCGTCCGTCAATCCCGTCGTCGGCGAGACCAACGACGGCGGTCTGAATGACATCCGGGGCCGCCATGTGAAGAAGGAGCACGTCCTCGAAGCGATCAGGAAGGCCGCGCCGGGACCCGTGGAGGAGGGGTCGGTCGGGGCCGGGACGGGAACGGAGTGCTACGGCTTCAAGGGCGGAATCGGCACGGCGTCGCGGAAGCTCGCCGCCGCCCGGGGCGGGTACACGGTCGGGGTCCTGGCCCAGACGAACCACGGCGGCGTCCTCCAAATCGCCGGAATTCCCGTCGGCGAAAGGCTCCGCCGGCCGGCCGGAGAGGCCGCCGCCGCGGACGTCCGCCCGGACGACCCCGCCGTTCAAGGCTCGTGCCTCCTCGTCGTGGCCACGGACGCCCCCCTCGACGCCCGCAACCTCAAGCGCCTCGCCCGGCGGGCCCTCCTCGGTATCGCCCGGACGGGAGGATTCAACTCCAACGGCAGCGGCGATTACGCCGTCGTTTTTTCCACGGCCCAGGAAGTCCGCGTCGGCCACCGTTCGTCCGGCCGGACGCAAACCGTGACCCTTCTCCGGAACGAAGCCGTCTCCCCTCTTTTCCAGGCCGCCGCCGAGGCCGCCGAGGAGGCCATCCTGAATTCGCTCTTCAAGGCGACAAGGATCGAAGGACGGCGCGGCCGGGTCGTCGAGCCCCTCCCTCTCGACAAGCTCAAGGCCTTGATGAAGTGACGGGGGATCGGACCGATGAAAAAGCCAAGGACGATCGGCATCCTGGGAGGGATGGGCCCGGAGGCGACGAACTTTTTCTTCGACCTCATCGTCAAGAACACCGCCGCGGACAAGGACCAGGAGCACGTCCCCGTCCTCATCTGGAACGACCCGACCATCCCTCCCCGGACCGACGCCATCCTCGGCCTCGGCCCGAGCCCCCTGCCCAAGCTCCTCGCCGGAGTGAAGACGCTCGAGCGCGGCGGGGCGAGCCTCATCGTCATGCCCTGCCTCACGGCCCACCACTATGCCGCGCAGATCCGCCTCCGGGCCCGGGTGCCCTTCGTCGACCTCGTCGAGGAATCCGTCCGCTGGGCGGCCAAGTCCGTCCCGAACCTGAATACGGCGGCCCTCGTGGCGAGCACGGGAACGGTCCGCTCGGAGCTTTTCCATCAAGCCTTCAAGCGCCAGAAGGTCGAAGTCCTGACGCCGGACGAGGCCGACCAGAAGCGGGTCATGGACGCCATCTTCGGAGACCGGGGAGTGAAAGCCGGCGTCACGGACGGTCCGGCGCGCCGGACGATTCTCGCCGTCGCCGGAAAGCTCGTCCGGCGAGGCGCCCAGGCCGTCGTCGCCGGCTGCACGGAGGTCCCTCTCGTCCTCCGGGCCGAAGACATCCCCGTCCCGCTCATCGACCCCATGCGGATCGCCGCCCGGGTCTGCATCCAGAAGGCCGGCTATCCCCTCAAGAAATGAGGAAAGGAGTCCCCCGAAAATGTCCGAACGTTCGAAACGCGTCCTCCTCCTTCTCTCCGCCGCGGCGATGATCGTCCTCTCCGGAGCCTGCAAAGGCGAGAAAGCCGAGACTCCCGGGGAGGCGGCCCTCGTCAAGGCGCCCGACATCGCCGCCCGTTTGACGAAATACGCCCCGACGGAAATCGCCGTCGACCCGGCGATCCTGTCCGCTGAGGACCGGGCCGTCCTCAACAAGCTCATCGAGGCCTCCCGGCCCGTCGACGAGCTGTTCTGGAAACAGTCCTATCCGTCCGGACTCGACCTGAAGGCCCGGCTCGAAAAATCGACCGACCCGGCCGACCAGGACGCCCTCCGCTTCCTCCTCATCAACTTCGGACCGTTCGACCGCCAGGACGACAACCGGCCCTTCCTGGGCAAGGCGGCCAAGCCCCTCGGCGCCGGCTTCTATCCCCCCGACCTGACCCGGGCCGGATTCGAGGCCTACGCCGCCGCCTACCCCGCCGAGCGGGAGGCCCTCGAAAGCCCGTTCACCGTCGTCAAGCGTCAGGGGGAGAAGCTCGTCACCGCGCCCTATTCCGTCGAATACCGGGCCGAGCTCGAGAAAATCGCCGGGCTCCTCCGCGAAGCCGCCGGCCTGACGTCGAACGCCTCGCTCAAAGCCTTTCTCGAGCAGAGGGCGGCCGACCTCCTGAGCAACGACTACTACAAAAGCGACTGCCTCTGGATCGATATCCAGGGGACCGCGCCCGAGATCATCATCGGGCCCTACGAAGTCTACGAGGACGGCCTCCTCGGCCTCAAGGCCTCGTTCGAGAGCTTCGTCTACGTCAACGATTTCGAGGGCATGAAGAAGCTCAAGGGCTACCTCGCCCATCTCGACGAGATGCAAAACGCCCTGCCCGTCGAGCCGAAGTACCGCTCGGCCAAGGTCAAGGGCCTCGACTCGCCCCTCAACGTCGTCTTCGAGGTCTTCACCGCCGGCGACACGAAGGCCGGCGTCCAGACCTCGGCCTTCGTCCTGCCCAACGATGAGAAAGTCCGGGCCGAGAAGGGGACGAAGAAGGTCTTCCTCAAGAACATGATGGAGGCGAAGTTCCAAAAGAGCCTCATCCCCATCGCCGGGCGCATCCTGTCCGCCGAGGACGCGGCCAAGGTCACCTTCGACGCCTATTTCACCGAGGTCCTCCTCCACGAAATCTGCCACGTCCTGGGAGTCAACACCATCACCATGCCCGACGGCTCGCAGACGACGGTCGGGAAAGCCCTCAAGGACCTCAACACGCCCATCGAGGAAAGCAAAGCCGACGTGACGGGAATCGCCAGCGTCCCCTTCCTCGCGGCCAAGGGGCTCATCCCCAAAGAGCGGGAAGCCGAAATCTACACGACCTACCTCGCCGGGATGTTCCGGTCGATGCGCTTCGGAACGACCGAGGCCCACGGCCTTGGCGTCCTCATCCAGTGGAACTTCCTCCGGGAGAAGGGGGCTTTCGTCCAGGACATCGCGACCGGCCAGTTCAGGGTCGACCCGGCGAAAATCAAGGGGGCCGTGGCCGAGCTCGCCCGGGCCCTTCTCATCCTCGAAGGCGACGGGGATTACGCCGCGGCCCGGGCCTTCGTCGACCGCTACGGGAAGATGGACGAGGCGACGAAAAGGACCATCGGCGGACTGGCCGACATCCCGGTCGACATCGCCCCGCTCTTCCGCCCGTCGTATTGACACCCGGGGCGGCATCGGGTATAAAATGGCCGTTTTCCCCCCAGGGAGGAGGTGAATTTCGTGGCCTTTGTGATCATCGACGAGGGTGAATCGCTCGAAAGCGCCCTGAAACGGTTCAAGCGGAAGGTGCAGCAGGAAGCGATCATCAAGGAGATCAAGAAGCACTCGGTCTACTTCAAACCCGGCGAGCGCAAACGGATGAAAGAAGCCCAAGCCCGCAAGCGGATGCGCCGGCGGATGAAGCGCGAAAAAGAACTCGAATATTGACCTCCCCCAAGCCGCCCTGGCTGAAAGTCCGGTTCCCGTCAGACGAGGCGTTTTTCTCCGTCTCCGCCCTTCTCGAGCGCCACGGCCTTCACACCGTCTGCCGGAGCGCCCGCTGCCCCAACATCGGCGAGTGCTGGGCGGAACGGACGGCGACGTTCCTCATCCTCGGCGACGTCTGCACCCGGGGATGCGCCTTTTGCGCCGTCGCCAAGGGGCGCCCGGCCGCGGTCGACCCCGGAGAACCCGGGCGGCTCGCCGAGGCCGCGGCCTCTCTCGGCCTGGGTTATGTCGTCGTCACTTCGGTGACCAGGGACGACCTCCCGGACGGAGGGGCCGGGCATTACGCCGCCACGATCGGCGCCCTCCGGCGCCGGATCCCCGGGGTCCAAGTCGAGGTCCTCATCCCGGATTTCGGCGGAAACCCAGAGGCCCTGCGGACCGTGACCGAAGCGGCCCCGGACGTTTTGGCCCACAACCTCGAAGCGACGGCCTCGGTCTATCCGCGGATCAACCGGCCGGCGGGCCATTACCGCCGGTCCCTCGACCTCCTCCGCCGGGCGGCGGCGGACGGCGCCGTCGTGAAGTCCGGATTGATGCTCGGGCTGGGGGAAACCGAAGAGGATATCGAAGGCGCGTTCGCCGACCTGAGGGAGGCGGGCTGCCGGCTGCTGACCCTGGGCCAGTATCTCCAGCCGACGCGCGGGCACGCCCCCGTGGCGCGGTATTACCCCCCCGAGGATTTCGTCCGTCTCAAGAGGAGGGCCCTCGCCCTCGGCTTCGCCGGCGTGGCCGCGGGTCCCCTCGTCCGGAGCTCCTACCGGGCCCGCGAGCTGGCCGCCGGGGTTTCCCGCGCCGTGGAGGATCGCCCGTGCGCTTCCTGATCTTCAGCGACATCCACGGCAACCTCGAGGCCCTGAACGCCGTCCTCCGTTTCATCGCCAAGCGCCGGATCGACCATTACGTCTTCCTCGGCGACCTCGTCGGCTACGGCGCCTCTCCCGACGAGACCATCCAGAAAGTCCGGGGCCTCCGCCCCTTGTCCATCATCCGCGGAAACCACGACAAGGCCGTCTGCGGGCAGGACTCGATCGAGACCTTCAACCCCATCGCCGCCTCGGCGATCAACTGGACCCGGGCCCGGACCAAGAGCAAGAACGTCGAATTCCTGTCCCATCTCCGGAAAGGCCCCCTCGTCATCCACGACAGCTTCGCCATCTGCCACGGCGCCCCGTTCGACGAGGACTACTACATCTTCGGCGAGTTCGACGCCGCCGAGGCCTTCGGCTACCTCCGCCTTCCCCTCTGCTTCTTCGGCCACACCCATTTTCCGTTCGTCTACACCCGCCGGGACGGCGCCGTCGAGGGGACGTTCCTCGAGGGGGACGACAACGAGGCCAAGCTCGAGAAGGGCGTGACCTATTTGATCAATCCCGGGTCGGTCGGCCAGCCGCGCGACCGCAACCCGCGGGCGGCGTTCGCCATCTACGACGACGAAGCCCGGCACATCAAGTTTTTCCGCCTGGAGTACGACATCAAGGAAGCCCAGCGGAAGATCCTGGCCGAGAAGCTTCCTCCCGCCCTGGCCGAACGGCTGACGCTCGGCATCTGACGAAGCGGCCCGGCGGCCGGCCTAGACGCCGCGGGGATTGGCGTAGCAGTAAAGACACGCGTGGGGGCAGGCCTGGGCATAGCTCCCGATGTCGACGGAAACTGTGCAGCCGCACTCGGCCCTCTGGGTCCGGTCCTTTACGGCGGATGCCGCCGCCTTGCGGGGATGAAGCGCGGCGAGAAGCCGGCCGTCGATGCACGCCGAAGCCTCGACCCCTGCCGCCCGGGTCAGGAAATTCTGGCTGCATGCCCAGAGCCGGAGCCCGCGGCGACCGGCGGTCTCGGCCAGGCGGGAGGCGATCTCGATTTTCTCGTCTTCCGAGGGATCAACGATTTCCAAACCTTGGGCCCGCATCCGCCGGGCGGCTTTCTTGTACCATTGGGCGAAGCTCATCCTGATGTCCCTCGTCCCGGCCGCCGCGGCGGCCGTCGCGACGCGGTCGAAGGCCTCGAGGTTCGTCCGGCGGTTCCCTTCCTTCCCCCAAAAGACGACGGGATCGAACCGGACGGATAGCCGGCGCGGATCCTTGAGAATCGAGACAAGGCCCGGAAGCTGGGCCAAGGCCTCCTCGGGCGGAGGGGCGCCCGGCTCGAGGCCTGTTCCCCCCAAGCCAGTGACCGTGAAGTGGGCGTAGACTTGATCGAAGGCGGCGAGGGCGTCCCGCAGACCCTCGGCGTTCCGGAGGAGGTTGGAGAAGTCTTTCGACCAGAGGACGATCGTGTGGACGGCCTCGGGCCGCAGGTCCGCGGTGAAGACCCGGCCCGACGGGCCGAGGACGCGGGCCCGTCCGGCCCGCAGGGCTGCGGCCAGCCAGGCGGGAAAAAAGGCAACGAGGTCCGTCCGGCGCGAGGCGCTGATGACCTTCATCGGCGTTCCTTGACACCCCCCGGCGGGGGCTTTAGTATGGTAGCCTCGACCGATGATTCCCGCAACATCGCTCCTCGAAGCCCGCGGACTCGTCAAGCGCTTCGGCGCCCGGACGGTCGTCAAGGGCGTGGACCTCAGGCTCGCGGCGGGCGAGATCGTCGGCCTGCTCGGAAGAAACGGAGCCGGCAAGACGACGACCTTCCAGATGATCGTCGGCCTCCTTCGTCCCGACGCCGGACGCGTCGTCCTCGACGGCCGGGACATGTCGAAGCTGCCGACGGACAGGAGGGCCCTGGCCGGCCTGACCTACCTCCCCCAGGAGAACTCGGTCTTCCTCAAGGCCAAAGTCGCCGACAACCTCCGGCTCGGCCTCGAGCTCCGGGGCTGCGGCCGGGCGGAACGGAAGAAGATCGCCTCCGAGCTTCTCGAGGAGTTCGGCCTGGCCGTCCTGGCCCGCCAGCCGGCCCATACCCTTTCCGGAGGAGAGCGCCGCCGCCTCGAGATCTGCCGGGCCCTCATCCTCCGGCCGAAATTCCTCCTTCTCGACGAGCCCTTCACCGGGATCGATCCCTTGACGATCCTCGAGCTCCAGAAAATCCTCCTCCGCCTCAAGGCCCGCGGCATCGGCGTCGTCCTCTCCGACCACAACGTCCGGGACACGTTCAAGATCGCCGACCGGGCCTGCATCATCGACGAGGGGGAGATCCTGATCGACGACGTTCCGGCCCGGGTCGCGGCCGACGCGAAAGCCCGGGAGCGATTTCTCGGAACGGCCTTCACCCTCGGCGAGGAGAGGGAGGAAGAGAGGCGCCGCCGCTAATCCTTGGCGGCCGCGAGGCGGCGACCCAGCGTTTCCCCCAGGAAAAAGAGGAAGAGGAAGAAGTATCCGCCCCACAGGGCGAAAAAGAGGAGCCCGAGGGAAAGCGAGGCCTCCCGGACGAGAGCGAAAAGCCCGACCTTCATCAGCCGGCAAGCCAAGGCCGCGGCGATGAACCAGATGAGGGCGACAAAAAGGGTGTCGAAAAGGAAGGCCTTGACGCTTCCGAAGAAGCCGAGTTTCCGGTCCGGGACGAGGTCCGGCCCGGCCGTCTCCGCCGGGGATTCATCGGCCTCGACGGCCTCCTCCTCCATCTCGGCTTCTTCTTCGGCCGCCTCTTCGACCTCCTCTTGCGTCTCCACGCCGGTCTCCGCCTCGACTCCCCTTCCCGGAGCCAAATCTTCCCCCCCCTTCGTCACGGATTCGGGGATGCCCATCGTCGAGCTTTGCGGCGAGTCTCGCTCGGCCCGCCGCAGGACCTCTTTCTGAAAATCCATCGTGTCGCCGGGGATGAAGCCCGCCGAGCCCAAAACGTCCTCGTTTGTCTTCTCGGCCGGGATTTCGTCCTTCTCCGCCTCCGTTTCGGCCGGAGCGGCCGCGGCTTTCTCTTTGACGAGCTCGGCCCAAGGGGGAAGGTCGTCGGAGCGGCTTTCGATCCGGCCGGAGGAGGGAATTTCAGACGCGAGTCCGGATTTGCGCTTTTCGATTTCGGCCATGAGCCGGACGATTTCGCCCTTGGCCTCGAAATCGAGGCCGTTCGCGGCGACCTTCTCCTCTTCGTCTTCCCCAGCCTCCTCCTTTTCTTCTTCAAGGACGAGGTCGCGGTCGGGGAGGTCCTGGAGGACTTCCTCGGCGGTCTTGATGACCCCCTCTCCGAGAGGAAAGCTTTCGGGGACGGATTCGGCCTCGCCCCCGCTTTCCGGCTCTTCCCCGCTCTCGGCGGGAAGCTCGGCCTCCTTCGCCTTCTCCCCGGGAAGGGCCGCGCCTCGTTGGAGGGCGGCCTCGAGGTCGATTTCTTCCCGCTCGATCTCGACCTCGGGTTCGGGTTCGGGTTCGACCTCGGGTTCCGTTACGGGCTCTTCGACTTCCTCTTCCTCTTCCTCCTCGGAGCTTGAGGCGTCGTCCTCGTCGAGGATCTTTTCACCCTTGATGTCCTCTTCGGGGCCTTCCTCGTCCTCGGGAAAGAGGAGCTGGGTTCCGCAGTTGTTGCAGTATTTCTGGGATTCGTCGATGATGGCTTTGCAGTAAGGGCAGCGCCGGATCGCCACGCCTAAGGTTCCTTTCCCTTATTTTATAAAGAGAATGCGGCGGCAAGTCAAATCGGAGTCGGTTTTCTTCGGTGAATATTCCATGATCAATTGTCGCTGCCGAAAGGCGGGGCCTCGCTCGAAGAAGTCCTGCTGAGACGGAAAATGCTCGAAACGAGCTATACCTATTATTTCTCAATCGGACTGAGCTATACGTTCGGGTCGATTTACAGCAATGTCGTCAATCCACGCTTCGGAGGAAGCCGCGGAGTATTTTACTATTATTAACAACTCCTTGAATCTAAAGGAATCGTCGATTGGCATTCTCCCGATGAAGAGCGGAGGGGAGGCCGCCGGGCCCGCTGGCGGAGAAGGACCGCTCAGATCTTCTTGCGGACAGCGGTCCAAGTCCCCGCGTCGGGGATCGTCCCTTCCATCCGTTCCACGGCCGAGCCTCCTTTCGAGATGGCTTTCTCGGGCTCATGATTCGACCGCCGGCGAAGAGAAGTCACGCTTGTGAACTCTTCCTTTCGGTAATATCGAAGCCAACGCGCCGGATACTCTTCGGTCGAAGGATTTTAACGTGATCTATCGCGCTTTTTTTCAGCCGCTCGCCGCAGGATGTCGTAAACATTCGGAGTCGCAACGAGGGACAACAGGACCGAAATACAGAGCGCCCCGATGACCGCGATGGCCAGGGGCTTGAGCATGTCGGCTCCGGCGCCGATCCCGTAAGCCAAGGGCAGCATTCCGAGCGCCGCCGCGAACGAGGTCATGAGGACGGGACGCAGCCGGCGGCGACCCGAGCGGACGAGAGCCTCGGTGAGGTCGAAGCCTTCGGCCCGCAGGTGCTTGACGAAATCGAGCATGAGGATACCGTTCTTGGCCACGATGCCGATACCGATGATGGCCCCGAGGAGCGAGATGACGTTCAGCGAGGTTCCGGTGATCCAGAGGGCTAGGACCGTGCCGAACATCGCCAAGACGGCCCCGAAGACGATCGCGATAGGCTCGGAGAACGTCCGGAACTCGAGCAGAAGAACGGTGAAAACCAGGAAAACGGCGAGCAGGAGGACGACGATCAGGTTCCGGAAGGATTCTTGTTGCTGTTCGTAGAGGCCGCCATACTCGATCGTCCCCGGCGGGATCGTCGGGTCCTTGGCGAGCTTTTCGCGGATTTCGGACATGGCGCTGCCCAAATCCCGACCTTCGAGCCTGGCTGTGATGGCCACATCCTGGCGCCAATCCTCGCGGCGCAACTCGAGCTGCCGGGGTTCCTCGACGACATCGACGACCTGGGCCAGCTTGATCACCCCCCCCTCGGCCGTCCGGAGCGGCAGGTCCTTCAATCCGGCGACCTGCCTCGTCCGGTTCGGGTCCCCTTTGACCCTGAGGTCGATCGTCCGGTCGCCTTCGAGAATCAACGAGGCCGTCTCGCCCAAGAGGGCTGTCTTGGCCGCCCTGGCGATGTCGTCGGCCGTCAGGCCGAATCGCCGCGCGTCCACGGGCCTGACCCGAAGGCTGATCGTCGGCCCGGTATAGACCAGCCCGTTGAAGACATCCACGACGCCCGGAATACTCTTGATCTCCTTCTCCAGCTGGGGGGCTTTCTTTTCGAGCCAGGTCTGGCTTGTCGAAAAAATCTTGACCTCGATCGGCTGGGGGGCCCACATCAGGTCGCCGATCAGATCGCCGAGGATGCCCGGGAAGGCCCAGTTGATCCCGGGAAGCTCGGCATTGAAGCGCTTCCTCAGTTCCGAGATGACGTCCGCCGTCCTCCGCTGGCGACGGGCCTTGAGTTTGACCAAGAAATCGCCCGTGTTCGGCTCGGCGATGGACAGGGCAAGCCGGGCGCCCGTGCGCCGCGAATAGCTGGATATCTCCGGGATCTTCCGAAGGACTCTCTCGGCCTCCGCCAATTGTCGGTCGGTCTCGGCCAAGCTCGTTCCGGGGGGGGTGAAATAATCGATGACGAATCCGCCCTCGTCCATCGGCGGGAGGAATTCGCTCTCCAGGCCCCGATAGATGAGAACGCCGAGGACAAGGACGACGACGCAGGCGGCCATCGTCAGCCCGCGACGCCTCAAGGACGCACGGACGACGGTCTCGTACAGACGAAGGACCCGGGGCCACAGCCGTCCGCCTTGTTCTCCCTGGCCGGCCGCGCTTTCGCCGGGACGGAAGGGGATGATCCAGGCCGCCAGGGAAGGCGTCAGGCTCACGGCCAGAGCGAGCGAGGTCAGGAGCGATACGACCATCGTCAAAGCGAGCGCCCGGAAAAAAACGCCCGTGATTCCGTCGAGAAAGGCCAAGGGGATGAAGACGACGACAGGCGTCAGGGTCGAGCCGACAAGGGGCCGGAGGATTTCGCGGATCGCTTCCTGGATGGCTTCGATCCGGCCCAAACCGAACGACCGTTTCGTATGGATCGCCTCGACGACGACGATCGCGTCGTCGATGACAAGCCCGATCGCCGCGGCGATCCCGCCCAGTGTCATGAGGTTGAACGTCAGCCCGGTGAGTTTCATCGCCAAGAGGGTGATCAGGACCGTCACCGGAATGACCAACGTCGCCACGAGGGTCGTCCCCCAGTTCTTCAGGAAGAAAAAGAGAATGAAGACCGACAGGATCAGGCCAAAAACAATGGCTTCCCAGACGCTGGCGATGGAACTCCGGACGAAATCCGACTGGTCATAAAAAAAAGCGAGCTTCATGTCCGGGGGCAATTCCCGCCTCAGCTCTTTCAATTTCTCCTTGAGGGCCGAGGCGATCTTCAGCGTGCTTCCGTCGGGCTGGCTGCGGATGTTGAGAAGGACGGCCTTCTGTCCGTCGGCCGTCACGACGTTGAAGACGGGTTCCGGGCCGCGCTCGACCCGAGCGAAATCCCTGATCTGAACAGGACGGCCGGCGCCGAATCGGACGACGAAATCCCCGATGTCCTGGATCGTCTGGAGACGCCCGTCGACCACGGCCAAATAGAGAGTATGGTTTTCCTCGTGCAGGCCGGCCGAGGCCACGAAATTATTGTGCGTCAGGGCGTCCGCGACCTCCGCCAGGGTGAGGCCGGTGGCCGCGAGCCGGACCGGATCGACGATGATGTGGTATTCGGGCGTCCTGCCTCCGACGAGATCCACCCGGGCGACGCCGGGGATCCTCAGGAATCGGAGTTTGAGGTCATAACGCGCCGTCTCCCAGAGTTCCGTGATGCCGCGGCTCGCGCTCGTGAGACTGACGCCAAGGATGGGGAACGCCGAAAACGTCAGCCGGAAGACCGACGTTTCGACCGTCGCCGGAAGCGCCGCCCGAATCTGGGACAATCGGCTGAGGACGTAGAGCTCTGACTCGATCATATCGACATGCCAGGTGAAAAAAACGCTGATCTCAGCCGAGCCCCGGCCCGTCCTCGACCGGACGGTCGTGACGCCAGGGATGTCCTTCATCGCCTCTTCGATGGGCCGGGTGATGGTCGCCATCATCTCGTCGCCGGGCATGACGCCGTTGTCGACCAGGATGACGACGCGGGGAAAATTCGTCTGGGGGAAGACCGAGGACGAGATTCGCAGGGCCGCATAGGCGCCGCCGAAGCAAAGGGCGGCGCAGATGAAGGTGATCGACAGGGAATGATGGGTCGCGAACCGGCCGAGGGCGATGGTCTTACTCATCCGATTCTTTGACGACGCGGATCCTGGCCTTGTCCGGGACGGCGTAGGCCTCGACCGTCACGATCATCTGGCCTTCCTTGAGGCCCTCGGCGATCACCTCGACCAGGCCGTTCTCGCGCAACCCGAGCCGGACCGGTTTGCGGACGGCGAGGTCGCCTTCGACGACGACGATCGTTCCGGCTTCTCCGCCGACGGTGTCGGCAATGACGGCGGCCTCGGGCACGGCGAGGCAGTCGGCATGTTCCTCGCAGAGGATCCGGGCACTCAGGAATTGGCCGGGCCGCAAGCCGGAGCCAGCCGGGATCGAGATCCGGACCGGGAGGGTGTCGGTCTTGTCGTCGATCTTCGCCCCCAGAAAGACGACGGTGCCCGAGACGGGGAAACCTTCGATCCGCGCCGTCTGGGCGACCTTGACGAGAGCCGCCTCCCGGCTCGGGACGTTCAGGGCCGCCACCAGGCGGTCGAGGTCGATGATCGTCGCCAGGACTGTGTTCGACTCGACGGCCCCGCCCGGCTCGGAGTTGACCTTGACGACCGTGCCGGCGAGCGGCGCGGTGATTTGGAGAAGGGAGAGGGCCGTTTCCGCGGCGGCGAGTTCGCTCCGGGCCTCGGCGAGACGCCGCTCGGCTTCCTCGTAGGCTTTCTTCGAGGTCCCGTCCACGGGCATCAGTTTTTGTTGTCGCTCGAAACTCGCCTCGGCGAAGGCCGCCGCTTTTTTCGCTTTCGCGGAGGCGTCGTCGGCGACGCGGCTGTCCAATCGGAAGAGGGCATCGCCTTTCGCCACGCGCTGGCCTTCGACGGCGTCGACACGGGCGACGATCCCGGCCACGGGCGAAGCGACCTCCGCGTTCGCGGGGGCGCGTCCGAGCGCCGCCGGCTCGGGCTCCACGGAGCCGTAGGCCGTGACCATGCGATGGAGCGTCGCCCGCTGGATCGGGCCGGCGTGAACGGTCATATCCGCCGATCCGTCCTCGCTTACGGGGCTCCCCGAGGGTCGGACGAGCTTGATGATGACGAAGGCGGCCAGGGCGATCGCGAAAACGGCGACAGGCATCCCGATCCGGCGTGAGTTCATCCGGTCGCTCCTTTGACGTTCCTCATTTCTTGCGGGGGGGAGATTCGACGATCCTGTCCGCGAGGTCGAGCGGACCCTGGATCGCGTTTTCGAGCTGGCCGACGGCCTGCTGGGCCTTCACGACGGCCTCTAGCCGGGCCAGAGAGCCGGCAAAGATTTCCAGCCGAATGCCGAGGAGCTCGGATTTAGAGATTTCTCCGATGTCGTAGCGGATTTTGGCCGCGGCCTCCTGTTTCAGGAGGTTCGCCAACAGCGCCTCCGCGGTCTTGGCTTTTTCGATCGCGGACCCGCAAAAGGCGACGGCCCCGTCGATCTCCTCGATCACCTTAGCTTGGAGGGCCAGAAATCGGGCCGCGCACTCCTGGCGCCGGGCCTCGGCCTCGGCGATCGGCCCCTTGTTCCGGCTCAGCAGGGGAAGAAGGAGAGAGAGGCCGAGCGTCCATTTGTTGTCGGTCTGGTCGAGCTGCCAGCCCGGGCCAAGGGAGATGTCGGGGTATTGTCTGGCAATTTCGAGACGGAGGACGGATTGGGCGGCGTCGTATTGGGCCAGGGCGGCGAGGATGTCCGCCCGCCCGAGGAGCGCCCGGCGGCGGATTTCCCCCGAGGGGAGATCCGCCTTCGGGTCGAGGAGGGCGTCGAACGAGAATCTCACCCCGTCAAGAGCCTGCTCGGGAAGCCCAATCGCCCCAGCCAGGGCGACGATGGCACGCCGGCTCTGGCCGGAGGCTTCGAGCTGAGCGAGCCTCGCGTTATCGTGGGCGATCCGGGCCTGGGTGAGGTCATAAAGGGAGGCCTCCCCGGCCGCCCATTGAGCTTCGAGGATTTTGAGGTTCTCCTCCTCATCCGCGAGCCGGAGCTTCAACAGCCGTTCGGTTTCGCGGGCCGAGAAGAGGTCGAGAAACGCCCGACGCAGACGGCCGCGGACGTCCCAGGCGGCCGCGAGGATGTTCAGGCGGGCGGCTTCGGACATCTGCCTGGCCTGGGCGATCCGATAACCTCTCTTGCCCGCGATTTCGAGCGGGATCTCGATCGCCGCTTCGGGTATCCAGGGGGTGACTTCCGATGTCGGCGACGTGCTGTTGTAGCCCATCAGAACGGTTCCGGTCGGATTGGGCCGCTCTCCGGCCGTTATCCGGCCCGCCTGGGCGGATCCCCACTGCGCCCGGGCTACGTCCAGGTCCGGAGAATAATACATGGCCGCGAGCGTCAACGACCTCAAGTCCCAGGAGGCGGGCGGCCATCGTTCTTCGCCCGAAACCGATCGAACCTGCTCTGCCAGCTCGGGCGAATCGAGCCGCCTCGCTTCGAAATCGTCCATCTTCGCAGCCGCCGTAATCGGTTTGGGTTGATACCGAACGCATCCCGAAAGAACCAGGGCGACGGACCAGAGCATGGCCGCGGGGCGAGAGACTTTTCTCCCGATTTTGGTCATAGGTATTCGCCTCTGGCCCCGATGATGAGGAAGCCATTCTCCGGCATCGCCCCTCTTTTATCCGAATTCATCCCCATAATCAAGCCGGAAAAGGGCCGTCTTGGCCCCCCCCTCGGCGGACTTCGGCCTGATTTCCGGGCGACAGCCGGCTAACGGCCCAGGCCGTGAAAAACTGCCACGACCAGGAGCGACAGGATGGTGAAAAAAAGAAAGGTCGTGACGGCGGCCTTCAAGGAGATCCAGAAAATCCGCTTTTTTGAGGTCAGATGTTTCCCATACTCGTTGTAAAAAATGATGAACGCCATCAATGCCCCTATAGCTGAGAAGACCGACGAAAGAACAAGCGTTGCAATGAACATGCCGGGATTAGGAGTTCCCCTGCCCGTTCGTCTCGATGATAGCGACGGAAATCCCCAACTTGAGGGAAACGAGGCTGGAAAGGAAGACGACGTCCCCGACGACAAGGGGCACAATATCCGCCTTCATGAAAGCCTCCTGACGAAGACAATCGTAGGAGTTATCAGCTTGGGTGAAAGCGGTTTCGGCGAACTCCATCGCCTAGAAACGCCGTGATTATATTTGGGAAAGCCATTGTTGTCAAACCCGTCTGGCTGAACGTCTTGCCGATGATTGACTTTCGTGCGCAATTGGAATAAAGATGATTGCGGGGATGGAGTTCCCCGCAGAAGCGCCCTCCCGGCTGATAACTCCTAACAACGTTGTAAGTGTCGAATGCTGTGTTGTGCATGAACAGCGACGGCGAGATGACCGGATTCGTTGTTAGAGCTTCAATCAAGAAAAGAACGCCTCGTGTCCTGGGTCCAGACGACTCGAGAAATCCATAGCCGGAGAAAGATTACGCTATTGTCCTACGAAATGGCCTGACGAACTCATGGAATTCTCTAACAGACGAAGGGACGAACCGAAATTTGGAGACGCCGGGGCATGAGGGACAAGGCCGAGGTAAGACGATCATGACGGCCTTGAATGAGTTTCAGAAAAGACACCTGTTGACGACTTTTGAATACATCGATCATACTCTCACCGAAGCTCTTCACCTCCTCAGCCCAACCGATCAACCTTCCCCGCTCGGCCGACTTCGGGCGGATGCACTGCCGATCCAGAGGAAAGTCATCGCGGACTTTATCGATCATTTTCGTGCGATCATGATTCGCATTCTCGAGGACGGAGCCATTCCGATTCGCGCCTTAAAAATCAGCGCCATATGGTCTTTCCGAACGACACTTGTTTGCGTCCGAACGGCCCTCGCGGAGCTGGCCCCCAGGTACATGCGGAGCTATGGGGCCCTGCCTGACGACACGGCCCGCCAGATCGAAATCGCGACGGCACAACTCCTGGATATCGTCGAGCGGATGGACGGTTACCTCTCCGAAGGCGCGGGTCAAGATTTGAGGACGCGTTTGGCAAAGCTGGAAAAGACGACCCGCGGCGCCAGATGCGTAAAAATCATCGAGGAGGTCATCGAGACTCATGGCCTCGTCGAGCTTCGAGCCTCCCTCGCTACGCTCATTGAACGATTGGAATCCACAAGCTTCGAGGTTGCGGTCTTCGGCCGCGTCAATTCCGGCAAATCTTCGCTGTTGAACTACATTTTGCGGACGACCGTTCTGCCGGTGGGAGTCACGCCCGTGACCGCCCTTCCGACGCGCGTCGTCTTCGGTCCTCGTCCCCGGGTTGTGATTGATTTTGCGGAAGGCAAGGCCGCGATCGTCGAGCCAGACCAGCTGAGCTCTTATGTCACTGAACAGGCCAATCCTGAGAACGCCAGGCATGTTTCCCGGATCCAGGTGGAGCTTCCGGCCGACATGTTGAGAGACGGAATCACGTTCGTGGACACGCCGGGCCTGGGTTCCCTCGCCCGATACGGTGAAATGGAGACCTTGGCCTATCTGCCCCGTTGCGATCTTGGCATCGTCCTTGTCGAGGCGACATCGACACTGAACCAGGAAGACGTTCTCATCATGAATGCCCTCCTTCGTGCCGGCGTCAATCCGATGGTGCTCCTCACGAAGGCTGATATGCTTTCTCCCGATGAGCGAACCACCGTCTCTCATTACATCCAAGCTCAGTTTCGAGCCCACTTGGGAATAGATGTGCCCGTCAACGTCATCAGTGTGAAAGGCGAACAGGCAGGACTTTGCAGCCTCTGGATTGAGACGGCTCTGGTCCCGGGGCTCCGGGAACACCGACGTCTTGCCGATTCATCCCTGACAAGGAAGATTGGATTGATGTGCGAGGCGACCGAAGCTGTTTTACGCCGACGCCGGGATCAAAAGCTCTCCGCCAATGAAAATAGCGATGAACAAAGCGCGTCGGTCGAAACACTCTTGAATAGGGCTTTGGCAACATTGGAAAAAGCCAGACTGGAGCGTGTTGAGAGACGGAATGTCGGCGAGAGGATTCTCGAGTCGGCCTCCGCAGAAATCGCGGACGTCTGGCGGAGCAAGTCTTCTTGGAGCGTCGATGCCGCCCCCGTGATCGCCTCTCTGGGAAGTCGGGAAGCCAATCAAATCGCCGGCGCGGTGGCCTCAGACCTGAATCAGTTGAAAAAAGACCTGGACAGTGTTCTCTCCGAGGCCGCTCGCACCATTGGTTATGGTTATGAAGAAGATTCCTTGATTCCCCCGCCGACGGGAATGCCGGCCCTCGATCTCTCGACGTCCCTGAAGGAAACGCCCCTGCGCCGTCCCAGGCATATCATCCTGACAAAGGGAGGGGCCAATCGCCGGGCCCGTCGTGAACTCGAGGCCAGAACAGGACCAAGGCTACAGGAACTCCTGGAGCGTTATTTCCGAGAGCTCGAAGCCTGGCGCCAACAATGCCTCTCTGAGATGGGTCGATCATTTACAGCGAAGGCGGGTTTTTATCGTATTCCTAGCGCACGGCCTTCAGACAAATCGAATATGGATGCCATAGAAAACGACCTCAGAAGGCTGAAATCCTTAGAAAGCAGAGAAGAAGAGTCATGAGCCAAAGAAAATCCGTTGCCATCAACCTCCCCGGCCAACCGCCCTTGACCTTAATGTCTCTGGTTTTGGATTTCAACGGCACGTTGGGCCAGGACGGTTCCCTGCTCCCCGGCGTCCGGCCTCGTCTGAGAAAGCTCGGCCGCCGGCTTCGTCTTTTCGTCGCCACGGCCGACACCTTCGGCACGGCGACGGAATCGTTCGAGGGACTCCCCGTTGAAATCAAGTTCGTCAAGACGGGAGCGGAAAAGCTTCGATTTCTCGAACATCTCGGACCTTCCCGGGTCATGGCGATCGGCAACGGCCGTAACGACATTCCGATGATCCGCAAGGCCGCCATCGGAGTCGCCGTCGTTGGTCCCGAAGGCGCCGCCGGCGAGTTGGTCGCCGCCGCCGATATCGTCGTCCGCGACATTCGTGACGCTCTGGACTTGCCGGCCAACCCCCTCCGGCTGACCGCGACTCTCCGGAAATGAAGGCCCAAACCCGCGACGGAAAGTGGCTTAACCGGAACGTCTTCGGCTTCGGATTGACGAGCCTTCTCGGCGATTACTGCCACGAGATGGCCACCGCCGTCCTGCCCCAATTCATGCAGGCGATCGGATCGTCGGCCGCCGCGCTGGGATTCATCGAGGGCGTGGCGGACGCCCTGTCGAGCTTCGTCAAAATCGGGGCGGGATATTACAGCGACAAGGCCGGCCGCCGGAAAGCTTTATCGGTCGCTGGCTATTTTCTGACGGCGACGGCCAAGTTCCTTTTCGCCTTCGCCTTCGCCTGGCCCCTGATCTTGCTGGGGCGCGCCGTGGGCTGGCTGGGTCGAGGCCTCCGCGGGCCTCTCCGGGATGCCATGCTTGCCGACTCCGTCGCTCCCGGCAACCGAGGAAAAGCGTTCGGCTTCCACCGCGCCGGAGACACCGCCGGCGCGGTCCTGGGGCCCATTACGGCCTACGCCATCTTGACCTGGGCCTCCGGACACCCCACGCTCGTGTCGCACGTCAATTCCTGGCTTCCCGCGGGCGCCGCAGCGCAGGGCGGCGTTTTCCGGATGATTTTCCTCCTGACCCTGATCCCCGGCCTTCTGTCGGTGTTGTCGATGGCCTTTCTCATCACCGAAAACCGCCGGCCGCGGGCTCACGAGATGCGGTTCATGACCACGCTCCGGGGAATGCCGCCGAACTATCGTCAATTCCTCTGGGGGGTCGGCCTCTTCGGCTTCGCCGATTTCGCCCCGACGTTGATGATCTTGCGCGTCACGACGGTCATGGAGCCGACAATGGGCCTCCTGAACGCCTCGCGATGGGCAACCCTGCTTTATCTTGTCCGAAACATCGTCTATGCCCTCGCTTCCTACCCTATCGGCGCCCTGAGCGACCGATTCTCCCGACCTCGATATCTCGCCACGGGATATGCTTTAGCTGTCGCGACCTTCGTCGGCTTCGCCGTCGCCCGGCCTTCGATTTTCTGGTTCGCCGTTTGCTTCGTTCTGGCGGGCCTTTACATCGCCTGGGAAGATACGATCGAAGGCGTGGCCGTACGCGACTATGTCCCCGAATCGGTTTCCGGCACGGCCTACGGCGTCCTCGGCGCCGTTAACGGCGTCGGCGATTTCGCCGCCAGCCTCATCGTCGGAACGCTTTGGACGGCGCTCGGCCCGGGTTGGGGCTTCGCCTATGCGGCGATCGTCGGCACGGCGGGAGCGATTTGCATGGCTCGAGCCGGAAGGACCTCGGCTTCGCCAAGGCCGTCGTCCCCTCGCCGTTCGGAGAAGAGTGCCTCATGATCCCGAACGGGCAGACCGGCTCCGAGGGGGCGGAGTTCCGGAGCATCCTTTTTCCGGGGCCACAAGATGGCTCCGCGGCCGTGTCCCGCGACGCTCCGCCTTTCTTCCGCGATCTGAATCTCGACCAAATCATCGACGCCGTCGTCGCCGCGTGGAAGGACTACGACCTGGCCCCTTTCTTCCGGACCGGGCCCGTCGACCTCGAAACGATCTCCTATCGTCAAGACGTCATGCGGGATCTCGAGGACACGGCTCTCCGTCGGGCCATCGATTCGTTCTCGGACGGGATGCGCGAAATGCGTCGCCGCCTCGAGCAGGCGAACAAGCGCTATTATCGGCGCGAGAAAGAGAGGTGGTTCCTCGAAGCGGTCGATCTCTACGGCGACACGGTCGGGCGTCTTCACCAAGATTTGCTCGGCCTCGATCCGGTGTCCCCGGGAATGCGGGCCTTCCGGGACTACCTGACGAAACACGTCGCTTCCTCAGCCTTCCGGGCGCGGGCCGCGGAGACGCGAAGACTGAAGTCGGAGTTGGCGTCCATTAAATACAACGTTCAAATCCGGGGGCTGGCCGTCACGGTTCGACCTTATGACGCCGAGACGGATTACTGTGCGGCCGTCGAAGCGACCTTCGAAAAATTCCGGCGCGGGGCGGCGACGGATTATCGCGTCCAATTCGCGGCCTCGCCGGGAATGAATCATGTCGAAGCGGAAATCTTGGAGGGGGTGGCCAAGCTCCATCCGGGCGCGTTCCGGGCCCTCGAGGCCTATCGCTCCGAGCATGAGGATTTCGTCGACGCAACGATCTCTCGTTTCGACCGCGAGATCCATTTCTACATCGCCTATCTCGATCATCTCCGAAAATTTCGACAAGCGGGCCTGACCTTTTGTTATCCGCAAATCCTGACGGCGACGAAGGACATCCGCGCTCGGGAGGCTTTCGACCTCGCCCTGGCCGGAAAGCTCGTCGGCGAAAAGAAGGCCGTCGTCGTCAATGATTTCTCCCTGAGCGGGCCGGAACGTCTGTTCGTCGTTTCCGGGCCGAATCAAAGCGGGAAGACAACCTTCGCCCGGATGTTCGGGCAGCTTCACTACCTGGCCAACTTGGGTTGTCCCGTCCCGGGCCGGCAAGCCCGCCTCTATCACTTCGACCGGATGTTCACTCATTTCGAAAGCGGGGAAGATTTCGAAAATCTTCGCGGCAAGCTCGAGAGCGACCTCATACGAATCCGCGAGATCTTGGATCGGGCGACGCCGGACAGCCTCATGATCGTCAACGAGATCTTCTCTTCGACAACCTTGAAAGACGCGATGTTCTTGAGTCGGAAGGTCATGGCGAGATTCTCGGCTTTGGACGTCCTCGGCGTTTGTGTCACCTTTCTGACGGAACTCGCGTCGTTCGACGAAAAGACGGTCAGCCTCGTCGGGGGGGTCGACTCGGGCGATCCGTCGGTGAGAACTTTCAAACTGGAGCGAAAAGCGGCGGATGGATTGGCTTACGCGTTGACGATCGCCGAGAAGTACCGCCTGACCCACGGCCGGCTGATCGAGAGATTCGAGAGATGAAAGCTCTTCTTTTGCATCCCGACCGGGACTTCGACTGGACGCAGGAATGGCCGAGCCAAAAGCAAGCCTTTATCCAGGATCTGGAACTGGAGGCCGTGCTCCGGGGGATGGCCGGAGAAGATCCGTTTCTCTTCGAGACGTGCCGGAAAGTCTTGCTTTCCAGCCTGGGGAACGATCCGGAGACCATCCGCTATCGGCAGGCCGTCTTGAACGACGGCCTGAGGAATGCGGCTCTCATGAGGCAGCTCTACGACCTCGCCGTCGAATCAACGGAAATGAAGGAGAAAAACCGCTCCTTGTCCTTTTTCTGGCGGTCCCCGGGCGGCATCCTCTATGATTCGACGGAATGTCTGGGGGCGTTCATGAGCCGGCTCTTGAAACTGAGAGACATGGCGGAAACAGACGCTCCGAAATTTTCTTCGCCGGGTTTCGTCGGCCTTTTCGCGATGCTCCGGAGGGAACTCGACGATCGATTTTTCTCCGACCTGCGAAATCATCTTGCCGAGCTGAAATTCCCCCGGGGCGTTTTGCTGAGCGCCGAGCTCGGCGAAGGCAATATCGGCGCCAACCACGTCTTGCGCTTGAGCCGAAAGCCCCGGGGGAACCGGTTCAAGCGGATGTTCGGAAAGCGACCGCCGGCCTACTCCTTCCGCATCGCCGAACGCGATGAATCCGGAGCCAGATCCTTGTCCGAGTTGCGGGATCGCGGCATCAACTTGGTGGCGAACGCTCTCGCCCAATCGACGGATCATATCTTGAGTTTTTTTACCATGTTGCGCTCGGAGCTGGCCTTCTATATCGGCTGCCTGAACCTCCGCAACCGACTCGCGGACCTGAACGTCGCGACGTCATTTCCTCGGACGGCACCCCCGGGGGCGCCCGTCCTTCATTTCGAGGGGTTGTCCGATATCAGCCTGGCCCTGGCCATGAAGGGAAACGTCGTCCCCAATGCCGTCGAGGCGACGGGAAAGAGACTGGTGATCATCACCGGAGCCAATCAGGGCGGAAAGACGACTTTTCTGCGAAGCGTCGGCCTGGCCCACGTGATGATGCAAGGCGGGATGTTCGTCGCCGCGAAGTCGTTTGTCGCAGATGTTTGCCCCACCCTCTTCACCCATTACAAACGAGAGGAGGACGTCTCCATGACGAGCGGAAAGCTCGATGAGGAACTCCGCCGCATGAGCGACATCGTCGACGGATTGGAACCGAATTCCCTCTTGCTTCTCAACGAGTCGTTCGCCTCGACGAACGAGCGTGAAGGATCGGAGATCGCGAGGCAGATTGTCTCGGCCTTGTTGGAAAAGCACATCAAGATCTTTTTTGTGACGCATTTGTACGACTTCGCCCACGGCTTTCATGAAAGGACGCGAGACGATGTCCTTTTCCTCCGCGCGGAAAGACGGGACGACGGCGTTCGGACGTACAAACTCGTCGAGGGGGAACCGCTGGAGACGAGCTATGGGGAAGACCTGTACCGGCAGGTCTTCGATAACGGTGGCCCCGACGGACGCTCCGCCGCGCCTCCTCCGGAGTGATCCTCGGGATTACTCAAAGGCGCCGGCCAGATACTTTTCGCCGACAAGATGGACCATCGCCCGCAAATAAGCCTTCTCTTCGTTTCTGTCCAGAAGGCCGCGCTGAAGGGCCTTCGTCTTCCGGGCGAAGCGGCGCATGTTCTCGGACATCTCCTCCAAGCGCCGCGCCGCCTCGTTTATAAGGAATTCAATATCAGCGGGATCGTTCGTAACCGATATCAGCAGCCCCAGATGGCGGAGACAAAGACCGTGAGACTCCCGCCAAGCCTCCCGACCTTCGGCGCTCTGAATCAAGAGAGCGAGCCCCCGGGAGTAGTTTTCCTCGACCTCGCCGAGAAGGCGGCAAACGCGGCAGCGGCCGGGACTTCGGACGAAATGCCGGACGATTTGTCCCACGTCTGGCATCTTGGGCAGCTTCCTCATCTCATGGGAAAGGCGATCGAGAAGTTTTGGGTATCCCATCGACGTCCCCCAGGGGGAGGAAAAAGCGAGCAATTGCCATGTATGGAGGGGGCAGAACCCGAGTTCTAGGGCAAAATCTTCGGCCGCTTTCTCTTCCCTGGCCAGGTCATACTGCCAAAGGGCGAAGAAATCCTTGGCGGATTTCATCATTCGTCGGCACGTTGGGCAACTTTTTGTTTTCAGATCTCTCGTGAGGTCTTCTATCGTCATCTCCACGGGGGACACCTCTTCGCCGGTTTTCGCCGGCCATACGTCGGGCGAAGTCTCGAGAGGGTCATGCCGCCTCAATCTCCGACGAGTTCGGCCCGAATCCGTCCGATCTCGCACGAGATCATCTCCAATCCGGGGATTTCTTCCCGGGCGAGTTCGCTGTGGTGTTGGCGCCGGGACATCGCCGCCCGAATCGCGCCTTCAGTGGCCATGACGGCATCATCCCATTTCTGTTTAAGGGACGCGGCGAACTGGATGAACGTTCGATCGATGCTCTGGAAAATCGCCCAGCGGAGGTTTTCGACGTTCGGCACGACCAAGGCCGAGACCTGATCGAAAAGCCTCTTGCGCAGACGCGCGCTGCGGGCCGCTGCGGAGAGCAGCCGGTCGACCAAGCCGGCCGGCATCGGAATCAGGCGGCTCGTCCATTTATGCGTTACCCAATAGGGTTCCTGGACGATTTCGAACGTCTCCCCGCTTTCGGGGGCCCAATAGGGCACTTCGAACAATTCGGCCGCCGTTTTCCGGATCGAAGCGATGAGTTGGGCGGCGCGTTCTCGATGGGGGCGAACCGCATCGTCCATCAACTGGCGGAAATGAGCCGTCGTTTCGCCCGAGAGGTGCTCGAAGAAACCGGGAATCGCCTCGGCCAAGGCCTTGGGCACTTCCCGTTCCGCGGATGGACCGTCCCGAGCGATCGTTTCAAAGGCGATTCCGGCTAGATATTCCTGCGCTTTTCTTCGGAGATTCTCGGCATGGGCCTCGAGCAATTCGTGCATGCGGCGACGGTCTCCCGCTAAGAGGTCGTCTTCGAAAAGCCGTTGGCGCCGAATTTCCTCCATCTTGCGTTCGAAAACGGCCATCCTCTCCCGAAGGTCCTCGATGGGGATCTGGTACGATCGGATGGCCAGCTTAAGGCGCATATCGCACTGGGCAAGGATGTCCGCGGCTTTTCGGCTGACCGCCGCCCGCAAGGCGTCGGACTTTTCCCTGGCTAGAAAGTCCACCAAGTGACGTTCGATGGCCTCGATATTGCCGCCCCCCGGACGGCTCGAACCGTTTTTTCTCGCGGCTAAAGCTTGTTTAGCGGAGACGGTGAAAATGGGGACATCGGCCGGAAGGCCGACCTGGTCTTTTAGGACCTGACGAAGAAACTCAACGGCGGCCCGAAGTTCTTCCTCGTCGAGATAATCCCTCTTATTGAGAATAAAGAACAACCGCAGGACGCGGGCCCGGACTTGCTTTAGAAATGCGATCTCGATTTCCGTGATGGGAGGATCCGCCGAAACCAGGAATAGCGCCGCGTCGCACTGGGGAAGGAAATTCAAGGCCGTTTCGGTATTGTGCTGAAACGTCGACCCGACGCCGGGAGTGTCGATGAGGACCAACCCTTCGGACAAAATCGGACTCGGGTGGAAGACGACAACTTGAAGAACACCCCGATGATTCCTGGGGTTTCCGCTTTCCGTGACCAGGCCCCGGAGCAATTCCGAAAGACGACCGGCATCAGGGGCTGTCCATTCCTCGGGCTTTCGGTCGTCGAGATAAGACACCCGTATCCTGAACTCCCGGCCTTGGCGAATGAAGGTCGGGATCGCCGTCAGGGGAATGACGGATGTCGGCAGGACGGATTCCCCCAGGAGGGCGTTGAGGAGGGTGCTTTTGCCGCGCTTGAATTGGCCGAGAACCGCGAGGTGGAATCGTCCTTCGGCCAGCCGATCCTTGAGACCCGCCAGTCGAGACTGCTCGGTTGTGAATTCCGATCCCATCCCGCCGAGCGTTCGGACGGCAAGATCGATCAAAGTCGACAAATTTTCCTTTTTCTCTTCTGTCGTGGCGGCCATGAGACGACTCCTTCGCGTTTTCCTGAAAGGAGTCCTTCGACCGGGCGCCGACTCCCCCAGGAATCCAGCCTTGGTAGGAGTCATCAGCCCAAAGGGCGGTTTCTCGGTGAACTCCATCACCGGAGTGTTCAGATTGAATATTTTAATTCGCTTGCGCATGTAAATCAACCGGATTACGCCGAAAGTTCCCCCGAAAATTGAAGGACTTGAGAGGGGATATCGGAACTCCATGAATGAAAGTTTTCCCAATTTAGGATTTCAAATAGATTTTGACATAACTTCAAATTAGACAGGAGCTTGGCCGAAATATGCCCTGCCTGTTGGAGTATGTCCCGCCTTCAGAGGATGGGGGTTCCCGCCGATGACCCTTGGTAGCTTTATCGCACGAATGCCTTATGGCCGGCGTAGACCGCCCTTTCGCCCAGGTCTTCCTCGATGCGCATCAGCTGGTTGTACTTCTCGACGCGCTCGCCGCGGCAGGGCGCTCCGGTCTTGAGATGGCCGGTCCCCATCGCGACCGTGAAATCGGCGATGAAGCTGTCGACCGTTTCGCCGCTGCGATGCGAAACCATCGCCCCCCATCCGGCCTTCCGGGCCAAGCGAATGGCCTCGATCGTCTCGGTCAAGGTCCCGATCTGGTTCAACTTGATCAAGACCGCGTTGGCCGCATTCTCTTCGATCCCCCGGCCGATGCGCTTCACATTCGTGACAAAAATGTCGTCTCCGACGAGCTCGATCTTGGAGCCGACGGCCTTGTTCAGGAGCTTCCAGCCCTCCCAGTCGTCCTCGGCAAGGCCATCCTCGATGACGGCGATGGGAAAGCGGGAAACCCAGTCCGCATAAAGGGCGACCATCTCTTCCGAGGTGATCCTCCGGTTTTCCGTGCGCAAATGGTACCGTCCTTGATCATAGAAGCTGCTCGCCGCGGGATCGAGGGCCAGGACGATGTCCCGGCCGGGGGCGTAACCGGCCCTTTGAATCGCCCGGAGGATGAAGTCCACGGCATCCTCGTTTCTTCTGAGCCCCGGGGCGAAACCGCCTTCGTCCCCGACACCCGTCGACTGGCCTTCTTTCTTGAGGATCGCCTTGAGCGCTTGATAGACCTCGCTCCCCCATCGCAGGGCCTCGCGGAAATTCGGAGCGCCGACCGGGGCGATCATGAATTCCTGGAAATCCGTCGCCTGCCAGTTGGAATGGACCCCGCCGTTGAGGATGTTGAACATCGGGACGGGCAGAAGGACGGCGTCCGACCCGCCGAGGTGCTTGTAGAGCGGTTCGCCTTTGGACCGGGCCGCGGCCCGCGCCACGGCCATGCTGACGCCGAGGATGGCATTCGCCCCGAGCCGGCTCTTGTTTTCCGTTCCGTCGAGGGCGAGCATCGTCTCGTCGACCTTCGTTTGATCCGCGGCGTCCAAGCCGACGAGGACTGCGCCGATCTTCTCATTGACATGGGCCACGGCCGTGAGGACTCCGCGGCCGAGATAACGGGCGTGATCGCCGTCGCGGAGTTCGAGGGCTTCGTAGGAGCCGGTCGACGCTCCGGAGGGAACCGCCGCTCTAGCCGAAATTCCGCCTTCCAAGGCGACTTCGACTTCCACCGTGGGGTTTCCCCTGGAATCGAGGATTTCGCGTCCGACGACTTTGATGATTTTTGTTGACACGGATTCTTCCTTCATTGACCGAAATACGGGACGGACATCATATCATTCTTCTTCTAATCCGCCAATGCGAGAAGCTCCGTTCCGTTGGGCAAATTGACACCGGTGCCCCAATCGGAAAAAATAAAGCCGGTTGGGCGATCCGTTCCGTGACGGCCGTCTGGAAATCAGCGTTTAGCCTGAGAATACAGAGACTTACAACCCCGGTTGAGGCCATAAACCGACACTCTCAGGCAATCTTGAGGCAAAATATATTTCCGCTTTTTTTCGATTTGTCAGAATTGAGGAAGGAAGAGGATCTGCGTCTTCATTTCTTCCCGGCGGGCGTGAGGCGCTTAAGTTCCTCGAACCAGTTCTGGACGAGGATCATCTCGGTGACCGGCACGGGCTTCCTCTCTTCGACCTTGACCATGAGAAATCGCAGCCCGTCGTGAGACAGGTCATAGACACGAGTGGGGGTGGCTCTAACGTATCCAGGTTTGTCAAACAGCAGGCGCGGTTTGGCAGCCGCGAAACCGCCATCTGTCCGGACATCAACGACCCACATCGTACTCCCCCATCGATAGAAGAGCTGTTTGTTTCTTCCCCACAGCGGCTCCACGCCCCCTTCGCTCGAGACTGGCTTCTTCATGCCCGGGCCGGGGAATGCCCGGACGTAGACCTCGTTGCGTTTCGACTCGTCGGATGTATAAGCAATCCAACTTCCATCCGGCGAAAATTCCGGAAACATTTCATTATATTGAGAATTCAGGAACGGCGTTACGCGCCCTGAGAGGACGTCCAGTATAGAAATGTCGTATCCCGTGTCTGGGCGCCGCTCCACAAAAGCTACCATTTTCCCATCCGGAGACCATGATCCCGGCCATTGGGGGAAATTACTTGTTGTCAGGCGCTCCATTGGTGAGCTTCCATCGTAAGGTTGGCAGTATAGGTTCAACATCAGGGATTTATGCCATCCGAAAAGAAGCCGCCGACCGTCGGGAGACCAAAGCACCGAAACCGCCCTTCCCTCAAAAGTCAGGGGGCTGTTCGTGCCTCTGCCCAAGTCATACACGAAAAGTCGCCGCGCCCGCTCCTCAGTAGCATAGGCAATTTTCTGGCCATCTGGAGAAAGACGCGGAGCTTGAAAGGGGAACTGCAAAGCGGTAACCGGTTGTTCCATTCCTTTCTGGTCCACCCACATCAGCGTATTATTCGGGCTCGGATCAATGCCGCCTGCCGCATAAACGAGCAAGCCTGTGTCAGAGATGCCGAATTGACCGGCGCAGGTGTTATAAGTGCCATATGAGGAAACAACTTGCTCGACGTTTTCCACGAGGGGGAATGGCTGCCCGATGACCTCCAGCCCGGCCGGGTCAAATCGAACAGCCATGAGAACTGCCTGCCTCAAGAACACAAGGTGCCCCGTGGGAACGTATCTGGCATCAGAAGCGTCCTGGAGAAGAAGATGCCACTCGCGAGTATCCAGTCGGAGCAGCGCGAGCCGGGGTTGTGAATCCCAAAGGTGTCTCATGACGGTGAACAACACGGCCTTGCCGTTGGGAAGCCAGGATGGCAGACGGTGGCTTGACTCCTCTCGCTTCGGATCAGGGTTGGTCAAGGCCTCGGGCTTTCCGCCCTCTGCCGAAACCATGGAGAGTCCTCCCTGCAATCCATCTGTGAATGCAATGCCGTTATTACGGCCCCAACTCGCACCGCAGAGCGACGAAACATCGCATATTGTAGCCGGCACACCGCCTTCGACCGGAATCTTCTTGAGCTTGCCGTCCGCCCAGAATCCTACCCAGAGATTGTCGGGCGACAGGAAGGGATGACTCCCACCTTCAGTCCCGGAGATGAGCTTGGCTGACGATTGAGCCATTCTCCTCAAGTACAGCGCAGGCTTCGCTTGAGAGACGGGATTCTCCTCGATCGCGCTATAGACGACGAACCTGCCGTCGCTCGAAACGGCCAGGGCGGTCCGAGTTGGGCGCCGTCCGGTGTCGGGCGGGCCGCTCAACTGATATCCTGTCTCGACTTTGACGATGGCCGTGACAGCCGAAGCTTGAGAAGCGGACTTAGTATGCCCGATCAACCATCGGCCGATGAGGATGCCGGCGATAAGTATGGCCGCCGCACCCGCGGCAAGCCACACGAACGAGGGTCTCCGGCGAACTTGCACGACTTCGGCTGGAAAATCCGCCGGCGTTTCGAGTTCGAGTCGCGCATCGGCAATGTCGTGTAGCCGTTTCCCGCAGTCCTTCTGAAGGCATCGGCGCAGGACGGCCCGCACGTTTCCAGGCGTGTCGGCGGGAAGCGAATCCCAGTCGGGCTCGCCTCTGAGAATTGCCGCGATGGTCTCCGAGACCGTATCGCCGTGGAACGCACGCTTTCCGGTCAGGCATTCGTATAGGATACAGCCGAAGGCCCAGATGTCGGCCCGTTTGTCCACCGGCCTTCCTTTGGCCTGCTCCGGGCTCATGTAGGCGGCCGTGCCTAGGATCACCCCGGGTTCGGTCATCCGCCCGGTGATGGTGGGGGACTTGGACGGGTCGGAAGCCGCCGCTTCTTCATGAAACGCTTTGGCCAGGCCGAAATCGAGGACCTTCACCTTGCCGTCGGGGGTGAGCTTGACGTTAGCGGGCTTCAGGTCCCTGTGGATGATTCCCTTCTCATGGGCCGCTTCCACCCCTTCGGCGATCTGAAGGCAGACCTTTATGGTTTGCTCCAAGGGAAGTGGGCCTCGGCCGATTCGTTCGGCCAGAGTTTCGCCCTCGACCAGTTCCATGACGAGGAAGCGTTTTCCGTCAATCTCTTCGAGTCCGTGGATCGTGGCGATATGGGGATGGTTCAGCGACGCCAGGAGCTTGGCCTCGCGCTCGAAGCGAGCCAACCGTTCCGGATCGCCGGTGAAGATCTCGGGCAGGACTTTGATGGCGACTCTGCGGGCCAAGGTTGTGTCCTCAGCGTTATAGACGATACCCATACCGCCCCGGCCGATTTCTTCGATGATTTCGTATTTGCCGCCCAGAATCTTGCCCGGAATCATTTCTTGCGCAGGCGTCTGCAGGGTCTTGGTCAAGGATACTGAAACCTTCTCCGAAGGGCCGATGGGAGTCCCGCACACGCTGCAAAACCGGGAATCTTCCTTAATTTCAGAGTAACAACCGGGGCATTTCATGGGCCTAGTTAGCTTCTCGATGGCGTGGTTCAAGATTATCACCGCAAGGGAGGGAAATCAATCCTAGCTCTCTGTAGAAATCCATATTTAGAGCTAAATAACTCGTTATCGAAACGAAATCGACTCTAAGATATCCGTGCCGATGTCGTTCAAAAAAGCCCGGTTGATGTTCCGTCGATAAAGTCCCCCGGGAAGCAGTTCAAAGCCTTGACCCGACGGTTCCTGAATCCAGGCCGCGATTTCGGCTGAAACATTAAACGAGATCTTTGAGATCTTCGAGAGACAAACTCGCCCTTTTTAAGATTCCGTGCAGAGTCCCCTTTTTGAGTTCTTTATGAAGGGGTATCACCAACGATATGTTTTTATCTAAATTGTGCAGGAATATATGGCTCCCCCGCTGGTGGTCGACGACATAGCCGATCCGACGAAAGGCCTTGACGACCTCCCTCCCGGAAAACGTCCGGCTCAAACGCGGACCTCAATTTCCTTGATGAAGGCGTTGGGCTTGAGTCTGATTTGGTTGACTTTCTCGAGGCCCTCCAAGTAGCAGATGATCGCCTCTTTCGCGTTCTTAAGAGCCTGCTTCTCCGTGTCCCCTTGGGTAATACAGCCTTCCAAGGCGGGAACCGTCACGATAAATCCGCCTTCGGCCGCGGGAGTTAATACGATATTGAACTTCACGTTTTGTCTCTCCGAGATTTATTATAACACCATCAATCCGTTTGACCGAAGAGACGCTGATTCCGGGGAAAAACTATGTCTCTGAAAAATCCCCTCAACAGGCCCTATTGAAGGCGCGAGCCGAGAGATTGACAACCCTTGGGAAAGCCGTAAAATACACTCTTTAGGGCGATTAACTCAGCGGCCAGAGTACTACCTTCACACGGTAGGAGTCGGAGGTTCGAATCCTCTATCGCCCACCATTCCTCTCCGAAGCCGCCGACAAATCCCCCCTGTTTTCCAGGGGGGCAGGGGGGTAAATATCACTTAGAAAATTCGGGGGCGGCTTCGGCAATCTTCGCCGCCGACAAATCCCCCCTGTTTTCCAGGGGGGCAGGTGATCTTCCCCAGAAAGGAATTCGGGACCCCGTCTTCACCTCTTCTGGATGTGGACTCCGCCGCCGGAGGAGCGGAGACGGAGGAGAGGGCCGCCGCCGTTGATCTTGGCCTGGAGCGACCTTCGCTGGATTTCTCCCTGGATCGTGACCGGGAAATCCGTGTTGACCCGGCCGCCGCTCGAACGGGCGTCGACATCGACACGGAGGCCCTCGGCCAAGACGGCCGTCACGCTTCCGCCCGAGGTCGTCAGGCTGCATTCCCCGCTTGGCTGTTTGGAAATATAGGCCCTGACCGACCCCCCCGAGGTCCCGGCTTTGACCGCGCCCCGGACTTCTTCGATGACGATGCTGCCGCCGGAGGTGTGGGCGTCGACCTCGTCGCCGGCTTCGACGATGGTGATCGAACCTCCCGACGTCCGGGCCGTGATCCGCCCGGCCGATCGACCGATCCGGATGGACCCGCCGGAGGTGTGAACGTCCACCGGACCGTCGGCCTGCCCGACCCGAATCGAGCCTCCCGACGTCCGGCCGTAGACGTCACCCTTGATCTCCTCGAAGGTCAAGCTGCCGCCCGAAGTCCTGGCTTTGACATGGCCCTCAAGGCCGGTCACGGAAACGCTTCCTCCGCTGGTCTTGAGGTCGACATTGTAGACGCGGGGGACGGAGACGACGAATTCGACGCGGAGGCGGCGGAAGGGATTGGTGAACAGGTTCCGGAGGACGTCGCGGTCGTATTTGACCCGGACCTCGACGTCGTTGCCCCGCTGATCGAAGGACATGTCCATCCGGTCGAAGATCTCCTGGGCCCGCTTCTCGCCGGCCCCTCGGACTTCGCGGATGATTTCCACCCTGACCGTCTGGCCGTCTGAACCGGCGAGCCGGACGGCGCCGATGTCCGTGGCCAGGGTCAAGCGGCCTTGGGGGGCCACGGAGAAAGACTTGACCACCCGGTCCTGACCGCCGGCGAAGGCCCCTCCGGCGCAAACCAGGGCGAACGCCGCTACTAGGGCGGCTGTCCGAAACCGGAAACCGTTTCGAGATATCATGGCGTCCTCCTTCGATGAGGTTCTCCCTTTAGGGGATACGCATCCCGGAGACAAAAGGTTCCAAAGTCCGGGCCAAAACCCGGCCGCCATCCCTATTTCATCTTGAATAGAGACTCGCTCAGGCCGGTGTTGAAGCTCACGTTCGAAATGACGATTTTCATGTATTCCTGCCCATTGGCATAGGTGATCGTGCTGTGGGCGATCGTCATCTCCCCGACTTTTTTGTAATCCGAGTCGATTTGCTCGATTTCCGCTTCGCCGGACATCGGGAGACCAGCCTTGGTCTTTGTTTTATGGGGGAGATAGGTTTCAGGGTCGATAAAAAACGTGGCCTTGAAACCATCCGCATAGGACGCCTCGAGAACGAAATAGTCCTTGTTATCGATTTTTTCCCGCCCCTTGTAAAGATAAGAGATTCCGTATTTTTCCGGATCAAGGCTCGCCACAAGGGGCATCGAGTCTCTCTTCAATGAGGCCGCCTCCTCGCCGGAGAAGACTTCTGTGGCAAAAGTCTGCAAGTTTGTTCCCCATGCGGCTTCTCCATCAAAAGCTTGGGTGACGACAAAACCCTGAAAATCAATGTCGACCCGCCTTTTGTCCGGCTCCTTTTTGTAGACCGCTAATGCGCCGGTCATTCCCTGCTGGATCATCTCCAGAGTGCCGGAGAAAGTCATATCCTGGATGCTCTCGAAGACTTTTTTCCCTCCTTGAGCTTCGACCATCTTCTTCAAAATGTCCTGGGCCGTCTGGCCGAGACCGGGATGGACGGCCAGGGTCACCGCAAAAAATCCCAAAACGGAGAGCGAGAGAATTTTTTTCACTATTCCTCCTTTTTATTTTCGGACGGGGGCTGATAGGCCAGGATATCTCCCGGCTGGCAGTTCAGCTCCCGGCAGATCGCGTCGAGGGTCGAGAAGCGGACCGCTTTCGCCTTGCCCTGCTTGAGGATGGAGAGATTGGCGATCGTGATGCCGACCCGCTCGGCGAGGTCGGTGAGCCTCATCTTTCGCTTCGCGAGCTCGACGTCGAGATTCACGATGATGGGCATGGCGGCCTCAAACCGTCAGATCCTGCTCTTCCTGGAGCCGGTTCCCGAGGCGGAAGACCTCGGAGACGACGATCACGATGACCCCGCCGAGGAGGAGCCCCGGACTCACGGCCAACCGGACGAAAAGCCACCACGGGATGGCGCCCCCCACGACCTCGATCTCGCCCCGCAGAACGATCAAGATCCCGGAATACATGAGGGCCTTGAAGACGGCGCCCCCGGCCATCGCGTACCCGACGATGCGGAGGCGTCTCGCGTTCTCGACGGCGAACGCCTTTCCCCGGCCCACATCCCTAAGAACCCTCGCCAACTGCACGGTTCCGAGAAAAAAGAGCGCCCAGAGCCCGATAACCCGGATGTAGGCCGCGACCATCCACGCCCGCGGCGCGTTGAGGTAGGAGAACTCGCCGTAGATTTTATGGAGCCTGTATCGGACGCTCCCGTCCTCCGTCTCCCACGGTCCGGCCGCCTGCTCCCGGGTGAGCGAGGGGAGTTCGAAAATCTCGGTCACCAGGACATCGCTCAGGTCATCCGCCTTGACCATCGTGTAGAGGAAGCCGGCAGTCGAATAGACAATTCCGAGCAGGCCGATCCCGCAGGCCAGATAGATCGCCGCCTTGGCGAAACCCGTAACCTTTTGAAGCTGAAAAAATTTCATCTCGACTTCCTTTGGTCGTTATTTGTTCAAATCACAACCAATAATATACGCCATATATTATTATTTGTCAATATTTATTTATTGATTATTAATAATAATTATCTGTAATTCGATTAATTATTAGCGAAACGGCAATTTCCGGGAGTCCCGGTTGAAAAGCCGCGCCGTCTGTTTCCCGGCCTTCTTGTCGAAGGCGCCGACCGCCGCCCTCAGGTCTTCATGCTCGTGGAATTTCGGAACGGGATTTGAGCAAAAGGGCTCCCGTCTAGCGACCTAAGCCTGTGATTTTTCCGTTCCAGGCGATGAAATCTTCCGGCTTAGGGCGAAATTGGCGATGACGGTTTGCGAGATGTGGAGGTATTCAGCGGCGGCTTCTTCGTACGATCCGGTAGATGTTGTCGATGATCGACGGGACGAATAGCAGGGCGTGAAGCGACAGGATCCAGATGATATCGCGGCCATCAACGCGGAGGTCGCCGCGCCGCCTGTCGTCCCCGGCAATCCCGCCTTTGCCCCAAGCCGCACCCTTTGGTACGCCCAGTACGACCTCGACAATCTGACGCTCGCCGTGAAATTCTATCTCGGCGAGCGGCCCGACCCGGCGGACGCTAAAAAAGCCGTCCTCGAATATTCCCCTATAAAAGCGTTTCAACTAAAAAAATGAGGCGAGCGTTTCCCTGGCTATTTTCAAGACGACATCCAAGTCGGGCAACGGATTGACGAGCCTGCCGAGCTCCCGATCCCAATAAGGCCGAAGCGTTTCCGTCAGGTCCTCGGGGAAAACCTGCGCCAGCCCCTCGAACGCGACGTTTTTAACGGCGCACTTCTTCGCGAACACGTCCTTGAGTTTCGTTTTATCGAACTTCCGTTGGCCGAGTTTCCAAAGGTCGAAATAATCGCGGCATTTCTTACGCTCGATGACCGCTCTCATCTTGGAAGCGAAGATTTCTTCCAGGGACTCGACTTTGACCTTGAAGGACGCATAATCCGAAAAGGCCTGAGGAATGGCCTTGAGGACGGGCTGGTCAACGATATCATTCCTCGTGATGTCGACCTTGATCCAGTTCCTGTCCAGAATCCCCGCGTAATGGATTTTCAATTGAAGGTAATCGGGATTCAAGTGGCTGCTCTTCAGGGCCAATTCGAGGCCTGATCGCTTTTTCACCTCGGAGAGAACGGCCTCCGTGATATCCAATAGATTTTTCAGCTCGCCCCTGGCCAGGCTGAAATCCAGGTCCTCGGAAAGCCGCCACATCTCGGGGAAGTAGACCTTGGAAAGCGCCGTCCCGCCCTTGAAAACGAGGTCTCTGACCCGGGACAGACCGAAAAGCAGCCAGCCGAGGACATAGTCCTTCTCGACCATCCTCAGGCCGAGATTCTGTTGCCGGGCTTTCTCCAACAGCTCGCGCTGGTCGATCAATACATCCACCTCTGAGGATCGAGATCCGTGTTGACGAGCAGCTTCCATCTTTCCGAGTACTTGCCCTTTTTCAGGCCGAGCTTGTCGAGGACGGGATATCCCTTCGTCAGGGTGATGCCGGCGATGACCTTCGCGTATCTGTCGAAAAGTCCGGTCGCTTCGAGGATGAAACCGAGCCGCTTGAAGACCGCGATGTTTTTCGTCTTTAGCCCGTAGGCCCTGATCTTCGAGAAGTCGAGTTCCTCGTGGTTGAAATAAATCGCCTTCGCCACCTCGTCGATGCCGCCCGCATGTTCAGGATGGTCGAGGCAGTCGATCATCGTTTTATTCCTATCGGAAATGTTGATTTCTCGGCCTTCGATGACGGCCTTCTCGGTTCCAAAGAACTTCGCCTTCGAGAGATGGACGAAAACGAATGAGGCGTTCGACACCCGGAGGGGCCTCTTCGCCTTCGTGGCACAGATGAAAACGGCCGCCGGGATCTGGTCCGAGAGGCCGTGGTAATTCAGCGCCGACCACATGCCGACATAATACGGGCTCGTCAGGTATGACGCGACGACGAAATCGTGGACGATGTAACTCTCCGCGCCTTTTGCGCCGATGTCCAGCGGAACGATGGCGTAGAGCCCTCCCTTGACGCCGAGAATCCATTTCTTCCGCTTGAGATTATGGAGGACGACGTACGGATCCGCGCCCAGGACCTTCTTAGCCTCGCCAGCCGTGAAAACGGACTTGTTCTGCCTGGCCAGCTCGGAGAGGAGGAGAGATTCCCTTTTTCCGAGGCCTTTCCTATAATTTTCTGTAATATCTTTCATAATATCAAATATTTTACAGATTTATATAAATATTTTAGCCCCTTCCGGCTGAAAGTCAAGCGAGAAATGTCCGTCCTAGGCCCGGGGGATCCGGGAAGCGAAGGCCTCGACTTTCTTCTGCCAGCCCTCCTCGAGCGGCCCCTTGAGGCCGGTGACCTGGACCTTGCCCTCGGCGACCTTGACCAAGCCCTTGGCCTGGAGGATTTCGGTCATGATCGGGATGACCCGCTGCCACTTGGCCATCTCCTCCGGGGTCGGCATCCGTCCGGTCTTCTTGTCCGGCTGAGGCGCGGCTTCCGTGATCAGGAGTGCGTACTTCGTTCCCGCCGGCAGCTCGACCTTCTTCAGGAAGCGGCGCATCTTGCCGATGGGTCTGCCCATGCGACCCGGCGAGCTGAAGAGATACAGGTCGGCCGGAGGCATCTCCTTGGGCCTCGCCTCCCGGACATGATGGACGACGACGGCGACCCCCTGGACGGCCATCCTCGCCTTGAACTCTTCGGCGACCTTCGCTCCGTTTCCATACTTCGAGGCGTGAAAATATTCGATCTTCATGGCGACGGAAGTATACAACAAATCCGGACAGGAAGCGTCCGGTTCCGGACATTTCCCTTCTTGACCCCGCCGTCCGTCCCCTGTCTTCCTTCCGCGGCCGACCTGGCACGAAATCCGCATCCTAACGGCATTAGGTACTTAATGAAAAGAGGTAGCCGATGATATCGAAAGCCTTGACGGGCGCTTCGACAAAGCCGATCATCCTGGCCATCCTGAAGAAGGGCGAGAGCTACGGCTACGAGATCATCCAGCAGGTCAAGGACATGACCTCCGGCGAGCTGGACTGGTCGGAGCCGATGCTCTATCCCTTCCTCAAGAGGCTCGAGAGGGACGGGCTGGTCAAGTCCCGATGGCGGCTTTCGGACAAGGGCCCCCTGCGGAAATACTACCGGCTGACAAAGCTCGGCCTGGCCGAGCTCGAACGCGAAAAAGACCAGTGGCTGACGGTCCACTCCGCTCTGACGTCGCTCTGGAAGCCGGCGGCCGAGGAACGCTAGCCCTCCCGCGTGCGGCTTCATGGAGTCCTGAACATGTTCGACCTCGAAAAAGCGGTCACAGAATGGAAACGGACAATGCGGCGGAGCCCCTCGATCGATGAGGGCGATCTGGCCGAGCTCGAGCGCTACCTGCGGGACAAGGTCGAGGATTTAGTCCGCCAGGGATCAGCCGCTGAGGAGGCCTTCAAAACCGCCGAAGCGGAATTCCGGCGGGCGGGCGCTCTTAACGCCGCCTACGGCCACGCCCGCGCCGCCCGGCCCGGCGGCCGCTTCCCCTGGCGGCCGCGGCGCTTTTCGCCCGGCCTCCTCCGAAGCTATGTCAGGACCGCCGTTCGCCGGCTGAGGTTCCAGAAAACTCACTCTCTGATCAACATCGGAGGACTGGCCCTCGGGCTCGCGGCTTGTCTCCTCGCGTTCCTCTGGGTCCAGGATGAAATCGGCTACGACCGTTTCCATGAGGGGGCGGACTCCATCGCCCAAGTCTACAGCGTCATCGACAGCGGCGGTTCGCGGAACGTCCACATGGGATCCTACTATCCCCTGGCGGCCGAGCTCAAGGCCCGGTGCCCGGACGTCGTCGACGCCGCCCGTGTCGCGCTCGCCCAAAGACTGCTCATCCGGTCCGAAGACCGGGTTTTCAACACCGACGTCATCGCCCTGGCCGACGCGGCGATCTTCAAGATTTTCACCTTTTCCTTTCTTCGGGGAAACGCCGCGACCGCCCTCGCCGACAAGTACGCCGCCGTCCTGACGGAGAGCATGGCCCGCAGGTACTTCGGGGACCAGGACCCGGTCGGCCGGACGCTCCGCGTCAACGGGGAGTTCGACGTCCGCGTCAGCGCCGTCATCAAGGACATCCCCTCCCAGTCCTCGCTGCGCTTCGACGGGATCGTTCCCTTCGTCCTCCAATTCGCCCCCTCCTTCGAAGAGCCGACGCAATGGGGAGGCAATCCCCTGGAGACGTGGGTCCTTCTCTCCCCCGGCGCCGACCGGGCCGCCGTCGAGGGGAAGATCACGGCCGTCGCGGCGCCTCACTTCGCCCAAAGCCCGGCCCGGGTCGACTTCCGGCTCCATCCCCTTCTCCGCAAGCGCCTCCACTCTCCCGAAGGGAACGGCCTCATCAGTATGGTCCTGCTTTTCGCCGGCGGGGCGCTGTTCGTCCTGGCCCTCGCCTGCATCAACTTCACGAACCTCAGCACGGCCGCCGCGGCCGCGCGGGCCAAGGAGATCGGCATCCGGAAGACGGCCGGCGCCCGCCGGCCTGACATCATCCGCCAGTTCCTGGGGGAATCCATCGGGACGTCGTTCCTCGCCCTCGCCGCCGCGCTGGTTCTCTTGGCTCTCACCCTTCCCGCCTTCAACCGGATCGCCGGCAAGACCCTCTCCTTCGGAGCCGTCTTGAAGCCTTCGACCGTTCTCGGATTCCTGGCCATCACGGTCGTCACCGGATTCGCGGCCGGGATCTATCCGGCCTTCGTCCTTTCGTCCTTCCCGGCGAAGGAGGCCCTGGCCGGCCGCGGGGGCGGCGGGCCCCGGCATTCGGCCGGGCTGCGCAAAGGCCTCGTCGTCTTCCAGTTCGCCCTCTCGCTCGTCCTGGTCGTCGGGACGGCCGTCGTCGGCCGCCAGATCGCCTACATCAAAGACAAGGACCTCGGCTTCGACCGGCGAAACCTCGTCGTCCTCCGCATGGGCCAGGCCTTGTCGCAAGGATACGAAGGGTTCCGGACCGAACTCCTCAGAGACCCGGGGATCGTCGGCGTGACGGCCGCTTTCCAGAATCCCGTCAACGTCGGATCCACGGTCTACGGCGGCGCCGTCGATTGGGCGGGAAAAGACCCGGCGATGAACATCACCCTGAACTGGGATTACGTCGATTACGATTACTTCGAGACGCTCAAGGCGACGTTCGCCGCCGGGCGTCCTTTTTCCCGGGATTTTCCCTCGGACATCCAAGGGGCCTACGTCATCAACGAGTCGGCGGCCGCGCTGATGGGTTTCGCCGACCCCGTCGGGCAAAGGCTGAAGATCTTCCGGAACGAGGGGACGGTCGTCGGCGTCGTCCGGGACTTCCATTTCCGGCCCCTCCGGCACGCCATCCGGCCCATCGTTTACGGGCTCAGGCCCTCGTCCCGGTCCTGGGCCATCGTCCGGATCGCGCCCGGGACGTCGGCCGCCTCTCTCCGAACGGTCGGCGAAACGGTCAAGAAAATCGACCCGGACACGCTGTTCGAGCCCGTTTTCTTCGACGACCTGCTCGTCCGGAGCCAGTATTTCGTCGAGCAAAAGACCTGGACGGTCGCGAACTTCCTCACGGCGACGTCCGTCTTCATCGCCTGCATCGGCCTCTTCGGTTTGGCCTTGTTCATGACCCAACGGCGGACCAAGGAGATCGGCGTCCGCAAGGTCATGGGAGCGTCGGCCGCCGGCCTGGCGGCGAAGCTGGCGATGAATTTTTTAGCGTGGGTCGCGGTCGCCGTCGTCCTGGCCTTCCCCCCGGCCTACTGGGCGTCGCACAAAATCCTCGGCGTTTACGCCTATCGCGCCCCCCTCGGAATCGGCCTCTTCGTCCTCGCGGGATTGGGTGTCCTCGCCGTCGCCGGACTGACCGTCGGGATCCACACCCTGCGGGCCGCCCGGGCGAATCCCGTGGAATCCCTGCGCTACGAATAGCGCCTCGTCGCTCCCGCCATCCTCATTCGTAGCGGAGGCTTTGGACGGGATCCGACCGGGCCGCCCGGAGGGCATGCCCGCTCACGGTGAGCCCCGCGACGGCGAAGGCCAGAAGGGCGGCCGCGGCGAACACCCAGAATTCGATATCGACCCGATAGGCGAACTGCTGCAGCCATTTCCGGGCCGCGTAATAGGCGATCGGCCAAGCGAGGAAAGCGGCCGCGAGCACCCATCGCAGGATCTCCTTGGAAAACAGCCAAAGGATATCCGCAATCCTCGCTCCGAGCACCATGCGGATACCGGTCTCCTTGGTTCGACGGATGACGGAGATGGCGGTCAGTCCGAAGAGCCCCAGGCAGGCGATGAAAAGGGAGAAGCCGCTCGACCATCCCACGATGCGGGCCCAGTTCCGGTCGCGGCGGTATTCCAAGGCCAAAGCCTCGGCCAGAAAACGGCCGCTGAAAGGAACGTCGGGGCGGACCCTGGCCCAGATCGCTTCCAGGCTTTTCCGGACGCCCGCCGTCTCCCCCGGCCTCGTCTTCACCAGGATCTGGCGGAACCGCTGGATGGTCGGCAGGAAAGGCCTCGGCCCGAAGGCCATGGGGACGATCGGCTCATGGAGGGACGAGACATGGAAATCCCGGACGACCCCGATGATCACGGGGTCCGAGGTGTACTCGGCCGGGAACTTGTCCCGGGCAAAATCCGAAAACCTTTGCCCGACAGGATTTTCGAGCTCGAAGTCCTTGACCAAGGCCTCGTTGACGAGGACTCCCTCGCGGGCGTCGGCCGGGCGCTCGAGGGAAAACCCCCGGCCCGCCAACAGAGGGATGCCGAGAACGCACAGGTAATCGCGGTCGACCTGGAAAGACTCGACGGAGTGCTCGATGCCGTTCTTGTCAAAGCGCCTGGTCACGCTGCCGTGGCGGCTTCCCACGCAGCCTGAATCCGCGGAAACGGCCAGGACACGGATATCCGATTGGAGCTCGTTCCTGAAAACCTCGAGCAGGGACTCGCCTTCCTCGCCGGCCTCCGGAGAGACCTGCGTGTCCACGACAAGGACGTTCGAGGGGTTGTACCCGAGGTCCATCTTGGACATAAAACGGAGCTGCCGGGCCATGACCAGGCTTCCGATGAGAAAGACGAGGCAGACCGTGAACTGGAAGACGATCAGGCCCAGGGCCAGCCGGCTCTTCCGGCCGAAGGGAGAGCGTCCCCGGAAGATTTCGGCCGTTCGAAGCCGGGCCAGGGCGTGGGCGGGAAAAAGGCCGGTCAAGACGCATACGGCCAGGACGGAGACGATCATGACGGCAATCGTTTGGAAATGAAGCCATCCCCCCTGGGCCAATCGTTTTCCGGTCAGGTCGTCGAAGGTTCGAACGAGGAGACCGGCCCCGAGGATTCCCAAGATCAGGGCGGCGGAGCCCACGAGGAGAGACTCGGTCAGCATCTGGCCGACGATCTGGCCTCTTCGAGCTCCGATGACCTTGCGCATCCCCATCTCCTTCCAGCGGGCCGAGCTCTGAGCCAGGGAGAGGTTGATGGAGTTGGAGCAGGCCAAGACCAGGATGAGCAGGGCGATGCCGGAGAGAATCCAGGAATAGGAAGCGCGGCTGCGCGAAAGGAAAGCCGAGACGCCGACGTCGCCGAGGTGATAATCGGGGAGCTTGAGCAGGTCGAGGCCCCGCTTGGGAGGCTCCATTTTGATCCGCTTCCACATCGGCCCATACAGCCTGTCGCTGAGGGCCGGCAGCTTGGCCCGCAGCGAAGCGGCGGTTTCCGCGTCGGGCAAGTCGAGGAAGGTCGTCGAGATCATCGGCAGGGTCACGAAATCAGGATTGTTCTTGTCGATCTCGTAGGCTTCGAAGACATGGTCAAAAGGAAGGAGGCCGTCGAATCGAAGGCTCGAATTGCCGGGGATGTCCCGCGCGATTCCCGAGACGACAAAATCCTGGTATCGCTCCCCGATCCGGATGGAGAGCGTCTCCCCGAGGGCATTCGGATCCAGCCCCATGGACCGGGCGGCGGCGGCCGTGACGACGACGTTCTGCCGGCCCGCAAGAGCTTGGGACGGGTTTCCGGCGATCAGGTCGAAGGAGAACAAGCCGAAAAATCCCGGATCGGTGAAGGCGAAATCCTTGACCTCGAGGCGGCCGCCACGCCGGAGGGTCTGGGTGTTCATAGCATAGCGGACCGTGGAGCCCGGCCTGACCTCGGGGTACTCCCGCTCCAGCAGCTCGGCGACGAAATGGTGCGAAGCGCCCATGAACCGGCCCCTGAACTCGCTCGTCAGAATATGGATGCGGTCCGCTTTGGCGTGGAACCGGTCGAAGGTTAGCTCGTCCCGGACATAGGCCACGAGTAGGGCGAAAAAAGCCAGGCCGATGCCCAGGCCGGCGATGTTGATCAGGCTCGTCAGCTTGTGTTTCCGGAGGATTCGAAAGGCCGTGCCCAGGTTGTTTCTCACCATAGAGCGGCTCCTTTTACGCCTCATAGGATGAGCCGAACGGGCGCGGGAATTTGTTTATTCCCGGCCGGCCGCCGCTATTCGTTTCTGAGCGTCACGGCCGGACTGGCGGCGGCCGAACGAAGCCCCTGAAGCCCGACGGTCGCCAGGGCGACGGCCACAGCCCCGGCTGCCGCGATCGCGGTGATCGAGAGGTTGAGCTCGACCCGATAGGCGAATCCCCCGAGCCAGCGGCCCATGGCGTACCAGGCGATAGGAGCGGCGATGAGGACCGCCGCCAGGACGGGCCGGACATATTGAAGGGCGAGGAGGGAGACGATGTTGGAGTTCGATGCGCCCAGGACCTTCCGCACGCCGATCTCCTTTTCCCGCCTCCGGGCGAGGAACGAGGACAGACCGAACAATCCCAGGCAGGCGATGCCGATCCCCAGCGAGGTGATGATCCCCAGGAGACGCCCCGTCTGCTCCTCGTAGCGGTATTCCCGGCCGAAGCTCTCGTCCAGGAAGGAGTATTCGAACGGGACGCCGGGAAAGTGGCGAGCCCATGTCTCCCGGACGAAGCCCATGAGCTCATCCATCCTCTCGACGCGGATGGAGAGCGTGATCACGCCGAAGAGGGAGGGCTCGAGGTCCAGGATCAGAGGCTCGACGACTTCCTTCATCCCTCGATAATGGAAATCCGCGGTGACGCCCACGATCCTCTTGGTCAGGCGGTTGTAGTGGGCCTGGAACGACTTGCCCAGGGCCTCCTGGGCCGAGGCGAAGCCCAAGAGCTTTGCCCCGGCCTCGTTGACGATGAAGGCATCCCTTTGGTCGGGCCCGTTCCGGCCCTCGAACGGCCGGCCGGCGGCGATGCGGATCCCGTACTGGGAGATAAAATCCTCGTCCACGGCGATCACCTTGAGCCGCGGGGCGTCCCGAAAATCCTCGACCTTCGTCGTCAGGTAATAGCCGCTTCCCGATAAGTCGCCGGGGACGATGGACGAAACCGTCGCTCCCCGGATCGACGGATGGCCGAGAAAATCCTTCTTGATAGCCTCGTAATCGCCCCGGAAATGGCCGAGGTTGCTGTTCACTCTCAGAAGAAGCTTCTGGTTGATGTCGAATCCGAGGGCCTGGCCCTTCATGAACCGGAGCTGCCGGAAGACGGTCATCGTGGAGATGACGAGGAAGACGGAGATGGCGAACTGCCCGACGACGAGGAACTTCTGGGCGAGAGAGCCCTTCGGGGCGACCGGTGATTTTCCGTGAAGGATCGCCGCCGGCCTGAAGGAGGTCAGGACGAGGGCGGGATAGAAGCCGGAACCCAGGCTGACGGCGGCGAGCAGGGCCAGTAGAGAAAAAATCCCGGCCGGCCGGACGAGCCCGGCCAGGCTGAGCTCGGTGCCCGCCATCCGGTTGAACGGGACGAGGAGGAGCGAGGTCAGTCCCAGGCCGGC
>Ga0208828_1000057_pt1 | contig 50875 bp, 45 predicted proteins | sample Kivu_160m_FD_185487 | JGI IMG/M metagenome (GOLD analysis project Ga0208828, IMG submission 185487) | Freshwater microbial communities from Lake Kivu, Western Province, Rwanda to study Microbial Dark Matter (Phase II) - Kivu_160m (SPAdes)... | ecosystem: Environmental > Aquatic > Freshwater >... | reverse complement strand
CGGCGGCCCTCATCAACGGCGTCGTCTTCACCAATCTCACCCCGGTCAAGGTCCGGGCGATCGTCGCGGCCATGAAAGCCGGCCGCCCCGTCGCAAGCCTGGTCAAGACCTACGGGGAAGGAGCCAACCGTTCGCGCCTCGTCCGGTCCATGGTCCGCAACAACATCCGACGGAAAGGGCCGGTCCTCTTCGCTCCCCACATCGCGGGCGCGGCCCTCCGCAAGGCCCTCGCCCGAACCCCTGAGGAAGTCATCACCGAAGTCAAAAAAGCGAACCTTCTCGGACGCGGCGGGGCGGGATTCCCGACGGGACTCAAGTGGGAGTTCTGCCGCAAGGAAAAGGAAAGTCCTCATTATCTCGTCTGCAACGCCGACGAGGGAGAACCCGGGACGTTCAAGGACCGGGTCATCCTGACGGAAAGGCCGAAGCTCCTCTTCGAGGGCATGGCCATCGCCGGTTACGCGATCGGAGCCCGGGAGGGCATCCTCTACCTCCGGGCCGAATACGCCTACCTCCGCCCCCATCTCGAAAAATCCCTGGCCGACCTCCGGGCCGCCCGGCTTCTCGGCCGGCGGATCGGGGGGCGAAAAGATTTCGACTTCGACGTGACCATCAAGCTGGGCGCCGGAGCGTATATCTGCGGCGAGGAGTCGGCCCTCCTCGAGTCGGCCGAAGGCGCCCGGGGCGAGCCGAGGGACCGGCCTCCGTTTCCCGTCCAAATCGGCTACCTCGGCAAGCCGACCTCGGTCAACAATGTCGAAACCCTCTGCGCCGGGGCGAGGATTCTCGAGAAAGGGGCGGATTGGTTCAAGGCCATGGGCACGCCCCGCTCGTCCGGGACGAAGGTCCTGAGCGTTTCGGGCGATTGCCGGCTCGCCGGCGTCTATGAAATCGAATTCGGGACGACGGTCTGGCAGCTTCTCAAGATGGCCGGGGGAACGGAAGCCCAGGCCGTCCAAATCGGCGGCCCCTCGGGGACCTGCATCTCTCGCGGCCAGGTCAACCGGACGATCGGCTTCGAGGACCTGGCCACCGGCGGGTCGGTCATCGTCATCGGCCCCCAGAGGGACCTCTTCGACGTCGTCCACAACTTCATGGATTTCTTCATCGAGGAATCCTGCGGCCACTGCGTCCCCTGCCGGGCGGGGAACGCGATCCTCAAGCGCAAGCTGGAGAAGGTCACGTCCGGCAAGGGAACGGCGAAGGACCTGGCCGACCTCGAGGCCTGGGGGAAGATCATCAAGGCCGCGAGCCGGTGCGGCCTCGGCCAGACCTCGCCCAACCCCATCCTGACGACCCTCCAGAACTTCCGCGAACATTACGACATGCGAGTTCGGAAAGACGCCGACTTCATCCCCGAGTTCGACCTGGAGGCCGCCGTCAAGCCTGCGGCGAGCGTCACCGGGCAGGTCCTGACGGCTCACGAGGAGGCCGCCCATGAGTAACATCACCTTCACCATCGACGGCCAAAGCTGCACGGCCGAAACCGGTCAGACCATTCTCGAGGCCGCCCGGGCCAACGGGATCTACATCCCCTCCCTCTGCTGGTACGAGGGGATGAAGCCGGCCGGAAGCTGCCGGATCTGCACCGTCCGGGTCGGCGGCCGCTACATGGCGGCCTGCACCCAGCCCGTTTCCGAAGGCATGGCCGTCGAAAACATGGCCCCCGACCTCGAGGACATGCGGAAGGCCCTTGTCGAGATGCTGTTCGTCGAAGGCAACCACATGTGTCCGACCTGCGAGAAAAGCGGGAACTGCGAACTCCAGGCCCTGGCCTACCGCTACCAGATGCTCGTCCCCCGCTTTCCCTACAATTTCCCGGTCCGCCGGGTCGAACCGGCCGGGACGAAGATCCTCCTCGAGCACAACCGGTGCGTCAAGTGCCTCCGCTGCGTCCGAGGGGTCAAGGCGAAGGACGGCCGCAAAGTCTTCGGCGCCCTTCACCGCGCCGGCCGGAAAAAGATCTCCGTCGACCCCGCCCTCGCCTCGGCCTTGCCGGACCGTCAGGCGAAAGAGGCCATGGACCGCTGCCCGGTCGGCTCGATCCTCAAGAAGGAGGTCGGCTTCGCCGTCCCCATAGGCCAACGCAAATACGACAAGACGCCGATCGGCAGCGACATCCAGAAGGCGGAAGGCTGAGGAGGCGCCCATGTCCAAACCCGTCATCGCCACGGCATCCCTGGCCGGCTGCTTCGGCTGCCACATGTCCATCCTCGACATCGACGAGCGGATCCTCGACCTCATCGAGCTCGTCGAGTTCAATAAATCGCCCATCGACGACATCAAGACGTTCACCAAGCCGGTCGACGTCGCGATCATCGAAGGCGGCTGCGCGAACACCGAAAACGTCGAGGTCCTCCGGGCCTTCCGCAAAAACGCGAAGGTCCTCATTTCCCTGGGGGAATGCGCCATCATGGGCGGGCTTCCGGCCATGCGCAACGGCATCCCGGTCCGGGAGTGCCTCGAAGAGGCCTATCTCCGCTGTCCGACGATCGACCCGTCCGACCCCAAGATCATCCCCAACGATCCCGACATCCCCATCATCCTCGACAAGGTTTACCCCCTCCATGAAGTCGTCAAGATCGATGCCTTCCTCCCGGGATGCCCGCCGTCGGCGGAACTCATCTGGAAAGCCCTGACGTCTCTTCTCCAAGGCAAACCCCTCGAGCTTCCCTATGCCTTGGTCAAATTTGATTGAGAGAGAAACCATGGCCCGCAAAATCACCATCGAACCCGTCACCCGAGTCGAAGGCCACGGCAAGGTCACGATCCATCTCGACGACGACCGCCGGGTCACCCAGAGCCGGTTCCACATCGTCGAATTCCGGGGCTTCGAGCGGTTCGTTCAAGGCCGTCCCTACTGGGAGACGCCCGTCCTCGTCGAACGCCTGTGCGGCATCTGTCCCGTCAGCCACCACCTCGCCGCGGCCAAAGCCACGGACGTCATCGTCGGCCTTGGCCTGGAGGGTTTGTCGCCGACGGCCGAGAAGATGCGCCGGCTCATGCACTACGGCCAGATGCTGCAGTCCCACGCCCTCCACTTTTTCCACCTCTGCTCGCCCGACCTCCTCTTCGGCGCCGACGCCGACCCGGCCGTCCGGAACGTCATCGGCGTCATCCTCCACCACCGCGACCTCGCCGTCCGGGCCGTCCTCCTCCGCAAGTTCGGCCAGGAGGTCATCCTGGCCACGGCCGGCAAGAAAATCCACGGCACGGGGGCCATCCCCGGCGGGATCAACAAGAACCTGAGCCCCGAGGAGCGCGATTCCCTCCTCCGCGGTCCGGCGCCTTTCAACGCCGAGACGATGATCCAGTGGGCCGTCGAGGCCGTGGAGTTCTTCAAGGACTACCGCAAGAAGAACAAGGACCTCGTCGACGGCTTTGCCGCCTTTCCCTCCAACCATCTCAGCCTCGTCCGGAAGGACGGCGCCCTCGACTTCTACCACGGCGCCCTCCGGGCCGTCGACGCCAAGGGCAAGCGCGTCCTCGACGACGTCGATTACCAAACCTATCTCGACCACATCGGCGAGGAAGTCCGGTCCTGGAGCTACATGAAATTCCCCTACCTCCGCCGGCTGGGCAAGGCCGACGGCTGGTACCGGGTCGGCCCGCTCGCCCGCCTCAACACCTGCGATTTCATCCCGACGCCTCTCGCCCAGCGGGAATACGAGATTTTCAAGGCCACGACCAAGGGGAAGCCGAACAACATGACCCTTCACACCCACTGGGCCCGGCTCATCGAAGCCCTTCATTCGGCCGAGGTCATCCGGGACCTTCTCCTCGATCCCGACCTCCAGGGGACCGAGCTCGTCCGCAAGGGAAAGAAGCGCCGGGAAGGGATCGGCCTCGTCGAAGCTCCGCGCGGGACGCTCTTCCATCACTACCAAATCGACGGCAACGACCAGATCACGATGGCCAACCTCATCGTCTCGACGACGAACAACAACGAGCCCATGAACCGGGCCGTCGATTGGGTCGCCCGGAACGTCCTCGAGGGGAAAGCCGAGATCACCGAAGGGATGCTCAACCGTGTCGAAATCGCCATTCGGGCCTACGACCCCTGCCTGAGCTGCGCGACCCACGCCCTGGGACAAATGCCCCTCGAGGTCGAACTCTACGACGCCGGAGGCTCTCTCCTCGATCGCCGCATACGGTGAACGTCCTCGTCATCGGCATCGGGAATCCGGGGCGGCAGGACGACGGCCTCGGCGAAGCTCTGATCGAACGAATCAAGAGGGAACAGGTTCCGAAATTCGAAGAAAGAGGAACCTGCTCCCTCTTTCTTGAATGGAAATACCAGCTCAACATCGAGGACGCCCAGGCCATCCAGGACGCCGACCTCGTCGTCTTCGCCGACGCGACGACGGAGGGCGAGGAGCCGGCGACGCTCGCGGAAATCGCCCCGGCCGCCCAAATCGCCGTCACGACCCACGCCATGGCCCCGGCCTCCGTCCTGGCCTTGGCCGAAGAGCTCTACGGCCGAAGCCCCAAGGCCTATCTTCTCGCGATTCGCGGCTACGACTTCGACATCGGCGAGGAGTTGTCGCCCCGAGCCGCGGCCAACCTCGAAACCGCCCTTTCCCTCCTAAACGAACTGCTAAGTCGGCTATAATAGGGGCTTCGATGCCGAAAAAAGACATCCTCGTCCTCCAGGACCTCCTCCTTTCGAACGCCCAGGCCGCGGCGGCGATTCGGGCGGAGCTCGAGGGCCGGGGCATCCTGGCCGTCAACATCATGAGCTCGCCCGGAGCCGGGAAAACGAGCCTCCTCGAGCGGATCGCCGAGCGGACGGCGGGGAGCCTGAAAATCGCGGTCATCGAGGGGGACATCGAGACCGAGCGCGACACCGAGAGGATCCGGGCCAAGGGAGTTCCGGCCTGGCAGATCACGACCGGCGGGGCGTGCCACCTCGAAGCCAAGATGGTCGGGAAGGTCCTTCCCTCGGTCCCTCCGGAGACCGAGATCCTCTTCATCGAGAACGTCGGCAACCTCGTTTGCCCGGCCGGCTACGACCTGGGGGAGCGGCTGCGGATCGTCCTTCTCTCCGCCCCCGAGGGCGACGACAAACCCAAGAAATATCCCAAGGCCTTCACCACCGCCCAGACCCTGGTCCTGACCAAGGCCGACCTCTTTCCCCACCTCCCCTTCGACCCCGCCAAGGCCAAGGCCGAGGCCCTTGAACTCAATCCCAAGCTCGACGTCTTCATCACCTCGGCCGTCACGGGCGAGGGCCTGGACGAGCTCATCGCCCATCTCCGGCGGAAGCGCGAGGAGATCCAGCCTCATGCATGAGCTCTCGGTCATCGCCTCTCTCTTCGACACCCTTCTCGAGCAGGCGAAGGCCCACAAGGCCCGGGCGATCACGATGGTCAAGCTCGAAGTCGGGGCCCTCTCGGGAGTCGTCCCCGAGCTCCTCGAATCGGCCTTCGAGATGTACAAGGCCGGGACGATCGCCGAAAAGGCGAAGCTTGTCATCGACCGGCGGCCGTTCCAAGTCCGATGCCGGACGTGCGGAACCGTCGAGACCCGGGAGGATTTCGTCTTCGCCTGCCCCCCCTGCGGCTCCACGGACCTCGAGATCGTCTCGGGGACGGAGCTCATCCTCGAAAAAATCGAGGCCGAAACGGACGATCCTGGGGACACATGATGATTCATCGCTAACCCACGAGAATTTAAGCGCCGCCCGAGGGGTGGGAGGCGCGGGGGCTTTTTCGGCCATCGATATGGTATAATAGTTGGCCTTTTTTCGCCCGAATCGACCCAAGAGGAGACGAGGATGAAGACCCTGCGCGAGATCTCGTGCAACGCCGTATTGAACGAGGCCCAGATCCGGAAGATCGAGGACATCATCCTCAAGCGGGGCCGTTTCAACCAGACCGCCGTCCGGAAGGAGCTCGACGCCTTCTGCGACGGCCTGACGATGAGCGCCGAATATTTCAAGACGACGCCCGTCGAGACGATCGCCAAGCACCTCGAAGCCCTCATGGCCGCCGAAATCATGGCCGCGGTCAAGGGGGAAAAGATCGTCAAGGTCGATTTCTCGACGGAGCTCCCGGACGAGGCGGTCTACCTTGTCGACGATTTCCACTACCGGGCCCTGGACATCGAGCGGCGGATCGAGGAGCGGTACCCCGGCTTCCGCTGGCAGACCTACCGGACAACCCGCAAGGCGGCCGGCCTCGAGCACCTCCGGATGTACTTCGTCTCGAAGCCCGAATATCCCCAGGCCGGCGAACTCGCCGGGCCCTGCGACATCCGCCGGGTCGCCGACCGCCGTTTCCTCGAGGTGGCCAACGAGGAAACGCTTCGCCGGTTCGAGAAGCTGCTCTGCCGGCACGAAGGCTGGGAGAGTCCCCTCATCGACGTCGCCCACGACCGCAAAGCCGGGGAGCTCCGGATCCAGATCGTCGCCCACACCGACGCCTGCTCCCGCTTCCTGTCCAACATCTCCGACGTCCTCCGCGGCCTGGGGTTGTTCTCCAAGAGGAAGTTCGCCGAGCGGTTCGCCAACGGAAAATCGGTCTTCACGATCGTCCTCGACGACATCGACGACCCGAAAAAAGCCGGGGACCTCGTCGAGGACATCTCTCTCGTCTACGCCATCCCGGAAAGCCCCCTCTCCCGGCTCTTCCGCGAGGGGACGCTTTCGGCCGCCGAGACGGTCTTCGGCGTTTCGGCCTGGAGCTTCGCCCACCAGTTCCTGAGCGGCTACAACGAGGAATACCTGAAGCTCAGCGAGGCCCTCGAGGACTCTCCCGAGCTCCTCGGCATCCTCCGGAACCTCAAGACCCGCCTCTCCAAGGACACGTTCCAGGAAGAACGGGTCTGGGACTCCCTCTGCCAGAACGCCGGCCACCTCCGGAAGGGCTTCGCCCTCTTCGCCAAGAAGTTCGACCCCGCCCGCAAGGACCACGCCGTCGCCGCCGAGATGGCCGAGTGGAAGAAGGACATCGGCCGGACGATCAGCCTCGAGATCGACCGGGCCATCTTCCTGGCCGTGGCCCTGTTCATCGAGGCGACGCTCCGGACGAACTTCTACCTCCGGGAGAAGACCTCCCTGGCCTACATGTACGACCCGGCCTTCCTCAACAAGGTCGATTACCCGGAGACGCCCTTCGGCCTGTTCCACGTCGTCGGGGCCGAGTTCCGGGGATTCCATGTCCGGTTCCGCGACATCGCCCGGGGAGGCATCCGGATCGTCAAGTCGCCGAACATCCAGACCTACATGAACAACTCCGACTTCATCTTCGACGAGAACTACAACCTCGCCTGGACCCAGCAGCGGAAGAACAAGGACCTGGCCGAGGGCGGCTCGAAGGGCACGATCCTCCTCAACTGGGGGGCCATGGACAAGGCCGAGGCCTGCTTCAAGAAATACGTCGACGGCCTCCTCGACCTCATCCTCCCCAATCCGGCGATCGTCGAACACTCCGGCGAACCCGTCATCCTCTTCCTCGGGCCCGACGAGGGAACGGCGGACCTCATGGAGTGGGCCTCCCGGCGGGCCAGGGCCCGGGGCTACGCCTACTGGAAAGCCTTCTCTACGGGCAAACCGGTCGCCCTAGGCGGTATCCCCCACGACCTCTACGGGATGACGACGAACTCCGTCCGCCAGTACGTCGTCGACGCCCTGGCCAAGCTGGGCCTCAAGGAGGAGGAGATCACCAAGGTCATGACCGGCGGGCCGGACGGCGACCTGGGCTCGAACGAGATCCTGATGTCCAGGGACAAGATCCTGGCCGTCGTCGACGGCTCGGGGGTCCTCTACGACCCGCGGGGAATCGACCGGAAGGAGCTCCGGCGGCTGGCCAAGGCCCGCCGGATGGTCGAGGAGTTCGACCGGAAGCTCCTCGGCTCCGGCGGATTCTTCGTCCACGTCAAGGACCGGGACGTCCGCCTTCCTCACGGCGAGGCGGTCGAGAACGGGCTCGAGTTCCGGAACGCCTTCCACCTCCATCCCCTCTTCAAGGCCGACATCTTCGTCCCCTGCGGCGGCCGGCCCGCCTCGGTGACGATCGCCAACTGGAAGACCTACCTCAGCGACAACGGCGAGCCGCGCTTCAAGGTCATCGTCGAGGGCGCCAACCTGTTCATCACCCAGCAGGCCCGCCTCAGGCTCGAAGAGAAAGGCGTCATCCTCTACAAGGACGCTTCGGCCAACAAGGGAGGGGTGACGTCCTCGTCCCTCGAAGTCCTGGCCAGTCTGGCCCTCACCGACGAGGAATACGACGCCTGGATGAGCGTCCGCGGCGGGAAGACGAGCGAGTTCCGGAAGAGATACGTCGAGGAGATCGTCGCCTTCATCCGCGACGCCGCCCACAGGGAGTTCGAGGTCATCTGGGCCGAGCACGCGGCCAAGGGCACGCCCCGGGCCGTCCTGACCGACCTCGTCAGCGAGAAGATCAACCGGATCAAGGACGCCATCGCCGCCTCGGACCTCTTCGGCGACAAGGCCCTCGTCCGGAAAGTCATCGCTTCCGGCGTGCCGGCGGTCCTCGTCGAGAAGGTCGGGCTGGACAAGATCTTGAAGCGCGTCCCCGAAACCTATCTCCGGGCCCTGTTCGCCTCCCGGATCGCCGGGGCGTACGTCTACGCCCACGGGCTCGACTCGACGGAAGTCAGCTTCTACGATTTCTTAAAAAGATGGGGGACACATTAAAGTGTCCCCCATCTTTTATGAGATTTCGCCGGTGAGGTAGGCCCGGGTCCTCGGGTCGCGCGGATCGGCGAAAATCTCGGCCGCCGGGCCGTGCTCGACGAGCTCCCCCAGGTAGAGAAACGCGAGATAATCGGCGATCCGGCGCGCCTGGCGGAGGATGTGGGTCACGACGACGACCGTGTAGTCGGCTTTGAGGACGGAGAGCCTCTGCTCGACGATCCGGCTGGATTGGGGGTCGAGGGCGGAGGTCGGCTCGTCGCCGAGGATGATCTCGGGGCCGACCGCCAGGCCGCGGGCCAGGCAGAGCCGCTGCTGCTGCCCGACCGAGAGCCGTGAGGCCGGCTCGCCGAGCCGGTCCTTGACCTCCTCCCACAACCCCGCCGCCCGGAGCTCCCGCTCGACGATCTCCCGCAGCCGCTTCTTGTCCCGGAGGCCGTGAATCCGGGGGCCGTAGGCGATGTTGTCGAAAACCGACATCGGCAGGACCTGGGGCTTCTGGGAAAGAAGGCCCATCTTCTTCCGGATGTGGGTGATCTCGGTCTTGGGGTCGTAGATGTCCTCGCCGTCGACGAGGACCGTCCCCTCGATCCGGGCGGAGTCCTCCGAATCGAGAAGCCGGTTCAGCGCCCGGAGGAGGGTTGTCTTGCCGCAACCCGAAGGCCCGATGATGACCGTGATTTTCCGGTCGGGGACGTCGAGCGAGACGTTCTTGAGGACGGTCTGGCTCCCGAAGGCGACGCTGAGGTTGCGGATGGAGAGATGGCCGGCGGAGTCCGTCATTTGATCGTATGCCTCTTGAACCGGCGGCCGATCGTCCTGGCCGCCAGGCTGATCGCCAGGATGAGAAGGGTCAAGACGGCGGCCGAGGCGTAGGCCCGCTGCTGGACCTCCGCGACCGGCGTGCCGAGCTGGTAGAAGATGGCCAAGGGCAGGGTCGCCGCGGGCTGGAGGAGCGAGGTCGGGACCCGGTCCGTGAACCCGGCCGTGAAGATGACCGAAGCGGCGTCGCCGATGCCCCGCCCGAAGGCGATGAGGACGGCGGTGACGATGCCGGGGAGCGTCTGGCGGACGATGATCCGGAGGGCGGTCTCGAGCTTCGTCGCCCCCAGGGAGAACGAGGCGTCCCGGAGGGCCGGCGGCACCAGCCGAACGACTTCGTCCATCGCCCGGGCCATGATCGGAAACTCGAGGAGGGCGACGGCGATCATCCCCGCGAGCAGGGACGCCCTGAGCCCGAGATAGACCATGAGGAGGAAAGCGAAGGCCCCGTAGACGATCGACGGCACTCCCCAGAGGACGTCGAGGGCGAAGCGCGTCAGGACCGCGAACCGCGAGCCGCGTCGTCGGTAGACGTTCAGATATAGGACGACCGGCAGGCTGAACACAAAGGCCAGAAACGTCGCCCCGGCGGCAAGGAGGAGCGAGCCGACGATGGCGTTGAGGATCCCGCCCTCTTTCCCGAGGTAATAGCCGCCCTTCGGCGTCTGGGTGATCATCGTCAGGTCGAGGGCCGGAAGGCCTTTGACGACGACCGTTCCGAGGATGAAGAGGAGGCTCCCGGCGACGACGGCGGTCGAGACTCCCATCAAAAGCTTGAAGACGGCCTCCTCGACTCTCCGCCGCCGCAGGCCCATCACTCCGCCTTTCGCTCCGCCCGGACGAGGACCAAGCGGGCCCCGATGTTGAAGACGAAGACGACCGCCAGGAGGACGAGCGCGGCCAGCATCAGGGCCGAGTCGTAGAGAGGGATGCTCATCATCTCGCCGTAATTGTTGGCGATCAGAGCCGGGAGGGGGTAGGCGCTGTCGAAAAGCGAACGCGGAATCCGGGCGACGTTGCCCACGACCATGAGGACGGCCATGGTCTCGCCGAAGGCCCGCGACAGCCCCAGGACGACGGCGGCGTTGATCCCGCCCAGCCCCTTCCGGAGGACGACGTGCCTCGTCGTCTCCCACTTCGTCGCCCCGAGGGCGAGGGACGCGTCGCGGAGCGACTGGGGAACCGAGGCGAAGACCTCCAAGGCGACATGGATGATCGTCGGGAAGACCATGATCGCCAGGACGATCGCCCCCGCGAGGACGGAATAGCCCGAGGATGTCGCCCCGAAAAAGGACGCCACGGCCCGGACGAAGGGGACGATCATGAGCGTCCCCCAGACACCGAAGACGACCGAAGGGATCCCCGCCAGGAGGTCGATGACCGGCCGGGCGACCCCCCGAACCTTCGGGGAGGCGTATTCGGAAAGATAGACGGCCGTGAGAAGCGAAACGGGAACGGCCAGGACCATGGCCGCGAGGGTCACCCAGAGGGTCCCGGCGAGAAAAGGGAAGAGACCGAACGACCCGCGGAGCGGTTGCCAGGTCGTTCCGAAGAGGACGCCGGCGAAGGAATTCAGGGCGAGAACGGCCCGCGATTTTCCCGCCAGGCCCAAGAAGATGAGGGCGACGAGCGCCCCCGGTACCGCCGAGAGGAGGAACATCGTCCGGCGGGCCAAGGCGTCCCGCAAACGGCGCTTCATCTTCACCGTCCTCCCCCGCCTCAGCGGCGGAGCGATTTCAAACTTTCGGCCAGCTTCTCCGGGCCGAGGCGGATGTATCCGCTCTCGGGGACGAACTCCTGGCCTTCGTTCAGGATCCAGCTCAGAAAGGCGACGACCGCGGGCCGGGACGGCGTGCCCTTGGCCACGAGAAAGAGGTCGCGCGCCGGCGGCGAGGGATAAATTCCCGCGGCGATCGCGGCCGTGAGCTCGTCCCGCGTGCCGTAGAACGATTCCGGCGGGTCGAGGGCTCCGCTGCCGTCGAGGTCGAGGGGGACGACGGCCAAGCCCTCCACCGGCCGGAGCGATTTCGCGTCATAGGCGAAATTGACGTTGTTGTAGCCGATCCCGAGGGAATCGCGGCGGACGGCCTCGGCCAGCCCCGGGTCGCCGTAGACTCCGACCCCGCCGAGGTCCTCCTGGCGGCCGCCGAGAAAGGCGGCCCACGTCTCGGCAGCCCCGCAGGCGTCCGAGCGGGTGTAGACATGGACCTTATCCGCCGCCGGGAGGCCGAGGACGCGGCCCCAGGCGACCGGCTTTCGCCCCATCCAGATGTCGAGGAGGGCGGCCCGGGAGATTCCCCTGGTCCGAATGTCCTTCAGGAAAGGATTGGCCGCGCTCACCGTGGCCACGACCGCGTCCTTGGTCACGGCGATGGGAAAGGCGCCGTTGGCGATTTCCTCGGGACGGATATCGCGGGAAACCATGCCCAGGTCGACCATCCCCGAGAGAACGTCGGCTACTCCTTTCCCCGCTCCGCCGGCCTGGACGTCGATCCTGATTTTCGGGTGGATCTTCCGGAACTCCTCGCCCCATTTCAAGGCCATGGGATAGAGAGCCCAAGCCCCGGAAAGGGTGACCGTCCCGGAGAGGACGCCGGTCTCGGCCTTCCGGCAGCCGGCCGTCCCGGCCAGGACGCCCGCGAGAGCGAGGCCGACCGCGCCGACCCGCGCCATGGACCTCCTCACGACCGGCCCTTTCTTTCCCGAGGCCCTCTCGAGCGCGGCGTCTCGCCCGCCCGCGCGGCCCGCGTCCGGTTCGCCAGGTCGGCGAAGCTTGTCCCCTCGAGGATCGCGGCGATGGCGTCGCGGGTTTCCTTCCAGAGGCCCTTCAGCCCGCAGAAGCGCTCCCTGGGGCAGACCTCGTGGGCCGTGACGCTGACGCAGTCGATCGGAGCCAGGGGGCCGTCCATGACCCGGATGACCTCGGCCACGGAAATCCGGTCCGGAGGCTTGGCCAACGTGTAGCCGCCGTTCGGTCCCTTCCGGCTCCGGAGGTATCCCGCCCGCTTGAGTTGGAGGAGAATTTGCTCGAGGAAGCGCTCGGGGATGTCCTGGGCTTCGGAGATCTCGTGGATGTGGAGGGGCGGATCGCCGTGGCGGAGGGCCAGCTCGAGCATCGCCCGGCTGGCGTATTCACCCTTGGTCGAAAGTCGCATCGGCCGCTCTCTTAGTCGACTAGTTCAATAGACAATATCACTTATCACAGGCCGAAGGCTGGTGTCAAATCGATTTTCGGCCGTCTCCAGGCTGTTATCCGGCCGCCCTTCCGTTCGGCCGGCGATTCGGATATCATGGACCCAATAAGGAGACGCCGATGCCCCCCAAGACAGCGAAAATCCTGATCGTCGATGACGAGAAAACCGTCTGCTACAGCCTCGGCCTGGCCCTGGCCGGGGAGGGCTACGAGATCGACTCCTCCCAGAGCGGCGAGGAGGCCCTCCAAAAAATCGAGGCCGGCGCCTACGACGCGATCATCTGCGACCTCATGATGCCGGGCCTCAGCGGCCTCGACGTCCTGAAAATCCTCCGGGACCGGGGACGGAAAACGCCGGTCGTCCTGGTCACCGGATACCCGACCAGCAAGGCCGCCGAGGAGGCTTCGAAGATGGGCGCCTTCGATTTCCTGATGAAGCCTTTCACCCCGGAGGACATCCGGAGCGTCATCGGCCGGGCGGTCGGGGCGGGACTTGGATAAAGCCCTTCGGGCCGAGCGCTGCCCGGTCTGCCTCAGCTCCCGCCACCGGGCTTATCGGAAGGGGACACTCGATCCCCGCGCCCTCCGGGAGGATCAAATCGAGATTACCGACAGCGAGTACGGAAAGACATGGGACCTGAGCCTCTGCTTGAGCTGCGGCCATCTCTTCGCCAACCCTTATCCGGCCCCGGACTTCCTCCTCTCCCTCTACGGGCGGGTCGAGGACCCGCTCTATGACGAAGAATCGGAGGGGCGGTCCCGGAACTTCTCGGTCCTCCTCGAACGGCTGGAGCGGCTCCGGCCGAATCGGGGGGAGCTCTTCGACGTGGGGGCGGCGACGGGGATCTTTTGCGACCTCGCCCGGCGGCATGGCTGGAAGGTGGACGGGATCGAGCCGAGCGCCTGGGCCGTCCAAACGGCGCGGGCGAAATACGGCCTCCGGCTGCGCCTGGGCGACTTCCTGGAAGCCGACCTCCCGGCCGGACGCTATCAGGCCGTGACCATGGTCGACCTGATCGAGCATACGCCCCGGCCGCGCGAAGCCGTCCGCAAGGCGTTCGAAATCCTGGCCCCCGGCGGGCTTCTTTCTCTCGTCACGCCCGACATCCACAGTCTCGCCGCCCGGGCGGCGGGCCGGCGGTGGTGGCACCTTCGGCCCGGGCATCTGGCCTACTTTTCCGTCCGGAGCCTGAAGGTCCTCCTCTCCGAGGCCGGATTCCGGATCCTCGACTGGCGCCGCTACGCCTGGACGTTCAGCCTCCACTATCTCCTTTCCCGCGGAAAGACCTTCGGGCCGCTCGTCCGGACTCCGCGGCTCGCTTCCTTTTTGAGGGGGGTTCGGATAAAATTGGCTCTCGGCGATTCCTTCGAAGTCTACGCCGTCAAGGATCCGACGGGGTGACCGCCTACCTCAAAGCCATGCGCCTCGAGCGATGGCCGCGGAGTCTGGCCATTTTCCTGGGGAGCGCGGCCTATGTCTTCCTCCACCGCGACGCCCCCTCGCGCTTCGGCCTCGACGGCCTCGCCGGCCGGAGCGCGGCCGCCTTCCTCCTGACCTGGGGGATTTCGACGGCCAACTACATCATCAACGAGATCGTCGACCTCCCCTATGACATTCACCATCCGACCAAGCGCTCCCGGCCCCTCGTCCGCGGCGAAATCCGCAAGACGCCCTTCGCCCTCCTGGGGACCGGATTGACCCTCGCCTGCCTCGGCGCCTCGTTCGTCGTTTTCGATCCGGCTTTCTTTTTCTCGCTCGCCGCCCTCCTCGTCGCCGGATTCGTCTACAACGTCCGGCCCGTCCGGACGAAGGACATCCCGTTCCTCGACGCCATCTCCGAGTCGGCCAACAATCCGATCCGCTTTTTCATCGGCTGGTTCGCCTTCGCCGCCCCGGCCGAATTTCCGCCTCCGAGCATGCTCCTCAGCTGGTGGGCCTTCGGCAATTTCCTGATGGTCGCCAAGCGCCTGAGCGAGTTCCGCTTCCTAAGGGAAAAGGCGGGCGATTACCGGACGTCCCATCGCCGCTACAGCCGCGAATCCCTCCTCCTGGGGATGATCATCAGCGCCGCGATTTCGCTGGCGGCCTTCTTCTACATCGCCTACGAGTTCAAGCTCCAGACCTTCGCCCTCATCGCTCCCTTCCTCGTCGTCTTCTTCTTCCTCATCTTCCGCAAAACGCTCCGGGAAGACGAAGTCATGGAAGAGCCGGAGAAGCTCCTCGTCCGGCCGAAATACGCCCTTTTCTCCCTCTTTCTCCTGGCCCTCTTCGTCCTGGCCTATTTCCGCGATTCCGTCGGCCGATGACCCCTCTCCTCATCGCCACGACCAACCGCGGAAAGGCCCGGGAGATCAACGCCGTCCTGGCCGGCCTCCCCTATGAGGTCGTCTCCCTCGCCGACCTGAAGCTCGGCGCCGTCTGCCGCGAGGGGGCGGATTCCTTCGCCGAGAACGCCCGCCGAAAAGCCCGCTTCTACAGCCGGCTTTCGGGGATGCTGACCTTGGCCGAGGACTCGGGCCTCGAAGTCGAGGCGCTCGGGGGGGCTCCCGGCGTCCGCTCGGCCCGCTTCTCGGGAAACGGGGCGACCGACGCGGCCAACAACCGAAAGACCCTCGGCCTGCTCCGCCGCCATCCGCGCCGGCATCGCCGGGCCAGGTTCGTCTGCCTGATCGCCTTGGCCCGGGACGGCGAAATCCTCAAGGTCGTCCGAGGCGTCGTCCGCGGGACGATCGCTCCCGAGGAGAGGGGCCCCCACGGCTTCGGCTATGACCCGATTTTTTACTACCATCCGTTCCGGAAAACGTTCGGAGAGGTTCCTGTCGAGAGGAAAAACACCGTCAGCCATCGCGGCCGTGCCCTCGTCCAAATCGCCGGCTTTCTCCGGAAAGAGGCGGGCCGGAAACGAGGGGGGGACCGGGCGACGGTTCCCCCCCGGTCGCTTTCCGGCCCTCTCCCTAGACGGCGATCAAGTTCTTGAGCTGAGAAAAGAGCTTCTCGCCGATGCCCTTAACCTTCATCAGCTCTTCCACCCTTTTGAACGGGCCGTTCTGCTTCCGGAAATCGATGATCCGCTGGGCGACCTTGGGTCCGATCCGGGGGAGCTTCTGGAGCTCGTCGAGCGGGGCGGTGTTGAGGTTGATCTTCTCTCCGGCCGGCTTTCCGGCCTGCGCCGGCTGCCCCTGCTGGGCCTGCTGAGCCTGCTGGGCGAGGAGCGGGACGACCAGGAAGGCGGCCATGACGGCGAGCGCCATCCCTTTCCATAACGTGCTTCTCATGGGAAGCCTCCTTTCGGCTTCCTGAATCGCAAAAGACGTGCCATCCCCCTCGGCTTCCTTTATTTGTTATTTTTCAACGAGATCGTGCCGGACATATTCAAAAAGCGAAAACTCTCGTTGACTCAATTATTCGAGCGCATCAAACGACGTTAACGGCAAGTCGTATCCCGGCGTCCGGAAAAGGCCGAAACGTTTGCCGCTTCGCAGGCGCTCTTCAGGGGGCCCGGCGTGTCATGCGGCGGCATGGCCGTCCTCGTGACCCCGTAGCGGAAGGGGGGCCAGCTCTCGGAAGCGCTGACATGTTTCGGGGCCTCCCCTAGTTGAAGGGGAGGAAGGTGGGGTGAGTATCAATGAAGTCAAAGTCTTGGAAGCGCTTACGCACGAGGGGGGGAACCGACGGGACTGGTTCCCCGGGGCCGGGGTTAGAGGATGGCTATGTCGCCGCGACACGCCCGGAGAAATAGGCCGGGGAGCCCCGAAAATCGTCAGCGTCTTCGAGAGTCGGAGTTAAGGCCGTTCCCGGATGCCGGGACGAGGTCGTTGCTCGGCGGGGTCAGGCCCGGGGGTGGCTCTTGCGGTAGGTCGCCAGGAGCTGCTTGACGTCGATGTGGGTGTATTTCTGGGTCGTCGCCAGGCTCTCGTGTCCGAGAAGCTCCTGGATGACCCGGAGGTCGGCGCCCCGGCCGAGGAGATGGGTGGCGAACGAATGGCGGAGGGAATGGGGGCTGATCTTCCTGCGGATGGCCGCCTTCCGGAGATACTTGGCGACAAGCCTCTCGACGGAACGGGAGGTGATGCGCGTGCCGCGATAATTCAGGAAGAGGGCCCCCGATTCGGCCTGCCGGCCGAGAAGCCCGGTCCGCGTCTCGAGGTAGGACTCGAGGCTCTCGGCGGCCTTGCGGCCGAAGGGGACGATCCGCTCTTTCTTGCCCTTGCCCCGGACGCGGATCATCCGCTCCGCCAAGCTCAAATCGGCGAGGTCGACGCCGACGAGCTCGCTGACCCGGATGCCCGTGGCGTAGAAAAGCTCGAGGATGGCCCGGTCGCGCCGTCCCAGCTTCTCCCCCGGCTCGGGGAGCTCGAGGAAGATCTCCATTTCGCCCTCGCTCAAGAAACCGGGGACGGGCTTGTCGAGCCTCGGCGTGGCCACGACCTTGGCCGGATTGTCGTCGAGAAGGCGGCGTTCGAGGCAGAATCGAAAGAACGACCGGATGGCGGCCAGCTTTCGGGCCGTCGAGGATTTCGAGAGCTCCTTCCGGTGAAGCTCGAGAAGGAAGCCACGGAGGACGATGTTGTCGACCTGGCGGAGGCGGATCTTCCGCCCTTCGAGGTAACCGGCGAGCTGGCCGAGGTCGATCCGGTAGCTCGAAACGGTATGGGCCGAGGCGTTCCGCTCGTGTTTCAGATAATCGAGGAAGGCCTCAAGCTCTTTGCGCATGGCCGGGCTCTCCCGGTTCGCGCCAGCCGCAGGCTTCGTCGGCGCAGTGGCGGTACGTCCCCTCCTTCTTCGTGCTCTTGCGAAGGACGAAGGGCTTCCCGCACTTCGGACAGGGCTCCCGGAGCGGCTCGTCCCACGTGGCGAAGCGGCACTTGGGGAAGGTGCTGCAGCCGTAGAAGAACCGGCCCCGCTTCGTCTTCCGCTTGAGGATCGTCCCCCCGCAGGCCTTCGGACAGGCGATCCCCGTGTCCTCCGGTTTCTCCTTCTTGATGTACTTGCATTTCGGGTAGGTCGAGCAGGAGATGAAGATCCCGAACCGTCCGCGGCGCTGGACGAGGCCGGACCCGCACTGGGGGCATTTCTCCTCCAGGGGGACGACTTCCTTCTTGACGAGGCTCTCCTTGAACTGGCATTCGGGATAGCCGGAGCACGCCTTGAACCGGCCGAACCGGCCGTCCTTGATGACGAGCGACTTGCCGCAGCGGGGGCATGTCTCCTCCAGGGGGATGCCGGTGGCCTTGACGCTTTCGAGCTTCGCCCCGTTCTTGAGGTCCTGGTCGAGCCGGGCGTGGAAGTGCCGGAGCGAGCCGATCCAGTCGGCCCGGCCCTCCTCGATCTTGTCGAGCTCCTCCTCCATCCCGGCCGTGAAACGGACCTCCATGAGGTCGGCGAAGTTCTGGACGAGGAAGTCCGTGACGAACATCCCGAGGCCGGTCGGCTTGAACTTCCCTTCCTCCCGGACGACGTAGGTCCGGTCCTGGAGGGTGGAGATGATCGGGGCGTACGTCGAGGGCCGGCCGATCCCCTTGGCCTCGAGCTCTTTGACCAACGTCCCCTCGGTGTAGCGGGGCGGCGGCTGGGTGAAGTTCTGCTTGCTCTCCAGGTTGGCCAGCGAGAGCGTCTCCCCCGCCTTCGCCGGCGGCAGGGTTTCCTTCTCCCCGTTCTCCCTGCCGGGATAGAGGGCCCAGAAGCCGTCGAACTTCACGACCTCCCCCTTGGCCGTCAAGAGATATTTCCCCGCCGCGACCTCGAAGGCCGTTTCCTCGACGAGGGCGGGGCTCATCTGCGAGGCCAGGAAGCGCGTCCAGATGAGCTTATAGAGGGCCAGCTCCTCGCGCTTGAGGAAGGGCGAAACGGCCTCGGGCGAGAGCTCGCAGGTCGTCGGCCGGACGGCCTCGTGGGCGTCCTGGGCCTGGCTCCTGTTTTTGTAGACCGGAGGGTGGTGCGGAACGTGGCGGGCCGAGAACTTCGTCTCGATGCACCGCCTCGCCCAGGCCTGGGCCTCGGCCGAAACCCGGACGGAATCCGTGCGCATGTAGGTGATCAGGCCGACGGGCCCCCGCTCGCCCAGGGGAAGGCCCTCGTAGAGCTTCTGGGCGATGGACATCGTCCGCTTGACGGGAAAGCGGAGGAGGCGGTAGGCGTCCTGCTGGAGGGTGCTGGTGATGTAGGGCGGCGGCGGATAGCGTCGTTTTTCCGAGACCTTGACGTCCTGGAGGACGAAGGCCGCCTCCTTGAGATCGTCGAGAACGGCCTGGGCCGCGGCCCCGTCCCCAAGGACCGCCTTCTTGCCGTCGATCTTGGCCAGGGCGGCCTTGAAGGTCGGGGGGACGGAGGCGTTGAGAAAGGCAAAGATCGTCCAGTACTCCTCGGGCACGAAGGCCCGGATCTCCCGCTCCCGCTCGACGATGAGCCGGAGGGCGATGGACTGGACCCGGCCCGCGCTCAAGCCCTTGCCGATCTTTTTCCAGAGGAGGGGGCTGATGAGGTAGCCGACGAGGCGGTCGAGGATCCGGCGGGTCTGCTGGGCGTTGACCAGGTTCTGGTCGATCGGCCGCAGGTTCGCCAGGGCCTCCTCGACGGCCCGCTTGGTGATTTCCTGGAGCGTCGCCCGCCGGATGGGTTTTCCCGTCTCGGCCAGGAGGTCGCTGAGATGCCAGCAGATGGCTTCGCCCTCGCGGTCGGGGTCGGCGGCGAGGATGATCGAGCTCGCCTTTTCGGCCGCCTTCAGGAGCTCGCCGACGACCTTGCGGCGCTCGGCGATGACGATGTACTCGGGCTTGAAATCCTGGGCGACGTCGACCCCGAGCTTGGTCTTGGGCAGGTCGCGGACGTGGCCCATCGAGGCCAGGACGGAATAGGCCGGGCCGAGATAGCGATTGATCGTCTTCGCCTTGGCCGGCGACTCGACGATGACCAGGGCTTTATCCATCAGATTCTCCGCCGGTAGGCCTTCCCCGGATGCTGGGCGACGACGCCCTTGATCTCCAGGCTCAAAAGGACGGCCAGGAGCTCCGAAACGGACATCGCGCTTCCCTCCAGGAGCTCGTCGATCGGAGTCAGGGCGTCGGCCCTCAGCTTGGCCCGGACGGCTTCCTCCTCCTCCGTCAGGAGGGGAAGCGGCGCCGTCTCTCCGGGACGCTGGGCGAGGAGCCTTTCCCGGAGCGGATCCGGCATTTCCTCGGCGACGTCCTCCCAGCCCTCGACGACCTTCGCCCCTTCCTTGATCAGGCGGTTCGTTCCCCGGCTGAAGTTCGAGGTCACGTTGCCGGGAACGGCCATGACCTCCCGGCCCTGCTCGAGGGCGAATCCGGCCGAGATGAGGGAGCCGCTCCGCTCGGCCGCTTCGACGACGACCAGGCCCCGGCTGAGCCCGGAGATGATCCGGTTGCGGCGCGGAAAATTCTGGGCCAGGGGAAGAGTCCCAAGCGGAAACTCGGAGACGACGGCCCCCGCCGCGGCGATTTTTTCGCTCAATTTCTCGTGTTCCTTCGGATAAATCATGTCGATCCCGGATCCCAAAACGGCGACCGTCCGCCCTCCCCGCAACGCGCCCCAATGGGCCGCGGAGTCGATTCCCATGGCCAGGCCGCTGACGACGACGACCCCCCGGGAAGCCAGGTCCTCGGCCAGCCGCTCGGCCACGGCCCGCCCGTAGGGAGTCGGCGTCCTCGAGCCGACGACGGCGACCGCGGGCCCCTCGAGGACTTCCGGGCGCCCCAGGCAGTAGAGGACGCAGGGCGGATCGAATATTTCTCTGAGGAGAGAAGGGTACTCGACGTCCCCGAGAGTTACAAGAGAATATCCATTCTCCGAAAGCCTGTCAAATTCTTTCTGGGCATCCTCGAGAAGCCCGGGCGAGCCCAGCCTCCGGCCCCTCTCCTCGTCGAAGCCCAGGGCGCGGAGCTCGCCCAGGGGGGCCGAGAGGGCTCCGACGGGGTCCGGAAAACGGGACATGATCCGGCTCATGAGCGCCAGATTGTCGTAGAGAGCCAGGTTCAAGGCGAGGCAGGATATCCGGACCTGCGTTCCGAGCCGTCTGCCCATGGACCGTCTCCCGTCTTTCTCCGGCACTGGAAAGACGTTCGGCGGCCCGGCGTTTTCTCACTCGGTGAGGACTTCGATGATCTTGATCCTCGAGGTCGTGCCCCGGAGGACGCTGATCCGGGACTTGGGCAGGCTGAAATGGGCCGCCAGGAGCTCGATGGCCTCCTCGTTGGCCCGGCCCTTGTCGGGCGCGGCCGCGACCCGGACTTTGTATTCCCCCTCGCCCGTCTTCTCGATCCCGGGATGGGCGGCCCGCGGATGGACCTTGACGGTGATCAGCATGGCCCTGCGCCCCCCGGTCTCACTTGATGAGGAACTTGTATTTCTCGAAAACCCGCTTGAGCTGCTCCTTGGTGACGATGTAGCCGCTGAGGGTCAGGGAAATCGTCCCACGGAGGGGGTCGTTGGACTTGACGAGGACGAATTCGCGGATGAGACCCACCCGGCTGGCGACGGGGAGCGCGACCTTGAGGGCGACGTCCTTCCCCGCGGCGACCTTGACCGGGAAGGCGGCCGGCCGGCCGTTGACCTCGAAGGTCGCGCCGGGAAGGGCGCACTCGAACCGGAGCTCGAGCTCTCCCCTGTTCCGGACTCCGACTTCGGCGACGAGATGCTCCCCCTCGACGAGAAGGCCGCCGTCGACGGCGTATTGGTCGAGGTCGATCCGGGGCTGGGGCGGGACGTCGATCGAGGCCGAGATTTTGAGCTGAACGCGGGGCGAGGAGGCATCGTCGGTTTCGATGAAGATGAACTTCGTCACCTCCCCGGCGTAGCCGAGGGTGTTGAAGGTGACCTTGATCTTCCCGGATTGGCCCGGAGCGAGCTTCCGGTCCTTCTCGCTGACGAGGGCGGCCGTGCATCCGCACGAGCTCTCGACCGACTTGATGTTCAGGGTCGCGTCGCCCTCGTTCTGGAAGACGAATTCGCACGTCAGATCCTTCCCCGCCTTGACCTTGCCGAAGTCCCAGGATTCGGTCTTGAACTTGACCCTGGGTCCCGAGGCGGCGGGAGCCGCGGCCGGGTCGGCGGCGAGGAGGAGGGCTGCGACAAAAGCTAAAAGGAGAACGAAAGTCCGCATCTTCATCAAATACTCCCTCCCTAAAAATTTACATCTTTTGGCGGCGCAATACAAGAACGACGGGACCGGAGATGATCTTCGGACCGGCATTTGGCGGAATTTCCAGGAAAGGGTAAAATAAGAAGGATGTTCAACCATAAAATGAAGCCCCTCCTTCCTTTTGTCCTATTCGCGGCGGCGGCCCCGGCGGCGGTCTTCTGCCAGACGGGGAGCGATTATTACGGCCCCCGCCCGCTCTGGGAACGGGTCGAGATCGCCCTGACGGCGGGATACGGCCAATCGCTCGCCGATTGGACGTCGGTCCATCTGACCCAGGCCGTCACGCCGGCCGGATTCCGGGTTTCGGCCCAGAACCGGCTTCAGATGTCGGCCGGCGGGGCTCTGACCGGCGGAGCGTCGGCGACCTTTTTTTTCCGCAGCGGGCTCGTCCTCCAAGGCGGTTTCGGCTACCTCAAAACCGGCGTCACGAACGAGACGCCCTTCCAGTACCAGTACAACCGGCCGCCGGCCGTTTGGCGCTCCGAGACCTTCGAAGGCAGCGGTGAGCTGACGACCGTCCCGATCTTCATCAACATCGTCAACAACTTCAACCTTTTCCGCGGACCGGCCAACCGCCGTCTGAGGGGCTATCTCTCCCTCGGCCCGGCCCTTTTCTTCAACTCGATCGTCGTCGACGCCTTCGCCGGGGCGGCCGCCGCCGTCTCCACGGGAGGGGGGGACGAGCTGGCCGACGCCTTCAAGGTCCCGGTCGTCGTCGAGGACACGACCTGGGTCTCGCTGGGAGGAAATATCGGCCTGTCCTTCGACTTCCATTTCTCCCGGTCGCTCGCCCTGACCGCCGAAGGGCGCTTTTTCTATGCCCCGAAAAGGAACCTCGTGTGGAGGTGGCAGGCCGGCACGGTGAGCGGATTGTCCGGCCAGATACCGGCGTACGAATTCACGTCGGCCGCGGCCGCCAACTATATGGCCGACACGACGGCCATCGCCCTCAAGCCGTCGTTCTTCCACTTCTCCGCGGGCGTCAAGGTCATTTTTTAGGCCGCTCGGCCGCTCTTCACATCCGAAGGGTCCTGGCTCGGCTCACCCCCGTCCATCCTCGCCGAGGCTGCGGGTGGGCGGGGGGCCCCCGAGCCTTCCACCCTTCGGATGTTTCGAGCGCATCAATGAGCCAATCAAGACCCAACCAGAGTCTTTCGAGGATATTCCGCCGGCCGTGCTATAATGGAAAAGGATTGTCGACAGGGATGTCCATGAAAAGAAAGAGGTTCCTTCCGTGGTTCATGGGGCCGTTCGTCCTCGCGGCCGCCGTCGCGGCCGGGGAAACGGGAAGAGCGGCGTCTTTCAAGGTCAAGGTCACGGCCGAGATCGCGAATATCCGTCTCAAGCCGTCGATCGGGAGCATCATCGTCCGCCAGATCCCCCAAGGAGAGATCCTCGAGGCGACGGAGAAGGAAGGCCAATGGTTTCGGGTGAAGCTCGAGCCCGACGAGAGCGGGACGACGTCGGGCTATGTCCACGAAAGCCTCGTCCTTCCCCTGGAGGAGATCCCCACGGCCGAGGTCAAACCTCAAGTCGTCGAGAAGCCGATCGAGAAGCCCGCGGAAAAACCTGCCGAAAAGCCCCCCGATAAGCCCGCCGAGAAGCCTCCGGTCAAGGAGCCCGAGCCGCCGGTTCGGACGGAGTTGCCGGAGGAAAGGCCGGCCGCCCGCGGCCGCGTCTTCTTGTCTTTCTTCGCCGGAGCCGGCTACGCCCTCATCGGCGACCTCAACTCGGGCGCCCAGGGATTGGCCGACCTCTACAGCTCCCAGCTCGGAATCGCCCCGAGCCAAGACGTGTCGCCGGTCCACAACGGCCTTCTTTACGGCGGCGAGATCGGGATCCCGCTTTCGGCCCGCGTCTTTCTCACCCTCGGCGCGGAGCGGCTGGCCGGGGGAGCGGAGAGCGAGATCCTCTTCAACCGGGCCGGCGGCTTGGCGGACGCATTCATGGCTCATCCGGAATTCAAGGTCCTTCCCGTCAGGGCGGCGATCATGGTCTATCCGGCCGATTTTCTCTTTCTGAGATTCGGCCTGTCGTACAATTTCGCCTCGTGCGCGTACGCCTATAAATTCGAGCGCGAGGCGACCTGGCAGGAATGGAGCGGCGAGGCCAAGGCGCGCGGCATAGGCCTTCTCGGAGGGATCGGGTTGGAGTGGCGTTTCGGCCGGAATTTCGCCCTCGTCGGGGAGGTCTCCGGCCAGTACGTCCCGATCTCGGGCTTTGAAGGGACGGGGACTTATCAGGACGAGACTCTTTCCGTCCCCGCGACCGAGGAGGGAACGCTCTACGCCTTCGACGCGAAATCGGGCCTGACGAGCTATGCCCTTCTTTACATCCGCGACAAGCTCCCGTCCGAAGCCGGCGTCGAGAACGCTCGAGAAGCCAAGATCGATTTCTCAGGCTTCGCTCTCCGGCTCGGCCTCAAAATCACGTTCTGATAAAAAAGGGACGCTTCGATTTTCAAGAGAGACCGTTTTTAGAAACGGTCTCTCTTGAAAAAGATATATCGAGGGTGGGAGTCGAGGCGGACGATGGTGCCGGAGGATGGGATTTCGCGGCCGTCGCGGTCGAGGACGGCGGCGACCGGCCGGCCGAATTCGTAGTCGCGCGGGGCGCCGGTCGTCCAGGCAAGGGCGAACTCGCGGCCGTCTTTCTGGAAGCGATAGACCTCGGCAAAGACTCCGCCGCGGGCGGGCTCGTCTTTCCCGACAAAAAGGCTTCCGGACAGCCGCTCGACCATCGTCTTGAAGGCGAAAAAGCCCGGCCGGCGGCGCCAGGGCGTCTCCCGGCTGTCGACGAGGCCGTAGCCCGGCGCGACAAGCTGCCACCAGAAAACGCGGTCGACGAGCCCGCTGGCAAGACAAATGACGTAGTAGCGGACGAGATAGTCGGCCTGGGCTTCCTCCCCGACGTTCGGCCTTCCCGCCGCCGGCGAGTATGGCCCCGTCCCGGCGAGAGGCCAATTGACCTCGGTGATCCAGGCCGGAACGGAGCGGCGCGTGGAGGCCTCGGCCACGGCGGCGAAGAGCGCGACCTTCATCGCCGTCGTCCAGCCCGCCTGGGCGTTTTCCGGAGCGCCGACGCGGTCGACGTAGAGGAGCGAGCTGACGGCGTCGAAATCCACCGCCCTGAGGGTCGGCGGGTAGAGGTGGAATTCGAAATCGATGACCGCCGGGCCGGCGAGTTTCACTCCGTGGCGTTCGCGAAGGGCGACGGCCGGGCGGACGAGCTTGAGATATTCGGTATAGTCCCAGACGCCCCACTTCGTCCGGTTCCAGGCGTGGCCGACCTCGAAGAAAGGCGAATGCCGGCCGAGCCGGGCAAAGGCGTTTTCCACGAATCCCGCCCAGGCCTCGAGCTCGAAGACATCCGCACGGCGCTGGAGAAGGGCCGTCGTGAGCCCATATCCCTCTGAGTCGAGGCGACGGGCGAAGGATTCGAAGTCCGCGAGACGGTCCTTTTCCCAGGAGGGGAGGCGAAAAAGCGTTTGCCGGACGCCGGTCTCGCGGAGAAGGCCGAGGAGGGCGTCCGTTTCCGCGCCCGGCCGGTCAAACCGCGGTGAAACCGAGACGGCGAACATCTCGCTCGCGATCGGAACGGAAACGCGGTGCATCCGACGCCGGTTTCGGCGGTAATGCCACAAGGCCGGGATGCCCCAGACGAGGTCCGCCCCCAAGAGAGTGAAATAAGTTTTCCAATGCCGGAGGTGGTGGAGCGTCCGCTCGGACCGCGGGGCGACGTTGTGGGGCTGGTCGGCGAAGGCGTTCCACTCGAAGGGAAAATGTCTCATCGCCGTCTCGTCATTGGATGCGCAAGGCCCTGGCGATTTTCCCGAGACGCAAGGCCTTCTTTATCCGGATCCATCTTGAAAAAGTCCGCTTCCCGAGGCGATACCAGAAGGCGAACAGGCGGCCAAGAGGCGGCGCGTCGGGCCCGGCCGGCGCTCCGGCGTACATCTTGAGAAAATCGGGCTGAAAATTCCCGGGGACGCCCAGCCGGACGAGGCCCCGGGCCCGGCCGAAAGAGCCGACGCGTTTGCGGCGGCGGACGCGGTTGGTGTCGAGAAAGGACAACTCCTGAACGCCGCGGGGCGCCGACAGGACGAGGATGTTCCCGTCCGAAAGGTCGCGGTGGACGAGGCCGGCGTCGTGAAATCGGCGGAGGAGCGGCGCCAGCCGGCCGAGAAGAATTCTGAGGTCCGCCTCGGAGGATTCCCTGAAGAGATCGCGGATTTCGCGGCCGCCCGATACCCTCTCGGCGATGAACAGGCTTCGGACGATGAGGCCGCCGCGCCGTTTGTCGATGTAGGCGACCGGAAGCGGAGTGAGGAAGCCGTTCTCGGTCAAGGCCAGCGCTCCGCGCCAGGCTTTCGCGGCTTTCGATTTTCGGGCGAAGCTGATCGCCTTTTTCAAGCCCCGAAGCCGGAATTCCTTGACGACGACCGGAACACTGAGGCCGGCCGCGTCCGGGAGCGACATGGCCACGACCCGATTTCGGCCGTCGAGGAGGATTTCGGCGGCCGGGGCATCGCCCGAAGACAGAAATTCCCGAAGCGCCGCGCCAAACACGGGGCCGGCGAACCGGGCGGAGACCTCGCCGCGATACGGCCTCAGGTCAACAGGAATCGCTTTTCCGGGCATCTCGCTGTCCGGCCTAGATATACACCAACCGGCACATCCTCTCAAGAATCTTTAGGCCGCTGTTCCGACGCGAAGATGGACGACGGGTCCTGGCTCGGCTCGCCCCCGTCCATCCTCGCTTGCGCTGCGGGTGGGCGGGGGGCCCCCGAGCCTTCCACCCGTCGACCATCCTCGCGCTGAAAAGTCAACAAGTCATCGCCCCTTAAAGTAGACATCACAATGAATTAACAGGTTAGGATCAGGAAGAGCCGGCGGGCGATGGATTCGGGGCTGAATGCGCGGCGGACGAGGTCGCGGCCGGCCCGGGCGATCCGGGCGCGGCGGGCAGGGTCTCGTTTGAGCGAAAGAATCGCTTCGGCCGCACTCTCGGCTAACGGCTCATCGCATAGAATGATGTTCTCGCCGCCGGCGAAAAACTCCTCGACGGCCGGCGTCCGGGCCGTAATGACCGCCTTGCCCATGGCCATCGACTGGAAGATTTTGTGCGGGACGACGCGCCGGGCTTTTTCGGTTCGGCCAAAGATGCCGAGGCAGAGGTCGGCCCCGGCAATGATCGAAGGAAGCTCCCGATACGCCTTTCGGCCGAGGAACTCGATATTCCGCAGTCCCGCGGAGGCGGCCGCCGCCCTCGCCGCCGGAAGCGTCTGGCCGTCGCCCAGCATGACGAAACGGACGCGGTCGTCGCGCGAGGCGACCATCCGGGCGGCCTCGACGATGACTTCGGCGCCATGCAGGGGAAGGAACGAGCCGAAGAAAAACACCCTGAACGAATCCGAAAAGATGGGGGACACTTTAAAGTGTCCCCCATCTGTCCGTCCGAAGACCTCATCGTCATATCCGACCGGAAGGACGGCGACTTTCTCAGGATTCAAACCATATGTCCGGCAGTAATAGTCCTTATGGGCCGCCGTGTCGGCCAGGATGACGTCGGCAAGGCGAAAGGCCGCGGCGTCGATTTTCTTGTTCCACCAGGCGGTGAGGGAATCGGCCGGCTTTCTCCGCCAGTCCCCGATCTTGGTCTCGAAACGGGCGGCGAGGGGGTCGAAAACGACTCTCCGAGCCGTTAAAAGCCCCAAAAACCTGGCGATGGGAACGTCTTTCTGGCAAAACTCGGGAACGAAGATGCCATTCGGCGCCGTCCCCGCCTCCCGGCCTTCTCGCCGCAGCATTCCCCGGGCGAGAAGAAGCGGGTAGCGCGCCCAGAACTTGAGCCGCCCCGAGACCCGAAGCTCGCTCACCTCGACGCCGATCCGCCTCAATCCCTTGCGGATGACGGCGTTGCGGGGATAGTAAGGGTCGTAAGCCCCGACGAAGGTGAAGCGCACGGCTTCTTTGTAGTCCACGCCCTCCGCCTTGTCAATGACAAGATGGGGGACACTTTAATGTGTCCCGCATCTGGATTGTTTCCCCCGTCTTATTGGTGTAATCTATGTCTCGCCATTTCCGCGAGTCAGGAGAGAGCCATGGCCCTCGACCCCGTCCTCCTCGAAATCCTCGCCTGCCCCGAGTGCAAGGCCGACGTCAAGCTCACGGCCGACGAGAAGGGCTTGAAATGCGTGAAGTGCCACCGCGTCTATCCGATCAAGGACGATATCCCGGTGATGCTCGTCGAAGAGGCGACGATTGACCCCGACCGCGCCGTCGAAGCCTGACCCGAAGATCCTCCTCATCCGTTTCCGGCGGATCGGCGACGTCATCCTGACGACCCCCGCCGTGGCCCTTCTCCGGGAGCGTTTTCCCAAGGCCCCCCTGACTTACCTCGTCGAGGAGCCCTACCGCCGCCTGGTCGAAGGGAATCCCCGCCTCGACCGCGTTCTCGTCGTCCCGGCCAAGCAGCTCAGGCGCGATTTCCTCAAGCTTCTCGGGGAAATCCGCCGGGAGAAGTTCGACATCGTCCTCGACATGCACGGCGGGCCGCGGGCGTCCTGGATCACCCTCCGGAGCGGGGCCGGGCTGAAGGTCGGTCATGGAATCCGGCATAAAACCTTTCTCTATGACCTGACCGTTCCGCGGACGGGAGAGGGCGGGCCGCTCCACAGCGTCGAAACCCACGCCGGCCTGGTCCGCGCCCTGGGCGTGGATTTCCGGAAGGACGAAATTCCCCCCGTTCTTCTCCCTCCGGCAAAACCGGAAGACATCCGGAGGGCCGAGGAAATCGCCGGCGGGGCCGGAAACGCGAGGCTCGTCGTTTTCCACATCGGGGCCGGCAATGAATACCGCGATTGGGGAGTGGAAAACATCGCCGCGCTGGTGAAAAGGCTGACGCGCCGCGGGGCGGTGAAGATCGCCTTGATCGGCGGGGCCGGAGATCAGCCGCGGGAACAGGAGATTCTCGCTGGATTCCAGGATGATCCGCACGCGAGGGATTCCCTCCTCCCGCTGGCCGGCAAGCTCAATCTCATCGCCCTCCGCGAGCTCGTCGCGAGATCCACCCTCTTCGTCGGTCCCGACAGCGGGCCGATGCACATCGCCGCCGGCACTGCGACCCCCATCGTCGCCTATTTCGGCCCGACTCTTCCCGCCCATTTCGGGCCGTGGCGGCCGGGCGTCGATCCCTCCCGGACGGTCATCCTTCAGAAAAATCTCGATTGCCGCCCCTGCCGCCAGCGCGAATGCGTGACGGCCGACTTCCGCTGCCTCCGGACGATCTCCCCCGCTGAAGTCTTCTCCGCCTGTTCGCCTTTTATCGGGCTGTAATCCTTGCTATCCACCCTCCTCGGGCCGCAGAAAGATCATTGCGCCCGAGCTCAACGCGGTCCATCGAGGCCATGATCGGCTTCTGCCGGGCCGCCCGGAAGTCCCGCCGATTCTAACGATCGCGACCTTTTCCCCCACGTCGACCTCCATGCGGAAACTCCCATCGGCATGTCCTCGGCAAATCGGCGAAACAGATTGGCCGGAACGTGATGGAGGAATCCCGGAATTAAGCTTCGAGTTTAGGTGAGAGGGCGTTCGTCGGCGCCGGAAGCCGCCCGAGGCCCCCGTAGCGGAGGGGGGGCCCCCCTGGCTTTGCCGAGGGGGGGAACCGACGGGACTGGTTCCCCGGGGCCGGGGGCAAGGGCGGTCTCCGGCACCGAAAAGGAACGCCGAGGAGGCGGTCGGTTAAACCCGATCTGGATTTGAGGCCTATCTGTCGAGCCGACGGCCGAGGATTAGCCGTAGAACTCCCGGATGGAGGCGACGACGTAGTCCTTTTGCTCCGCCGTGAGCTCGGGGTAGACGGGCAGGGAAAGGGCGGCTTCGGCCGCTTCCTCCGAGACCGGAAAATCCCCACGCCGGTAGCCAAGGCCCTTGAAGCAGTCCTGAAGATGGAGGGGGACGGGATAATATACGGCGTTGCCGACGCCGCGTTCTTTGAGAAAGGCCTGGAGCTTGTCCCGATCCTTCACCCTCAGGGTATACTGGTTGTAAATGTGATAATGGGCGTCGCCGCCGTCCTTATAGACGGCCGGAGGCGGGACGACGAGGCCTTTCGCGGCGAGGCCGGACTCGGCGAACCTCCGGTCGTAATGAGCGGCATTCTCCTGCCGTCCCTTCGACCAGACGTCGAGATGGCGGAGTTTGACGAGGAGGACGGCCGCCTGGAGAGCGTCGAGACGGAAATTCCCCCCGACGAACATGTGGTGGTACTTGACGGTCTCCCCATGAACCCGGAGGGTCTTGACCTTCTCGGCGAGGGCCTTATCGCTCGTGACGACCATCCCTCCGTCGCCGAAGCCGCCGAGGTTCTTGGAGGGGAAAAAGGAAAAGATGCCGAATTCGGCCATCGAGCCCGCCCGGCGTCCTTTATACTCGGCCCCGATCGACTGGGCGGCGTCCTCGATGACGGGAATCCCCCGCCGCCGGAGGACTTCGAGGATCGGGTCCATGTCGACGCACTGCCCGAAGAGATGGACGGGGATCACGGCCTTCGTCCGGGGCGTGAGAGCCCCCTCGAGCTTCGCCGGATCGAGGTTGAACGTCGCCGGGTCGATGTCGACGAAGACCGGACGGGCCCCGAGCCTGGAGACGACGCCCGCGGTCGAAAAGAAGGTGAAGGGCGTCGTCACGACCTCGTCGCCCGCCTTGACGCCCAGGGCCATGAGGGAGACCAGAAGAGCGTCCGTTCCCGAGGAAACGCCGACGGCATACAAGGCGCTCGAATAGGCCGCCACGGCCGCCTCGAGCTCGGCGACCTTCGGGCCCATGATGAAAACCTGGGACTCGAAGACCTCGTCGACCGCCGGCCGGAGCTCGTCCTCGATGGCCCGGTATTGGATTTTCAGGTCCAAGAGAGGCACTTTCATGCCCGCAAGTGTAGCCTCGGGGGAGGCCCGTGTCAACGCGCCGGGCAGCGGCCGTGGCGTGTTCGCGGCGGCCGGGCCGTCCTCCAATTCGTCCCTGAACATCTAATCGAGCCTCTAAGCCTCCCCAAACGGCCTCCACTCCAGATCGGGTTTGAAGGTCCGCTCCTCGCCGCTCCTTCTCGGCGCCTCGGTCTTTACGCTCCCCGCGCTTTACCCGCTCGTGGCTTCTCAGTCGGCCATGATGGTCTCTGAAAAGCCGGCGTCCGAAGACGGGGACCTCGAAGAGCGGCTGCGGGGCGGCAAACCCTCATCACGTTCCGGCCGTCCGGGGATGCATCGAGGCTCGCTGCTCATGAATATGTTTCGAGGGAACAATATGAAAAAAGGCCCGGACGCCGCTTTTCACCCCCCGGCCGCCGCCCTCGGCGCCGATTCACACGGACTGAACAAAAAACGGGGCGAAGGCGTGATATAATTCCCGTTTCCGAAGATGAAAAACATCGTCGAGCGGGCGTTTCTCGGGGCGTTTCTCCTCGCCGTCCTCTCGTCCGTGGCCGCCTCGATCAGCCTTGAGCAGTCGTTCCTGGCCGTCGCCGCCGTCCTCGGAATCGTCCTCCTCGCCCAAAAGAAACGCCGGTTCGAGGTCCCGCCTTTCTTCTGGCCGCTTCTCGCCTATGCCGGCCTCTCCCTCCTCTCCTCGGCCTTCTCCGTCAACCCCGCGGTGAGCTTCAAGGACTCCCGGGAGCTCACTCTTTTCCTCGCCGTCCCCATCACCCTGGCCGCCGTGCGCCGGAGGATCGACCTCGAGCTCGTTCTCGGGGCGATGCTCGTTTCTTCCTTCGTGAATACCTTCCACGCCCTCGGCTATCAAATCCTCACGGCCGCTCCGGGCGAAAGGGTCGAGGGCTTCATGGCCCACTACATGACGCAGGCGGGCATCCTGGCCGTTTTCGCCGCGTTCGCCCTGGGAATCATTCTTTTCCGGAGGGGCTGGATTCGAATCGCCTGGGCCGCCGGGTTCGTCCTGGCCGTCGGCGCCCTTTTCGTCACCTACACCCGCAGCTCCTGGATCGGAATGGGCATCGCCCTCTGCGTCGTCATCTTCTTCTGGAGGCCGAAGGCCCTCGTCCTTGTCCCCATTCTGGCGGGTTTGGCTTTCCTCGTTGCGCCGCAGTCGATCAAGAGCCGGGTCGTCGACGCCTTCACGAGCCGCAATATCTCCAACACGGCCAGGGTCCAATACGCCAAGGCCGGCCTCAAGATCGCGGTAGACTATCTGCCGCTCGGAACCGGGCCCGACACCGTGGAGATGGTCTTCCAGAATCCGAAGTACGGCCTCGGCGAGTTCGCCAAGCGCAACGTCCATCTCCACAGCAATGTCGTCCAGATCCTTGCCGAACGGGGGCCGCTCACCCTCGCCGCCTGGCTGGCGTTCATCGTCCTGGCTTTCGCCGGCCTCTGGAAACTCGCCCGGAAGCGGCCTGACGGCCTTGCCGCGGGCGCGCTGGCGGCCCTTTCCGCGTTCTTCGTCGCCGGATTCTTCGAGTACAACTTCGGCGACTCGGAGATCACCCTCCTTCTCCTCATCATCCTCTCCCTCCCCTTCGCCGCCCGGGAGGACACAGGCGGCGGAACGTCATGAAAAAACGGAGAATAAGGCTCCGGACGGCCCTTCTGGCCCTCGCCGCCGTCTACGCCGCATGGCTGGCGGCCCAAGCCGTCGGTTATAAACGCTACGTGTCCGCGCCCGTCGAAGCGTCGAGCTCCCCGGCGCCGCCCTTCCCCGTCGAGCTCCTTGGGGCCTACCATATGCACACGAAGTTCTCGGACGGCCGAAAGACCGTCGAGGCCGTCGCCGAGGTCGCCCGGCGCGCCGGCCTGGACTTCATCATTCTCACCGACCACGGCTCGCCCAACGAGCCCTCCCTCGCCGCCCAGGGCCGCAAGGACGGCCTCCTCGTTCTCGCCGGCACGGAAATCTCCTCGAGCCGGGGGCATCTCGTCGCCCTGGCCTTCGAGCCGCCGCCGCGGCCTTTCGCCCAGAACGCCGCCCTCGCCGCCCGGGAAGTCCGGGCCCTCGGGGGGTTCACGATCATCGCCCATCCTTTCTCGAAAACGCGATGGTCCTGGGGCGGGGAAGACGTCTACAACGGCCTCGAGATCATGGACTCCGACAGCATGCTGAGGCGGCACTGGCCGAGAGCGCTTATCCGGCTTCCCCTTCTTTTCTTCAAACACGAAGCCGTCTTCCTCAAGATCGTCGCCCGGCCCGAGGATCAAATCCGGATGTGGGACAGGATGCTCGAGGAGGGAATGGCCCTCGGCTTCTTCAGCGTCGACGCCCACTGGCTCTACCGGCCCGCTTTCGCCCTCTTTCGCCTCCACGTCCTCCTCGAAGAATCCCCGGCGGCCGATTTCGCGGCCGCCCGAACCCAGATATTCGAAGCCCTGCGCCACGGCCGGTTCTTCAGCGCCGTCGACGCGGCCGCCGACCCGGCCGGGTTCCGGTTCTGGCTCGACGGGCAAACGCTCCGCGTCCGGGCCCCCTATTCCTTCGCCCACGAAGCGCGGCTCATCCACGGCGGCCGGGCCGTCGCCGTGTCGATGGAAAGCGAGTTCGCCCATCCCGCCGCCGGGCCCGGGGCTTACCGGGTCGAGGTCTACCTCCGCGAGCGCTCTCCCCTCGACGGCGATGTTCCCTGGATCATCTCCAATCCGGTCATCGTCCCGGCCGGCGGAAAGGAAAGCCGATGAATCCCATCACCCTGAATATCAAGCGGGCCGAAAGAGCCGTCCGGGCCTTCAAGGGCAAGAGGCTCCTCGTCCTCGGCGACGTCATGCTCGACAAGTACATCTGGGGCAGCGTCTCGCGGATCTCGCCCGAAGCGCCCGTCCCGGTCGTCGAGGTCCGGAAAAGCACGTCGGCCTTGGGCGGGGCGGGAAACGTCCACCAGAACCTGGCCGCCCTGGGCGCCAAGCCTTTCCTCGTCGGGGTCGTCGGCGACGACCCCGAAGGGGCTTGGGTCAAGAGCCATCTCGCCGAAAGCCGCGGCATCGTCGTCGACCCCGAGCGGCCGACGACGGTCAAGACGCGGATCATCGCCCATCACCAGCAGGTCGTCCGGGTCGACCAGGAGAAAAAGCAAACCTTCTCTCCCGAGACGGAGGCCAAGATCGCCCGGATCATCAAGCGGGAAAAGCTCGACGGGATCGTCATCTCGGACTATAACAAGGGCGTCGTCACCAAGTCCCTCATGGAGACGGCCCTGCCTTATGCCCGGGCCAAGGGCCTCCCCGTCTTCGTCGACCCCAAGGTCGAAAATTTCGCCCTCTACACGCCGGTGACCTTCCTCTCCCCCAACCATCACGAGGCCGAGCGGATCGTCCACCATCCCTGCCGGACCGAAAGAGAGGTCGAGCAGGCGGGCCGGGAGGTCATGGATTGGATCGAGACCCTCTATCTCATCATCAAGCGGGGCGAGCAGGGGATGTCGATCTTCGAGCGGGGAAAGAAGCCCGTCCACATCCCGACGATCGCCCGGGAAGTCTTCGACGTCACGGGGGCGGGCGACACGGTCATCGCCGCGGCCGCCCTGGCCGTCCTGGCCGGGCTGACGATCCGGGAGGCGGCCGTCCTGGCCAACGCCGCGGCCGGGGTCGTCGTCGGCAAGCTCGGCACGGCCGTCTGCTCCCCCGAAGAGCTCCTCGCCGCCCTCGAAGGCATAATTTGATATAATACCGCCCTCAAAATGTGCGGCGTCATCGGCATCTGGTCGAACGGCCCGGTCTTCCGCGACCTCTACCAGGGCCTCCTGGCCATCCAGCACCGGGGCCAGGACGCGGCCGGGATCATCACCTATGACGGCCGCTTCCACACCAAGAAGGGCAACGGCCTCGTCCGCGACATTTTCACCGCCGAGCACGCCGAGCGCCTCCGCGGTCCGATCGGGATCGGACACACCCGCTACCCGACGATCGGCGGCGGCCGGGGCGAGGACGCCCAGCCGTTCCAGCTCAACGCCCCCTTCGGGATCATCATGGCCCACAACGGCAACGTCGTGAACTATGCCGAGCTCAAGCGGATCCTCTGCGAAAAGCACCACCGCCTCCTCAACTCGGACAACGACCTCGAGGCGATCCTCAACGTCTTCGCCCAGGAGATCGAGGCCCAGAATCTCCGGACCGTCCGGCCGGCGAACGTCTTCAAGGCCGTCGAGGGCGTCTTCAAGAAGGTCGCCGGGAGTTACTCGGTTGTCGCCTATATCGCCGATCATGGCCTTCTCGCCTTCCGCGACCCTTTCGGCATCAAGCCCCTGTCCTGGGGGGTCCGGCGCGACGGGATCATCCCCTCCTACGCCATGGCCAGCGAGAGCGTCTCGCTGAACCTCATGAATTTCGGCGAGGTCAAGGACGTCCCGCCCGGGGCGGCGATCTTCATCGACCGGAACCGGAAGGTCCACCTCGGGCAGATCGCCCGCAGGCCGCGCCACTCGCCCTGCCTCTTCGAGTGGGTCTATTTCGCCCGCCCCGACTCGATGATCGACGGGGTCAACGTTTACCGCTGCCGGGTCAACCTCGGCCGGCTCCTGGCCGGGGAAATCCGCAAAGAGAACCTGCCCATCGACGTCGTCGTCCCCGTTCCCGACTCGGCCCGCGACGCGGCCATCGAAATCGCCCGGGAGCTCGACCTCAAATACCGCGAGGCTCTCGTCAAGAACCGCTACATCGGCCGGACGTTCATCATGCCGTCCGAAAGCGCCCGAAAGACATCGGTCAGCCTCAAGCTGAACCCGATCGCCGACGAGTTCAAGGGCAAGAACGTCCTCCTCGTCGACGACAGCATCGTCCGGGGAAACACCTCGCGGGCGATCGTCGAGATGGTCCGGGAGTGCGGAGCGAAGCACGTCTACGTGGCCGTCTACTCGCCTCCCCTCCGCAATCCCTGCGTCTACGGAATCGACATGCAGACCCGGACGGAGTTCGTCGCCCGCAACCGCGACGCCGAGGCCGTGGCCAAGAGGATCGGGGCCGACAAGGTCATCTACCAAACCCTCGACAACCTCAAGAAGGCCGTCCGGATGGAGAACCCGGTCCTCCGGAACTTCTGCGGCGCCTGCTTCGACGGGAAGTACGTCACCGGCGACGTCACGGAAGAAATGCTGAGGAAAATCGAAGAAGAGCGGAAGCACATCCAGCACGAGCAGCTCGAGTTGAACATATGAGGGGGACACAGGCCCGTCTTCTCGGGAAAAGGCATGTGTCCCCCATCTTCGGGACGGGGACACAGGCCCATCTTTTCCGGAAAAGGCATGTGTCCCCCATCTTATAGGAGAGGCTAAATGAACGTCCTGATCACCGGCATCACTGGCTTCGCCGGCAGTCATCTCGCCGATTATCTTCTGGCCCATCAGCCCGGCGTCCGCGTCCACGGCCTCGTCCGCTGGCGGAGCCGGATGGACAACATCGCCCATCTCCAGGGGAATATCCATCTCCACGAAGCCGACCTCAAGGACATCATCTCCCTCAATAAAGCCTTCGCCGAAGCCAAGCCCGACCGGATCTTTCATCTGGCCGCCCAGAGCTTCGTCCCGACCTCGTGGAAACTGCCCGCCGAGACGTTCATGATCAACTCCGTCGGCGAGGTGAATTTATTCGAGGCCGTCCTCGCCCTGGGCCTCGAGCCGCGGATCCAGGTCGCCGGGTCGAGCGAGGAGTACGGCCACGTCAACCCGGACGAAGTCCCGATGAAGGAGACCAATCCCCTCCGGCCGCTGAGCCCCTATGCCGTCAGCAAGGTCGCCCAGGACCTCCTGGCCTACCAGTACTGGAAAAGCTACGGCCTCAAGACGGTGAGGACGCGGGGGTTCAACCACACCGGGCCGCGCCGGGGCGATGTCTTCGTCACTTCGAATTTCGCCAAGCAGATCGCCGAGGTGGAGAAGGGCCGCCGCGAGCCGGTCATCTTCGTCGGAAATCTCGAGGCCAAGCGGGATTTCACCGACGTCCGGGACATCGTCCGGGCTTACTGGCTGGCCCTCGAAAAGGGCGAGCCCGGCGAGGTCTACAACATCGGCTCGGGGAAGACGATTTCCATGAAGGAAATGCTCGACATCCTCCTGGCCATGAGCCGGGTGAAGGTCAAGGTCCAGGTCGACCCCGAGAGGCTCCGCCCCTCCGACGTTCCCATCCTCCTCGCCGACGCGAGCAAGTTCCGGGCCCGGACGGGCTGGGCGCCCGAGATCCCCCTCGAAAAAACCTTCGCCGACCTCCTGGATTATTGGCGCGCCCGCGTCTAGGCGGAACGAAGAGCGCGGCGGTGAAGAAAATTCTCATCACCGGGGCGACGGGCTTCGTCGGCCGCCATCTCATCGAATACCTGCGGCAGGAAAACGAAAAACGACCCAACCGAGAAGGCCGTTTTCGAATCGTCGGGACGTGCTTTCCCGAGCACCCCGGACATTGCCTAGAGATGAGGGCGGTGCGGCCCTTTCTCGAGCTCGTTCATCTCGACCTCCGGGATGCCGAGGCCGTCGAACGGCTCGTCGAGCGTTTCAAGCCGGACTGGGTTTTTCACCTGGCGGCCATATCCCAGGTCCGCGTCTCGTGGGAGAAGCGGCGGGAAACTTTCGACGCCAACCTCTCGGGAACGCTGAGTTTGTTCGAAGGTCTCCGGAAGCACTCTCTAAAAGCCCGCGTTCTCTTCATCAGCTCTTCGGACGTCTACGGCGGCCTTAAAGGCAGCCGCGGAGCCCATCGGGAAGAGGACCGGCCCGAAATCGTCAATCCCTACGCCTTCACCAAGGTCGGCGGAGAGCTCCTCGCCGAATTCTACGCCTCCGTCGAGAAGCTGCCGGTCATCATCGCCCGGCCTTTCCCCCACACGGGGCCGGGCCAAACGGCGGATTTCGTCTTCGCCGACTGGGCCCGCCAAATCGCGGCGGCCGAATCCCGGAAGGAAGAAGAAGCCGCTCTGCGGGTCGGGAATCTTTCGATCCGGCGCGACTACTCGGACGTCAGGGACATCGTCCGGGCCTACGTTCTTCTCATCAAGAAAGGACGGCCGGGTGTCATCTACAACGTCTGTTCGGGAAAAGCCCCGGCGCTCGGAGAGGCTCTCCGGAAGCTCGTTTCCCTGTCGTCGGTCAAGGTCCGGGTCGAAGTCGATCCAACGAAGATCCGGAAGACGGATATCCCCTATCTCACCGGGACGAACGCCAAGCTCCGGCGCGAGACGGGCTGGGCGCCGCGCTATCCTCTCGACGGGACTCTCACGGATTTGCTCGAGGACTGGAGGGCCAGGATCCAAAAGGAGCCGCGGGGTGACAAGGCGGTGGCCCCTATCGCCAAGCCGTCCCCCGACATTTCCCGGCCGGTTTTGATTACCGGCGGGGCGGGATATATCGGCTCGCTCCTCGCCGGCGAGCTTCTTCGGCTGGGCCGAAAAGTCATCGTCGTGGATAGTCTGCTCTTCGGCGGAGGGTCGCTCCTCGCCTACCTCAGCCATCCGAATTTCTCCTTCCACAAGGCCGACGTCTGCGACCGGAAGGCTATCGCTCCCTTTTTCAAAGGAGTCGGCGACGTCGTCCATCTGGCGGCCGTCGTCGGCTATCCGGCCTGCTCCCAAGCCGGAGCCGAGGCCTCCTTCGCCTGCAACCTCGACGGGACGAAAAACGTCTTCTCGCTCGCCGAGGCCGCCGGCGCCCGCCGTTTCGTCTTCGCCTCGACGTACAGCAACTACGGGATCGCCGCCGACGGCAAGCCGGTCAACGAGGATTCGCCCCTTTTCCCTCAATCCGTCTACGCCGAAACGAAAATCGCCGCCGAGAAATTCCTCCTCGAGCAGGCCCCCCGCTCGGCCTGCGCTCCCGTCGTCTACCGCTTCGCCACCCTCTTCGGCCCCTCGCCCCGGACGAGATTCGACCTGATCATCAACCAGTTCGTCTGGGAGGCCCTTTCGACCGGGCGGCTATTGGTCTACCAGCCCCAGTTCAATCGCTCGTTCGTCCACGTCCGGGACGTCGTCCGGGCCATCCTCCTCGCTCTCGAGGCCCCCGAGGCCAAGGTCCGCGGCCGGGTCTTCAACGTCGGCTCGAACCGCGGGAATTTCACCAAGGAAGCCATCGTCCGGCTCATCCGCAAGCACGCCCCGGAAGTCGAGGTCGAAACCAAGGACCTGAGCTTCGACGGCGACATGCGCGACGTCGCCGTCTCGTTCGACCGGATCGAGCGCGAGCTCGGCTGGACGGCCCGCATCTCCGTCGAGGAGGGGATCCGCGAGCTCGTCGAGGCCGTCCGTTCAGGCCTCCTCGTCAAAGCCCCAAACGGCGGCGTCCTTTCCGTCAACGCCTCGGGGGACTAAGAGCGATCTTTGTAGTACGACGCGTAGAAGGCCTGGAAGTCGGCGCTTTTCTCCTTGATCTTGCGCCACCAGGCTTCGTTGTCGACATACCACCTAACCGTCCGCTCGAGCCCTTCTTCGAAGCCGACCTCGGGCTTCCAGCCGAGGGCCCGGATCTTCCGGCAGGTCAAGGCGTAGCGGCGGTCGTGGCCGAGGCGGTCGGGGACGAATTTGATCAGGTCCCGGCTCTTGCCCAGGAGCTTGACGATCCGGCGGGCGACGTCGATGTTCGTCCACTCATCGTTGGCCCCGATGTTGTACGCCTCGCCGATGATGCCCTTCCGGGCGACGAGCTCGATGGCCCGGCCGTTGTCCTCGACGAACAGCCAGTCGCGGACGTTCCGGCCCTTCCCGTAGAGGGGGAGGCTTTTCCCCTCCATGGCGTTCGTCGTGAAGAGGGGGATGAATTTCTCAGGATACTGGAACGGCCCGTAGTTGTTGCTCGGCCGGACGATGAGGACGGGCGAGCCGTAGGTCACGGCGTAGGCGTGGGCGAGCCGGTCGGCCCCGGCCTTGCTCGCCGCGTAGGGCGAGGAGGGATTGATCGGATCGGTCTCCTTGAAGAAGCCTTCGTCCCGGCTGCCGTAGACCTCGTCGGTCGAGACCTGGACGAAGAATTCGACCCGGGGCGAGCGCCGCAGGGCTTCGAGGAGAACCCAGGTCCCAAAAACGTCGGTCAGGACGAACTCGCCGGCGTCGACGATCGACCGGTCGACGTGGGTCTCGGCGGCGAAATGGAAGACGCCCTGGACGCGCTCGAAGATGCCGGCGGCCAGCTTCGGGTCGCGGATGTCGCCGTGGATGAACTCGTGCCGGTTGTCGCAGGCGAGGTCGGCCAGGTTGTCGAGGTTTCCGGCGTAGGTCAGCTTGTCGAGGTTGACGATCCGGATATTAGGATAGCGGGCGAGGAGGAGATGGACGAAATTGCTGCCGATGAATCCCGCCCCTCCCGTGACCAGGATCGTCTTTCCGTCGAACCTCCTCTCGGCCGCGCTTTGATTCCCTTTTCTCTTGTTCGTCTTCACTGGCATCGTCCTTTCCTCCAAGCGCCCGTTGAAAAGAAGAGAGGACGTTTCTCAAAGCCTCAGAGAGAAACGTCCTCTCCTAATAACGAGAAATAATCTATCATTTTGGCGTCTTTAATTAAAGCGAATAGAAGGACTGGACAAGGGAGCATTGACAATGCGCAATGAAATGAGCATAATTGATACAGCAGACATGTCAAAGAAAAGACTCAATATAACCCTTCCGAAGGAAATATTCGAAAAACTCAAGGCCGTTTCCAACAAGAGCCAGTTCATCGCCGACGCCCTCAAAGAGAAGCTCGAGAAAGAGGAAAAGGAAGCCCTGGATGCCCTTCTCTGCGAAGGCTATCAAGCGACACGAGAGGAAGACCGCGAGATCAACGAGGAATGGGAAGCCGCGACCCTGGAAAAATGGGATTAGTCCATGGACGCCGACTATCCCCGACACGGTGAAATCTGGCTGGCGGCGCTCGACCCGGCCTTCGGACGGGAAATCGGCAAAACGCGGCCCGCCGTCATTCTCTCCAACGACCGCGGCAACCAATACGCCGAGACGGTGACGATCGTTCCGATCTCGACGAAAACCGACCGGGTTTTCCCTTATGAAGCCTCGCTCTCGGGCGGCGAAACGGGATTGGCGAAGGATTCAAAAGCAAAGGCCAATCAAATCCGGACAATCGACAAGCGACGGCTTCAGAAGAAAATCGGCCGGGTCCCCCCCTCCAAGCTGGACGAAATCAAGCGGGCGGTCAAAATCCACCTGGCGATCGATCAATAGCCGTTCCTCTGACAATCTATCCGTCGCGGCGGGCCCACTTATAGGGGAGGTCGTTGTCGTGGGGGTCGAGGCGCTGCTCGTCGGGATGGTCGTAGTCGTATTTCTCGGTCGGGCAATTGACGACGATCGATTCCGTCTCGCTGATGCAGAGCCAGCCATGGTAGACGCCGGGAGGAATGTGGACGAGGAGGGGGTTGTGGATCCCCATGTAGAACTGGTTCACCTCGCCGCGGGTCGGGGAATCCTTCCGGGCGTCGCAGAGCGCCAATTTCACCATCCCGAAGACGCAGGCCATGTTGTCGGCCTGCTTCTCGTGCTTGTGCCAGGCCTTGACCACGCCGGGATACGTCGCCGTGACGTAGACCTGGCCGAATTTCTCGAAGAAGGGGTCGTCCGACCGGAACATCTCCATCAGCCGTCCGCGCTCGTCCGGATGGACCGCCAGCTTTTTGACCTTCACGCCGTCGATCATTTCTTACCTCATTGGCTGTTCACCGATTTCAACCGTGTCTATCTTATTGAATTTATGAGAATTTTTCCAATCCCGCGCCGTCATTCCATTGTTCCTCATGAAAGTCCGGGAAGCTATGGCCGTCATTGAAAAAGAAGGCTGGTCTTTGCGAAGGGTCAAAGGCAGTCACCGGCAATATCAACATCCGTCAAGGCCCGGGTTAGTGACCATCGCGGGACATCCAAACGACGATCTTGCGCCGGGAACCCTCAATAGCATTTTGCGTCAGGCTGGAATAAAATAAGGGGGTGAAAAGCGTGTTTCGATACCCCGTCATCATCGAAAAAGCCAAGGGGAATTATTCGGCCTACTGTCCGGACTTGCCGGGCTGCATCGCCACGGGGAAGACCATCCCAAAAACGCTGGAAAACATCCGAGCCGCGATCTCCTTCCATATCGACGGATTGAAAAAAGAGCGGTTGCCGGTCCCGGAGCCGAAGACGAACGTCGAATATGTCGAAATCGCCGTCTCGGCCTGAGTTTATTTGATTCCGATTTCGCTCTTGTCGCCGACCATGAAGCGGAAGACCGACGGCTTGGGCGGGCACTTGTAGATCTTGACTTCCCGCCCGATCAGGCTCTCGTCGATCCGCCCTCCGATGTCGACGATCTCGCTGCCCTCGAGGACGATGCTGTGCTCGATTTCCGTCCCGACGATCCGGCAATTCTTCCCGATGGCGGTGAACGGCCCGATATAGGCATCGGCGACCTCGCTCCCCTCGCCGATGACGGCCGGACCGCGGATGACCGCATTCCGGAGGACGACACCCTTTTCAATGGCGACCTGCCCGCCGACCCGCGATTCCGGGTCGACCTCGCCCTCGTTCCGGCTCTGGATCGTCTCCAGGATCAGGCGGTTGGCCTCGAGCATGTCTTCGAGCTTGCCGGTGTCCTTCCACCATCCGCTGACGAGATGGGGCTGGACCTCGTAGCCTTTCTCGACGAGATATTGGATGGCGTCCGTGATTTCGAGCTCGTTCCGCCAGGACGGCCGGATGGCGTCGACGGCCTCGAAGACGTTCTTATCGAACAGATAGACGCCGACGAGGGCGAGATTGCTCTTCGGCTCCTTGGGCTTTTCGACAAGCCGGACGACTTTTCCGCCGGCGAGCTCCGCCACTCCGAAGAGGGTCGGGTCGGGGACGGGCGTCAGGAGGATCATGGCGTTGGGCTTCCGGGCTTCGAACTCCTGGACGAGGGAAACGATTCCGCTCTTGAGGATGTTGTCCCCGAGATACATGACGAACGGCTCGTCCTTCAGGAAGCCGCGGCTGACCTTGACGGCGTGGGCCAGGCCCAACGGCGCCTCCTGCTCGATGTAAGTGATCCGAAGGCCCCACCGCGACCCGTCGCCCGCGGCGGCCTTGATCTCTTCCTTCGTCTCGCCGACGACGAGGCCGAGTTCCTTGACCCCCGCGTCCCGGAGGGCCTCGATCCCGTAATACAGGACAGGCTTGTTGGCCACGGGAACGAGCTGCTTGGCCTGGGTGAAGGTCAGCGGGCGCAGCCTCGTCCCCTTCCCGCCGCTTAGAATCAAGCCTTTCATTTCGCTTCCTTTCGTCCGTCACGGCCTCGCCTGGAGGCCGAAAATCCGCTTTCCTGCGGCCGAAAACGGCCTTCACTCCAGATCGGAAACCTTTCCGCTTGCGCGCTTCCCGATTTTCTTCGGCGCTGCGGAACTGCGCACGTTTGACTGTCCAGCTTATCTGTGATCTTTGCCATCATCTTGAGGTTCCATTATACCCCGCGATGCTCAGACATCCTCGCGCCCGCAAGAGCGGGTTCCCGAATGGCCGACTTGCCGAGGACAACTCTTGCCCGAAAAATTCTTCGGCAAATGCTCCTCGGAAGGGAGGCAGGGAACCTTGCGACCGTTGGAGGGGAACCCGATAAAGGGTTGCCCCTCCAAGAGTGTCCGCGCGTGGTTTCCTCATGACGCTCCGGCCGTCTTCGGCCGCAATCAACCTCTCGGTCTCTCGAAATAAGCTCGGGCCGCCCTTTCTTTCAAAATTCGTTATATTGGGGGCAACCGGTCGAAAATTATAGGACAAACACGGAAAAAAATATAGCGACAAAAGAAAGCGAAATGACTTTGGTTAGCGAAAGGAAATCGGGCCGAGGGCGACGCCGAGTTCCCGAGGGTCGGCCGAGACGCCGGACCGCCGCGGACTCCATGTCCGGCTCGCCTTGACCAGGACCAAGACCTCTTGTCCCAGCCGTTCGGCGACCCGCGCTTCGACGGTCGCCCACCCGCTGTCTCGAAGGGTGATCTCCCGGAGACGGACGACGCTCTGGAACATGTCCTTGACGAGGAAGATCTCGACCCGGACGGGACCGGCGGCGATGTCGGGATGGGAAGCGCGGAGGGGAATCGAGATGACCGGCCCGGTGACCTCGACGCTCACTCCGGCTTCCTTGCGCGTCCAATGGAAAGTCCTCCCGTCATCCGCCGTCTCCGCCTGATAGAGCCCGAATCCCTGCTCGAGGCCGAATTCCCGCGTCCGGTCGGCCAAAGACAGGGAATGGAATTGGGCCCAGGCCGTCGCGACCGCATAGGCCGCCAAGCCGAGCACCAGAGCGGCATTCCATGCCCTTCTTTTCGAAAGATGGCGTCCTCCCCCTCTCATCCCGTCCTCGCCTTCATCCTCGCCTCTTCCGGCGGCGACGACCCAGGCGGCCAGAATCCAGAAGACGAACTGCGCCTCAAAGCTCGCCAGGTAGGAATGGAAGAGCATGTTGACGCCGAGCGAGATCAGCCCGGCCGCGGCTCCGTACAGGAGGAACCGGTCCCGGCCGAGGCGCGCTCTTTTCCGGAGACCCCTTCCCGCCTCCCGGCCGACCGCCCAAAACAATACAACCACCGCCGCGAGCCCCGGCAGGCCCATTTCGGCCGCGGCCTGGAGGAAGTAATTCTCCGCCGAATCGACCCGGCGCCAGCCTTCGAATCCCTCCGGGTAGGACGTCTTGTCCCGCCGGTAATAATTCGGGACCTCGATGATATAAGCGCCCACGCCGACGCCGGTCAACGGATAGTCGCCCGTCATCCGCGCGGCCTCGCGCCAAAGAAAATACCGTTCCGGAGAGAGATCGACGATTCCCCGCCCGGCCGTCGCCCGGCCCAAGCTGCTCCTCACTCTCTGAAACAGCCGGGAGCCCGAGAAGAGGCCGAGGACGAGAGCGGAGGCCAGAAGGACGAGTGCCCCGGCCGCGATCCAAGCCGCCGTGCGTCTCGACGGATTTTTCCGGACGGTCATTTTGTCTCCGTCCCCGGCCGCCGCCGTTGGACCTCGACGGCCCGGGTCGAAAAGCCAAAAGACGATCCCCGCCAGGACGGCGGCCCCGAATCCGAGAAGGGCGCTCCGGACGCCGATGAAGGGAAAGACGCAAAGGGCCAGGATGAACACTCCGGCGAAAAAAACCCGCCGGCCTTTCGCGAAGGCAAAGGCCGCCCCCAGAAAGAACGGGCCGAGGCCCGCCAAGACCGCCCCGAAGGCGTTCGGGTCCTTGAACGTGGCGTTGATCTGTTTCAGGGTGACCCAGAAGTCGGTATTGCCCAGCGAGGGGTCGAACGCCGCCTGGACGGCCCCGAAGAGGCCCGCGACGAGGAGGCTCCCGCCCAACACGACGGCGGCCTTCCGGCGCGTCTTCCGTTCCTGAAAAAGGGCGACGAAGAAGGCGTAGAGGGCGAACCCGGCGAGATAACTGAGGGCGGAGAAAATCGCGCTCATTCTCGCCCCGCCCGTCGAAACCCCGTTGACGTTGGCCGTGAGCTCATAAATCCCGTTCGCCCGTATAGGGTAGAAATGGGTCCATTTCCAGTAGGTCAAGACGGCCGATACGGCGACGACGGCGGCCGCGACCCTCAAGGGAAAATCCACGCCGCTCCCCGGGATTTCCCCCCCCCTCTCCGCGCCCCGGCCCGAGGCCGCCGCGCCGAGCGCGCCGCGCAGAAAAAGTCCCAGAAATAAAAAGAGGGCCAGGACGAGGGCCGTCGGGGCGTGGGGGGTATCCTGCTGGACAGCGAAGAAGTAAGGCCAGTTGTTGACTAGGGGAAACGCGCCCAGAAACGCCAATCCCCCCCACCCGGGCTTCCAGGCCGCCAGGCCCGTGACCAGGAGGCCGGCGGGCAGGAAAAGCGCCTGAAAACCGGGGATCAGGGGAACGTACTTGAGGTAGAAGGCATCAAAGGCAAAGACATAGAGCGCCGCCCCCGCGAAAAAAAGAAGCGCTTTCTTTATTTTCACCTTCGACGCGGTCTTCCCGCCGCCTGCATTGTATCGAATTCCCGCCCGCCTCTACAAATCGACCATATTTCATGATCATCCTCTCCGGAAGCCATCCTAAAGCCCCTAAGCAAATCAAACCGCGAAGACACCCGATGGGTGGAAGGCTGGGGGGCCCCCCGCCCGCCCGCAGCGAAAGGGCCCCACTGGGGGATGGGTGTAGCGAGGACGGACGGGGGAAGAGCCGAACCAGGACCCATCGGGTGTCTTCGCGGTTTGACAGGGGCGCCGGTCTGTGGTGAAATCGCCTCACATCGAGATGCTGATTTCCGCCCGTCAGGCCAAGAAATACGTCGCCTTTTTCTGCCTCGTCCTGGCCGACGTCGCCGCGGTCTTCCTCTCGTTCTACATGGCCTTCGCCCTTCGAGCCTACGTCCTGACCCGGATCTTCCCCAACGCGTTCCTCTGGGCCGTCGACTGGCGGGAGTACCGAAGCCGGTGGTTTGCCGTCGCCATCTGGATCATCGTCATCGCCTACGAAAAGCTCTACACGAAACGCTACACGATCGGAGAGGAAACCCGGATCCTGATCAAGGCCAACTCAATCGCCTTCGGTTTTATCGCCGTCTCGATCTTCGCCTTCAAGTATTTCGTTCCCTTCTCCCGCCTCATCCTGGCCTTGGCCTGGCTCTTCGGCTTCGCCCTCTTTCCGGCCTTCCGCTACGCGACGAAGCGCTTTCTCATCCTCTCGGGCCTGTGGCGGAAGAGGGTCGTCGTCATCGGCTCTTCCGAGGAGGCGGCCTCGGTCATCGCCGCCATCCGGAACCACCGGACGATGGGCTACCGCATCGTCGGCTGCCTGACCGACGACCGGGCCAAGGTCGGAGGATCGCTCGCCGACGTCCCCATTCTCGGCCACATCGACGAGATCGAGGACCTCCAGGCGAGGACCCCCTTCGAGGACATCGTCGTGACCTTCTCCAACCTCCCCCACGACCGCCTCATCGGCCTTCTCCGCCGCTGGGACGGGGTGGCCGAGACGATCCGCTACGTCCCCCAGACGGGCGACTTCCTCACCGCCGGAGTCGAGATCGAGAACATCGGCAAAATCCTTTCCCTCGTCGCCCGGAAGAACCTCCACAAACCCTGGAACGTCCTTCTCAAGGCGGCCTTCGAATTCGTCCTCGCCCTCGTCGCCTTCATCCTCCTTCTCCCCCTCTTTCTCGTCGTCTCGGCGGCGGTCAAGCTGACTTCCCCCGGGCCGGCGTTTTTCGTCCAGGAAAGGTTCGGGCGGCGGGGGAAGACGATCGAAATCGTCAAGTTCAGGACGATGTACGTCGACGCCGAACGCCGCCTCGAGGAATACCTGAAGTCGAATCCCGCCGCCCTCGAGGAGTGGGAGACCTACAAGAAGCTCAAATCCCACGACCCCCGGGTGACCCGCGTCGGGCGTTTTCTCCGCCGCCACAGCCTGGACGAGCTTCCCCAGCTGGCCAACGTCATCCGGGGCGAGATGAGCATCGTCGGCCCGCGGCCCTATCTCCAGGAAGAGCTCCAGGAGCTGAAGCAGGTCAAGTCGATCCTCTTCCAGGTCAAGCCGGGGATCACGGGCCTGTGGCAGATCAGCGGCCGGTCCAACGTCCCCTTCGCCGAACGGCTGCGGCTCGACGAGCACTACATCCGCAACTGGTCGCTCTGGACGGACATCGTCATTTTGTTCAAGACCGTCTGGGTGACCCTCCTCGGGCAGGGGGCCTTTTAACGGGCGGGGCGGCGCGGATGCGTATCGGGATCGACGCCCACGCCGCCGAGGCGGACGGGTCGGGCAACTGCACCTACATCAGGAACCTCGTTCTCTCCCTCCTGGCGGTCGACCCGGAGAACGATTATTTTCTCTATGTCGCGGACCCTTCGCATTCCTTTTACCGCCGCCTCGAAGGCCGTCCGAACGTCGTCCTCCGGAATCTCAAGGCGAAGAATCCCCTCGTCCGGATTCCGGTCAGCCTCTCCCGGGCGACGGCCAAGGACGAGGTCGATATTCTCCACGTCCAGTACATCGCCCCTCCTTATCACCGGGGGGCCCTGGTCGTCACGATCCACGACCTCGGATTCCTCCGCGTCCCCAAAACGTTTTCCCGGTTCTTCGTCTGGCGGTCGAAGATCCTGGTCGCGAGAGCGGCCCGGCGGGCGGCGAAAATTATCACCGGCTCCATAAACTCGAAAGAGGACATCCTCAAGACGTACGGCCTGGAAGAGGGAAAGGTCGAGATTGTGCTTTGCGGAGTCGATCCGGCTTTCTTCGAGCCTCCCGGCCCGCGGCGCATCGAAGAGGTCGCCGTCAAGTATGGACTCCGGAGGCCCTATATTCTTTCGGTCTCCCGCCTGAACCCGCGCAAGAACCTCGACGTCCTGGCCGGCGCGTTCTCGCGATTCAAGGCCGCCGGACGCCGGCCGCACGCTCTGGTCATCGCCGGAAGACAGGATTTCGAAACGAAAAAGACGATCGCCTCGGTCAGGGCCGCCGGGGGGGCCGACGTCTGCCTTCCCGGGTTCGTGGCCGACGAAGACCTCCCGTCCCTCTATCATGGGGCCGAGACATTCGTCTATCCGTCCCTCTTCGAGGGAGTCGGCCTTCCCGTCCTCGAAGCCATGGCCTCCGGCGTTCCGGTCCTCACTTCGGCGACGAGCTCGCTTCCGGAAATCGCCGGGGACGCGGCCCTGACCGTCAATCCGCGTAGTGAAGAAGAGATCGCCGCCGCTTTGGCGCGGCTGTCGGACGACCGCGCTCTCCGGGAGATGCTTTCGACAAAGGGACGGACCCGCGCCCGGGAATTTTCGTGGGAAACGGCCGCCCGCCGGACGCTCGAAATCTACCGCTCCGCCTGTCCGGGGCGAAGCTAGTCCCGCCAAACGATCGTCTTTTTCCCGAGCACGGCCCTCCGCCCCGACGCATCCTCGGCCACGATCCAGAGACGGAGCAGCCTTCCCTCGTCCGCAGGCGCTTTCGGTCGGTCGATCGCGATCTTCCAAGCCGCCCGCTTAAGCCCGGGGTAGAGGACATAAATCCGTTCGACGTCGGGGCGCGTGCCCTCGAAGAATTCCGCCTCGGCGATGGGCCCCCCGTCCGGGTCCGCGGCGGCGAAAACACGGGCGATTCCCCTGTCCGCGAGAGCCCATCCCTCGAAAACGGCTTGTTCCGCGGCGGAAAGGTCATTCTCGCGAGGAAGGTCGATTTTTCCGAAGGGCGGATTGTCGGCCTCATGAAGAATCAGCCGGCCTTCGGTAAAATGCGCCGCCTCGCGGGGAATTTCCGCCACGCCCGCCGCAATTTCGAGGCTTAAAGACTTCGCCGGCCCGGGCTCTTTCTCCACGGGGAAAGAGTAGATGCGGTCGCCGTTTTCCAGCGTTGCCCGGCCTAAAACCTCGCCGCCGGCCTCGACTTCGAGTTGCGCTTCGCCGCCCCCCGGAATATTCGGATTCAGCCTGAAAAGCAGAAGGTCGCCTTTTTCAAGGGGCGCAGGAAGGCCAAGCCTCGCCTCACTCCCCAGCATCGCCCGCTTTTGACCGTCGGGCCGGCCCCACCACCGGCCTTTCAGGTCGACATAAGGCGTAGGACTGTACATCAGGAAAAAGCCTCGCTTGGGAAGAAACCTCCGCCTCTCCCAGGAAGAAGACCCCTTGATGACGACGGCGGGGAGAACAATGGCCAGGACGCAAAGCCCCGCGATGACAGGCTTCCGCCATGATACGGCGGATTCCCCAAACCACGGGCTCCGCCGGGGACTCAGGACGATCGACAAGACCATAAAGCCCGCCGCCCAAAGGACGATCGTCCTCCAATCCCCGATGAGATATCCGTAGAGGCCGGCAAACGATGACCGGCCGGCAAAGAGCCCGGCCGGGTCGAAGAGAAAGCCGTAGAGGAGCTTCAGCCCGGCGGCGAAGAGAAAGGCATAGACGAAATGGAGGGCATGGCGGGACCACGCCCGCCGCCTGGCCTTTTCCAGCGCGAGGGCCGCCCCAAAGACGAAAAACGGCAGGAAATCCAAGAAACGGCGATGGCCGAAGCCGGCTCCGGCGGCTCGCTGGAACCAGTTGTCGTAATAGGCCGCGTCGGCGAACCAGAAGACAAAAACCGAAGCCGAGAGCGCCAGGACCAGGAACCGGAAGCGGCGGTCGCGGGGCCGGAAGAAAATCGCGCCCAGAACGCCGGCCAGGAAGAGCGGATGGACGGCGAACAGGCCGTTTTCCAGGTTGAAGAGATTCGACGAGAGATAGGGCAGGTTGGAAAGGCTCATCGCCCGGAACGGCGCGGCTTCCATGAACCCGAAGGGAAGGGCGGCCCCGGCGGCGGCGGAGACGCCCGTCCGGAACGGGCTTCCGTGAAGATAGGCGAAAGCCAGGATTTGGGGCACGGCGCCGAGAAGAAAGAAGGCGGTTGCCGCCGCGCCGTTCCTCACGGCTTTTGGGACACCGTAATTCTTTCGGTTCTGGAAATAATCGAAGACAAGATATGCGGCCAGCAGGACGAGGATGACCACTCCGAAATTGCGGGTCGAGAAAAGAAGACCGCCGGCCAGGCCGAAGAGAGCGGCCGACCCCGCGTCATTCCGCTCCCCATAGCGGATAAACGCCCAACAGAGAAAAGCCGTCAGGAGAAGAGCATAAGAATGGGACCAGCCGGCGAAGACGATGGCGTAGAAGAGCCAGTTCGTCCCGCCGAGAAAAATCACGGGGACCGCGGCGGCCGTTCCAAAGGACAAATATCTTTTCAGAATCGCCAAAAGAAGCGTCAGGGCGAGAGCCGTGCAGAGGACGGACGCATAACCGGCAAACCACTGATAATATTTCGAATAAGGGTCCCGCAGAGGGCCTCCGCCCAAGCCGTCGACCGCCCTGCCGAGGATAACGAAGGGAGTCATCAGGATCCCCGTCCCGGGATTGAACAGGGAAAAAGCCCGCCCCGTCTTGGGGTCGAGGAAATAGTTGCCGTTCGCCACCGTCCCGGAGGAAGGCGGGGGAAGGGGGTGGTCGAACTGGTTCTTCAGGTCGAGGTCCTGATCCCAGACGAGAGAGACGGCATGGGAATCAAAAAACCCCGGGCTAAAGCCCGGAGTTTGAGCCCCGTGGCATAACCTGGCTATGGCTTCTCTCGTTGCAACCGAATGTACTTCTTGACGATATC
>Ga0208828_1000056_pt1 | contig 50884 bp, 45 predicted proteins | sample Kivu_160m_FD_185487 | JGI IMG/M metagenome (GOLD analysis project Ga0208828, IMG submission 185487) | Freshwater microbial communities from Lake Kivu, Western Province, Rwanda to study Microbial Dark Matter (Phase II) - Kivu_160m (SPAdes)... | ecosystem: Environmental > Aquatic > Freshwater >... | reverse complement strand
GAGTAAGGCTTCATCATAACCTTAACCCTTTACCACCGGGGCTGAAACAGCCTATAATTTCCAGTAGTGATGTAACGTGCATAACAGCTATACTGTCACCTGTAAAAATAAACAAATATGAAGGAACGCCATGAGTGACAAAGTGAAGATCGCCGCAGTTCAAATGAACCCTGCCATAACGCATAATAAGAAGAACCTGGACAAAATATTATCTGGAGTAAGAACCGCTGCCGGTAACGGCGCTGACCTTATAGTATTTCCGGAATGTGCCCTGACCGGCTATGTCTTTTCCAGTCGGGAAGAGGCAGCGCCCTTTATGGAAACCGTTCCCGGCCCTGGCACAGATAAGCTGGCAGCCTGCTGTGGAGAGCTTGGAGTCCACGTCGTCGTCGGTCTGCTGGAAAAGGGTGCCGGTAAATGTTTCAATGCCGCGGTTCTAATAGGGCCCGGAGGACTGGTTGGGAAATACAGAAAGAACCACCTGCCGTTACTGGGTATCGACCGCTTCCTGGACCACGGCGACAGACCTTTCGAGGTATACAGTACGCCGATAGGCAACATTGGCATCCACGTCTGCTACGACTGCAATTTCCCGGAAAGTGCCCGGATTATGACGCTTCTTGGGGCGGATATACTTGTATTGCCCACGAACTGGCCACAGGGCCGGGGAAAGGTGGCGAAGTACGTGGTCAACACCCGTGCCTACGAGAACAAGGTACATTTCGTAGCCGTGAATCGTGTTGGAGAGGAGCGCGGCACCAGGTTCATCGGCAACAGCAAAATCGTCGATGCCTGGGGTGACACGCTTGCCCAGGCCACCGGTGACGATGAACAGACCATTTATGCTGAAGTAAGCCTGGCTGAGGCGAGGCAGAAGCATGTCATTTTCAAGCCCGGCGAATTCGAGATGAATTTCATACGCGACCGGAGACCCGAATTATATGGCAGGATTGCCGAAGCTAAAAAAGACGCACCTGTTGCCTGAATTGCCCCGGCGAAGGGAAACCATCCGCAAATCTTGCAATTCCTCAAATAACACTCCATGAAGTTGGGCTTCGCTAAATTGGTATGGTCATCTCCTATCCTGTAGTTTCATCACCGCCAATATCAGCATAAACAGAATAATTATTATAGCCCCAAGCACCATCCAGTGCCCCAACACAATGACCCCAAAAGCGTGACCGTAATCTTCGTGCATTCTTTTTATGATGGCTTCAGCCTGACCGATAGCTTTGCTGCGACTTTCTTTCCAGCTTCGATACTCGTCTTGCCACACCTTAAGGTCATCCTCGTATTGCTCCATCCTCTCCTGATAAGCATCCATATCCTCCCGATACTGTTCCAATATTTCCTCGTAGGCATCCATGTCCTTCTGGTATTGCTTCGTACTTTTATCCCACTCTTCAAATTCTGGGCCAAATACATTTTCTGGTAACTCCTCAGGAGGAGATGGAGGCTCTCCAGGCTTAGCTGGCGGGTCACCGGGTTTAGGCGGCTGCGCTGGCTCCTGAGTGTCTACTGATGGGTCGTAGAAATCGAGTATACCCGGGAAGCTACATCTTGAAAACAGGTTAGGTCCCATACAGGAGCACCGTTCAATCTTATCTTCTTCCGTCAGTGCCTCTCGTTCATCTTGTGGAAGTTGCCAACATGGGTCGGCAGCCACGCAGTCCCCCATGCCACTTATGCTCACCAGAGACTCAAACGCCCAGTTAGTGGTAACTGTCTGACTGATTGCCCGCCCGGCTTTGCCTAGCTGTCCAGCAGGCATTATGCCACCGAATATTATCTGCGGCACCAAGAAGAGAAGGAGCAGCAATGGTGTGACATTCTGGTTAGGCGAAAGAGCCGATATGAGCAAGCCTATCAACGCGCCCGACATAATTGCCAGCGCCAGTGTTATATATACCGACAACATCAACTCAGGAGGGGGCCAATCTCCAGATAACTTCATAAACAAGACAAATACCCCTGCTGAGTACAATGCCACCAGCAGAGCCATCCAGACCTTGGAAACAACGTACGGCAGAATCTTAAGTGTAACCATTCGCTCACGGCGATAGATGTCTGTCTCCTTGACAATTTCGCGCATGGAAGCAAGCGCGCCCACAAAAAAACATATAACAGCCGCCAAAAAGAGATTTGTCACCGCCTTAACCGCCTCACCGCCGCCAGCAGCGAACACACCTTGTTGCCAGAAAACGAAGTCAATGGCACCGATAAGCGGAGCCATCAGTAGCATCAGTATCAGACTGGCTCTGTCACGTATCAGGACATTGAGATTGCGACGTGAGAGAATGCCAAACTGACGCCAAGCCGAAATACGTTTTAATGTCGCCCCCGGCTGCTGGTATTTGACCCCTCTTGAAGGTGTCACAGACGGTTTTATAAGGTATTCCCGTGAACGTGACACAACTAACTTCTGATACTGCTCCGATTGCTGGTAACGTTGTGCCCACTCTTCAGGACTCCGTTCTTGCTGAAGCTTGTCGTAAATCTCATCGAAATCCGTAACGCCGAAATAGGTTAAGGCGTCCTGCGGAGGACCGTAATAAGCAAGGTATCCACCCTTAGCCAGAAAGACGACCTGGTCGCACTGCATTACGTTTTTGGTGATATGGGTAACAATCAAGATTGTGTGTCCTTCTTCTGAGAGCTTGCGCAACAGGCGCATTATCTGACGTTCGGTAACCGGGTCAAGACCTGAAGTTGCTTCATCCAGAAAGAAAAGCCCCGGCTGCGTCAGTAGCTCAACGCCAATCGAAACACGCTTCTGTTCGCCTCCGCTGAGGCTACGGATAACCCTGTTCTTGCACTCGGTCAACTCCAGCGTTTCTAACACGTCCATCACACGCTGGTGTCGCTCGGCAGGTGTCGTGTCCGCAGGAAGACGGAGCCGCGCCGAATAGTCCAGCGCCTCATGGGCTGTTAGCTCCATATGAATGATGTTCTTTTGGGGCACATAGCCAAACTGTGTACGGTAGGCATCAAAATTGGAATACAAATCGTTGCCGTTCACCAGCACCTTTCCGCTGGTCGCGGGACGAAAACCGTTAACAGCGTCGAGGAGCGTGCTCTTGCCAGCGCCAGTCACGCCAACGATGGCAACAAGCTCCCGAGGCTGAACAGACAGCGAGATATCTTTTAAAAGGTTCTTGTCTTTGCTAACGAGTTTGTTCAGGTGCAATGCCTCCAATCGCAAATCGCGAGATTCGTCCGTTGCCGTAAGGCTCTGCGCTTCAAAGGCTAGTTTAACCGGGCCAATATGAATTCTATCGCCACGATGTAGCAGACGCGGTTCAACCACGCGCTCACCATTCACAAAGGTGCCATTAGTGGAACCCAAATCCTCAATCGTATACGCACCCTCAGGTCTAGCCCGCTTGATACGAGCATGCTGGCGCGAGACTATGGGATGGGGCAGGACAATATCATTACCCGGGTCTCTGCCAATTGTAAGACTGACCTGCCCCTGCAATGCGAGCTTCTGTGTCTTCGGCACCACCTGCGTCTTCGGCGCCACCTGTCTGGGCAGCAAATGCGGCAAGTGTAACCTCAAAGTAAAACTGCCGATTTGGACAACATCACCATCCTTAAGACTGTACGGCACATTTGGTTCGATTTTGACTCCGCCAACTTGCGTGCCGTTGGTGCTGCCAAGGTCAATAATTTGCAGGATATCCCTGACCCACTCAAGACGCGCGTGATAGCGTGAAACAGCAGGATGACTCAGCACTACACTGTTATCATCAGCGCGCCCGATGGTAGTCGTTTGTGCTAAAGGTTGTTCACGAACCTCGTCACCACAGCCTATTTCCAAAATGCCCAGCGCACTCATCGACATCACCTCTCATTAATCGTAGCCGCGCTTATATATGTCAGCCTCATATTAGTTTCTCATGAGGAAACTGTCAAGCACATACGCCTGTTATTTCTAGAAATCACAAAAATTATAGGCTAAGGTATTGCAATCATACTAGCGTAGCGCTAAAATTTGACTGGGGAGCCAAACATGAACAATTGCCCCAACTGTAATAATCCCTATGAGACAGGCGATGAAGTCTGTCGCACCTGTGGCTTCATCCTCCCCATCACCACACCAGTCATATCAGCCGGTGAAATCCTGCAGACCAGATATGAGATTCAGGAGCTGGTTCACAGCGGCGGCATGGGCTATGTCTACCTGGCAACGGATAAGAGGCTTTATGACCGCTTCTGCATAGTCAAACAGGTTAAGGAACCCATCAAGTCGGACGACCACCGCAAGAAGCTGGAGGAGGAAGCCCTGAGAATGTCAAAGCTCAACCACCCCAACGTGGCTATGATTCTCGACCATTTCATCGACGGCGGTTATTACTTCCTGGTCGTAGAGCGTATACACGGCAAGACCTTGAGCGAGGTTTTCAAAGAGCGCCGGGGACGTCTTGCCGAGAATGAGGTGGTCGCCTGGGCTATCTCCACCTGCGATGTCGTCAGCTACCTGCACAGCGAGGGAATAGTCCACCGGGATATAAGTCCCGACAACATCATGTTCACCGGCGAGGGCTCAATCAAGTTTATCGACTTCGGCACTTTGCGCGAGTTCAGATATATCGCCCCAGGAGGCACTGCGGGAATCGGTAAATACGGCTATACTCCACCAGAACAGTGGCAGGGCAAGCCGGAACCCCGCTCTGATATATTCTCCCTGGGCGCTACCATATATTACCTGCTGACCGGATTTCTACCGCTATCCAGGGAATATACCACCAGGCAGGCGCCTCAAAAGGAAGACTTCAATCCCAGCTTCCCTCCCATAAGGACCAGGAACCCCAGCGTCTCTCCACAGCTCGAGGCTGCGTTGGAAAAAGCCCTGCAGCTAGACGTAAACGCTAGATACGCTTCAGCAAAGGAATTCGGCGAGGCTTTGAGGAATCTGAAGCGGGTAGAAGCTAAAAAGGTAGAAGTTAAGAAGGTTCCTGTCCTGAGCCTTGAAACCAGGCACCTGGATTTCGCCAACGTTAAATCCGGGACTACTGCTACCAGGTCCCTTATCCTGAGAAATACCGGCACTGATAAACTGACCGGCAAATTAACCACAACTCAGCCCTGGCTTAAAGTATCACCTGGTAATATAGACCTGAAAAGCGGCGATTGGATAGGACAGGTGACCGTAGATGCGAGGCGCCTTGACCCCGGTTTTTATGGCGCCGGAGAAATCAACATAGCCACAAACGGCGGCCAGGCAAAAGTAGCTGTCGATTTATCCATAGCCATCGAAGCCGGACCAAAAGCCACAGAAATCGAGCCAGAACCAATCGCTAAGCCTAAACCAATCAGCAAGCCAAAGCCAGCCAGAATTAGCCAGCCGAAGGCAAGGACATCACTGAGGCCATTTCTAATAGGTTTAGGCGCCGTATTGTTCGTTATTGCCGGCGCCGGCGGTATCTACTTCGCCTCCGGTCACCCGCTTACCCCAACATCAACACCGTCGCCGGAGACAACACCACCAGAGACAGCAACACCGTTGGATACAACACCGCCACTGATTTCGGAAGTGAGGGTAGCCGGGTACACCGGAGAGACCGCCGCCATAGCCTGGAAAACGGACGAGGAGTCTACCGGGCAGGTTGAGTACGGGACAAGCGATGCTTACGGCAAAGTGGCGGCAACCGACAGCGCCCTGACGACTAACCACAGCATCGAGCTGACGGGGCTGCAGCCCAACACCACCTATCATTTCAGAGTTAAGTCGACGGACGGGGATGGGAATGAGGCTGCGTCAGGTGACCAGACTTTCACCACCTGGGTCGCTGAGAAAGACTGGAAAGAGTACGTGAATGACGAGTATGGCTTCTCCATTAAATATCCCAACCACTGGACACCGAATAGCTCTGTCATAAGAGTTCCTGATATCCAGCTGGCTGCATTTAGCGAGGAAGCTTTTGTTCCTGGTGTAATTTGCACGGTCTACGATAAGCCTGAGCCTGAAAGTAAGGAATGGATTGTTGAAACGCTCAAGTTGACGGGTAGTACGAGGCCTAAAGTGACTTCTGACATCAAGGAGGAAACTCTGACAGATGGTACCAAGGCTTATACATACACATTAGACTATAGTTCCGCAGACGGGTATGACGTAACAGCTTACTGCGTTGATGCAGATAAGGGGGACAAGCGGATTCGTATAAATGTATATACTATCGAATTATTCGTGCCTTATAATGAGGCACTAGCTTCAAAAATAGCGCACACCCTGCGATTCACGCAATAAAGTGAGCAACCAGCGAGCCTGAAACCGGGCTAACAAAGGGAAGCATTTGATATTCGACACAGCAACTTTAACCGACCCGGGCATGGTCAGGGAGAACAACGAGGACAGCTCCTTCGCACTGGAAACCAGCCTGCCCACCACCTCAGAGGCGGTGTCTTTAGGTATATATATTGTTGCCGACGGCATGGGCGGGCATCAAGCCGGGGAGGTTGCCAGCAAAATGGCAGTGCAGATAATATCAACAACATTGTTGGACAAGTTCAGAGAGGCAAAAGGTGCGCCATCTCCTTCTCTCTTCGTCAAGCAGGCTATTGAGAAAGCCAATGCTGAAATATATGCCAGCGCCTCCGGCAACCCACATCTGTCTTCAATGGGCACTACCGTCACACTCGGACTCAGGCTGGATAACAGACTGTATCTGGCACACGCAGGCGACAGCCGCGCTTATCTGATACGGAAAGGAAAAATAAAACAGCTAACAGAAGACCACTCCGTTATTGCACAGCTACTGAAAGCGGGAATGATTACCCCGGAGGAAGCCAAAACGCATCCCGACCAGGGGAAGATTTTCCGATGTCTGGGGACTTCAGAGCAGGTTGTTATAGACACATATGCGCAGGGCGGTAAAAAGGATAATTTGATTTTACAGAATGGTGATATCCTGGTGTTTTGCACAGATGGGCTAACGGGACACGTCACCGATGACGAAATTCTGGATTGCGTGCAAAGGGGCGATGACGCTCGCAGCACATGTCGAGATTTAATCCTTCTGGCTAATTTGAGAGGGGGAGAAGACAATATCAGCCTCATAGTGGTCAGCGCGAAAGCGGGCAAAAACAAGGATATTCAGTCGAAAAGCCATGTGGATTCCGGATAAGCTGGGGGCTTGTGATGTACAAAAAACGGGGGAAACCAGGGTTAGCGGCTTCTCTATCTTGTAATTTGCCGCCAGTAATGATATTTTAGAACCTGGAACGTAGCGGAGGCGTTTGTAGCGAAGGAGGCACACACCATGTCAGAACTGAACATTAAATGTAAACTGGCACGGCGCTACACCATGGAAAATGTGGTTGGCTCTTTAGCCTATGTGCTAATAGAGACAGCACCAGATATACCGACAGGATTGAGTTCATTGCCGCTCAATATAAGTCTTCTAATCGACGTGAGCGGGTCAATGAAAGGTCAGAAGATTAAGTATGCCGTTGAGGCGGCTAAACTCGTTGTCACTTTGCTTGCCGAAGATGACTGGGTGTCAGTCATTACATTCAGTGACGAGGCTCAAGCCATAGTTCCCAGCACAAAAGGCTCTGAAAAGGCTGCCATCTTTTATGCTCTGGATAAAATCCGAACGCTAAGTGGAACACGGATGCAGCACGGTATGGAGATGGGTATAAGAGAAATGCGCAAAGCTGGGTTTTCCGATAAAGCCAATCGAATGATTATACTGACCGACGGAGAAACCGAAGGTGAGGAGTGGTGCCGAACTATTGCTCTGCAGGAGAGAGAAAATAATGTTGTGATTTCAACCCTGGGCATCGGTGAAAAATATAACGAATACTTGCTTGATGACATCTCCAGCGCCACGCTGGGCAGCTTTTTCCACCTCAAGGCTCCTGAGCAAATAAGCGATATCTTCCAGAGTGAGATAATTGATGCTTCGGCTGCGGTCTTGTCCAACGTGACACTTAGCCTTAACCTTTCAAGCGATGTAACGCTGGAAAGCATCTACCGCATCTTCCCCAGCAGCGTTAAATTGCAGCCGCGGATAGATGATGAAGAAAACGCTTTTACGGTGGATGCCGGCAATTTGAAGAAAGACGAGCCAGCTACGTTCGGCGCCAAATTGAAACTCCCGGCGCGACCAGCGGGGCAGGTGAAAATTGCCCGGGTAGCCATTACCTACAGCATACCGAGCCTCAGCGTTAAGGACAGGGTTGAGACAAGGGACATCATCGTGGAATATACAAACTCACCGGAACTGTGCAGCAGCGTGGATAGAGAAGTTATTGGCTACTTCAACCAGCTTAACGCACAGAGTCTTATCGAGCAGGCAGTCGAAGAGGCGCGTTCTGGCAACACAGATGCCGCTGCCAAGGCACTAACACAAGCCCACGCCATCACGGAAAGGCTGGGCAACCGCCCTCTGACCCAGACTATACAACAGACCATAGAAGAGCTGGAGCAGAAGGGAATGCTCTCAGCCGATGGAGTAAAGACCATCAAGGCAGGGAGCCGGCAAACAGTTAGAATAGATGAGTCTCAATTTAAGTGATGTACTGCTTGCCTTGCATGGTAGAATATGAGAGCCTTTGTTCTTTCAATAGACTTGGCTCTGTTCCTGCTTCCAGGTCTGTGCCCTGTGCATCACGACACGGGCGTCGGTCAGGGTAACCTCAGTGTACTGCGGACCGGCGAGCATGACGGCAATCTCCTTAGTACGCTCCTCGCCTTCAACCGGCTGAAGCATGCTGACAGTTCGAGCGTCTGACTCTTCTTTATGAACGTTGTAGTGGGCATCGGCAAAAGCAGCAATCTGGGGAAGATGAGTTACGCAAATCACCTGGTGATTCCGGGCTAATGCCCACAGCTTCTTGCCTATTACCTCACCGCTCCGTCCCCCCACACCGATGTCTATCTCGTCGAATATGAGAATGGGAATGCTATCGACTTCCGACAGAGCGCATTTCAGCGCCAGTGTAAAACGGGAGATTTCACCAGTAGAGGCGATGCTGGTGATAGGCTTGACAGGTTCCCCGGGATTTGTCGAAGCCATGAACTCAACCACGTCAACCCCCTCGTTGTTAAAGACATAGGTTTTGCCGTCAGGTAGAGGAATGCCTTCCTCAGATTCCTCCCGGGCTATGGACACCTCGAACTCAACCTGCGACATGCTTAAATCATGGAGTTCCTTCTTAACCTCGTCAACCAACTTTTCCGCCGTCGCTGAGCGCGCTGTGGAAAGCTCGGAGGCTATGTTGCCCATCTCCACCTTGAGCTCAGAGCGCATCTTCTCCAGTTCAGCTTGCCTCTCCGAAGAACGAGAGATTCCCTCCAACTCCTTTTCAGTCTTCTCCAGATAGTTCAGTATTTCAGCGATGTTCTGTCCATACTTTCGCTTCAGGTTTCTTATAACCTCAAAACGCATCTCCACCTCTTCCAGCCGTTCCGGGTTATGCTCCAGCCTCTCGCTGTACGAGCGAATGTCCCGCGCTAACTCCTCAACACCATACACAGTCTCTTCGAGGTACTTGAGTTGCTGGCTGAGGGTAGAGTCGAGTTCCACGAGCTTCTTCATGACCACAAGCGCTTCATTCAGCCTGTCCAGAGCCGGAGCCGAAGCATGCGAGGTGTCTTCTTTGCTTAATGCCTGATAGGCTTCGTAAGATATTGCCTTCAGCCTCTCAGCCGAAGACAGCAAAGTCCGTTCTTTTTCCAGCTCTTCCTCCTCAGCCGGTCGCAATTCTGCCTTTTTTATCTCATCGAGTTGAAAGCGCAGAAACTCCTCGCGGCGAGCGGCATCTTTCTCCGATTCCACCAGCACCTTGAGCTCCTGCTCCAGTTTGTTAAGCTCAGCTACTTTGACGTTGAAGCTGTGCCGCAAGTCCATGTTATGACCGTAGGCATCCAGGAAGTCCAGATGATATTTAGTATCCAGCAGAGACAGGTGCTCGCTCTGACCGTGAATATCGATTAGCAGGTATCCTATCTGGCGCAGAACACCTTTTGGCACCGCATGTCCGTTAACCCGGATAACGCTGCGCCCCTGCCTTTTGGATTCGCAACTGATAACCAGGTTCTCCTCATCGGATTCCAGGCCCTTTTCTGCCATGAGTTCTCTGAGCTGCGGCAAGATTTCACTTTCAGGCAAGGTAAAAACACCTTCGATTCGGGCTTCGTCGCTGCCATGGCGGATAACCTCCTCACCCACCTTCCCTTCCAGCAGCGTCTCGACGGCATCGATGACCAGTGATTTGCCGGCGCCTGTCTCGCCGGTAATAACATTCAACCCGCGGCTCAGGTTCCAGTCTATGCTCTCAATGATTCCCAGGTTCCTGACTTTTAGTTCCAGTAACAAACCACCATCTCCAGCAGCCACAAGTGTGGCTAGCTTATATTTTACCACTTGTGGCCGAAAAGGAAACGCCGATATACCATACAGTACACCTTTGTTATCGCGAGGTGCGTAGCCCCGTGGCTATCCCGGTCATCTCTCCTGTCATTCTGAGGGAGTCCTTCCCGAATGCGAAGTACGACCGAAGAATCTCGGGTGGGGGTGACACAATGAGACTGCCACGCGGAGTTTATCCTGAGCCATGTGAGATTCTTCGCTGCGCTCAGAATGACAGGAGGCGAAAGGCTCGCGATGACAGACCATTTTCCTCCCTTCCCTAGAGGGAGGATTCGCTTTCACTGTGTGAAATACTCTAAAATAGCTGTGCTGGTAAGTAAATATAGTGTGGAGAAACGAGAATTAGCTTGAATTGTCGAAATGATTTAAGAAACATAGTCATAATCGCCCATGTAGACCACGGCAAGACAAGCCTGGTCGATATGATGCTAAAACAAAGCAAAATCTTCCGCGATAACCAGCAGGTGGGCAATTTGATACTTGACAGGAATGCACTGGAACGGGAAAAGGGCATTACCATTCTAGCCAAGAACACAGCGATAACCTATCGCGGCGTGAAGATAAACATCATAGATACTCCGGGCCATGCCGATTTCAGCGGTGAAGTGGAGCGAGTCATGAATATGGCAGACGGCTGTCTGCTGCTGGTTGATTCAATCGATGGGCCTATGCCCCAGACCAGGTTCGTGCTGAAACATGCGCTGGATAAGGGGCTGAAGCCGATTGTGGTCATTAACAAAATAGACAGGGAAAATTCCAGGATTGCCGAGGTGGTTAACCTGACCCAGGACATGTTCCTGGAATTAGCCACTGACGCAGACCAGCTTGATTTTCCCATACTATATGCCAGCGCCAGGGACGGCACAGCTACCATCGACCCGGAGAAAGAAGGTGAAGACCTTATACCGTTATTTGAATCTATACTCCACAAGGTCCCACCGCCTCGCATTGAGTCCGGACCTTTCCAGATGCTGGTATCCAACCTCGACTATAGCAGCTACAAGGGTAAGCTTGCCATCGGCAAAATTTACCGCGGTAGCGTGAGACCACATGATAAAGTCGCCGTTATTGAGAGGGATGGCAGCACCCGGAACTATGAAGTCAGCGAGGTATTCACCTTTATGGGCCTTGACCGTCCGGATGCAGAGGAGGCAACCGCAGGCGAAATTGTGGCTATAACCGGCGTGGAAACTGTAAGCATAGGGGATACCATAACCAGCCCCGACCAGCCGGACGCTTTACCCCGTATAGAGATAGGCGAACCCACGTTAAAAATGATGTTCGGCGTGAATAGTTCACCGTTCGCCGGAAGAGAGGGGAAATACTGCACATCAAGGCAACTCCGCGAAAGGCTTTACCGGGAACTGGAGACAAATCTCAGCCTGAGAGTTCAAGATACTGAAACCCCTGATGTTTTCCTAGTATCCGGCAGAGGAGAGCTGCACTTAGCCATACTTATCGAGACTATACGCCGCCAGGATTACGAGTTTGAAATCTCAAAGCCTGAAGTTATAACCAAGGAAATAGATGGCAAGCTTATGGAACCCGTGGAAGAGCTGACCATAGATACGCGCGAAGAATATGTAGGTGCGCTTATGGAAATTTTGAGCTCGCGCCAGGCTAAATTAGCCAATATGCGCAATGATGGCAGGGGTAATGTGCGCCTGGAATTTCACATCCCCACGCGCGGCCTGATTGGTTTTCGGAGCACGTTTTTGACTGCCACCCGGGGTGAGGGCATTATGAGCACATTATTCCTGGGATATGAACCCTGGTATGGAGATATCGTTTCCACCCGCAGCGGCATGCTGGTAGCTTCTGAAAACGGCACCGCTGTTACCTACGGGTTAAACAATGCCCAGGGAAGAGGTATAACCTTCATCGAGCCCGGCACACAGGTATATGAGGGCATGATAGTGGGAATGCATGCCCGGGGAAACGACCTCGCAGTCAATGTTGCCAAAGAGAAAAAGCAAACGAACATCCGTTCTTCTACATCCGACATTGCTGTTAAGTTGACGCCACCGGTCAGATTCAGCCTCGAGGAAGCTCTGGGCATGATAGGCGACGACGAACTTATCGAGGTGACGCCTGGCAACATCAGGCTGCGTAAGCGATTGCTGACACAAGACCAACGCGCTAAATCGCGCCGTGCTGCAGACAAAGAACCGTAGCTAATCGACAATGGCAGTACTTAACAGGTATCGATTATCAGCGTTTATCCCTGTGCCGTTTCGCGAAGTATACAGGGTGTAATATTAAGCATCAACAGAAAGGTTATTCTGCGTTTTTTGTAAATGGTCTCTATAGACAAAGATAATCTTTACCACAGCAGCAGAACCGCAGGCGCTTATCGAACAGAAAGCCAGAATATGTGATTGCACCTGTCGGGATGCCTATGCCAGTTTCTGGCTTTGGGCCGAGGTCAACATATCCGCCAGCCGCCCGCCCAGCTTGCGCGCTTCCTCAATAAGTGACTGGTCGCTCTTTACCTCGCCGGGTTTGCTGGCATAACCCATTACCGTTAGTATCCTGTCATCGGGGATATCAGCAGATAGCTTAACAAACCGCCTCAGCGCCCTGAAAGCATGCTCCAGCCCGGCACCACCACCGATGATAATCAAGCCGGCACAGGACATCTTCTTGGGAATTCCGTGGGTATAGAGAAAATAGTTTCTATCCACAAAGGCTTTCATCTGGGCAGTCATGTTATAGTAATAGACCGGGCTGCCCAGAATTATTCCGTCGGCATTGATAAATTTATCCAGAATCATGGGGACATCGTCATCATGCTTACATGCTGAAAAGGAGGCGCAGTTATCATGCCCATCGCACGGGTTTACTCGATACTGAGTCAGAATAATCTTCTCCGTCTCAATACCACGGGCGGCTGCTTCCTTCAGCGCCTGGTCAACAAGGTAGCTGGTATTGCCTTTGGGTCTGGGACTGCCGACAATAGCCAGAATCTTCATATGATTTTCTCCTCGGTCTTTTCGGTACAGGGGATAGCTATTTAAAAGAGATTACAGGCAACTTACAGTATTTTTACCAGCTCGATTTCAAACGTCAGGTCCTTACCGGCAAGAGGGTGATTAGCATCTATGGTGACCATCTCGTCGGAGACTTCTGTGATAACGACTACAATTTCCGTGCCATCCGCTTGCCTCATTATCAATTGCTGGCCAACCTCTGGAGTCATATCAGCGGGAAGCCTTTCTCGGGATATCTCCGCTACCTGCTCATCACGGCGCGGCCCGTAAGCCTCATCCGCTGGAATGGTAACGGTTTTCTTCTCCCCAACCTTCATACCCCGCACAGCATTCTCAAACCCGAGAATCACCTGACCTGAACCTATAGTGAACTCCAGAGGTTCACGCTCAACAGATGAATCGAAAACGGTGCCATCTGCCAATTGCCCGGTATAGTGAACCTGAACGGTATCGCCATACTTTGCCTGCGCTGCATTACATCCCGTAATCGCTACCCCTATCATAAAAATTACCACTAGAATAATTCGGCTGATTTTAAACACATTAACCTCCAATTTCTATATAGCCCCTGGCCAACAGCGTAAAAAGGTGCCTGCGCATGCTGTTTTGCCTGCACCAGACATTATGGCATTTTACACCTCAGTCCGCGGAATGGCAATTTATAATCATTATATTCCATTTTATCAGCGTGGCTCTCTTTGCCGCTATTTGCCTCCGATGGTATAATGGCTGAAAATTGGAGCCGTAGGCACAAACTTTTTACCATGGGGAAACCGAGCTTTGAGAAAAAGCTAATCATCGCAGTTATCGGCGGTGGTAAATGCTCTGCCCAAGAAGCAGTTCTGGCTGAGGCTGTAGGCAGAGAGCTGGCTAAGCGGGGAGCGGCTCTGGTCTGCGGGGGCTTGACCGGCGTAATGGAGGCAGCCTGCCGCGGAGCCGCCATCGAGTCAGGGCTAACCATAGGTATTTTGCCCGGGGTCGACCCAACTGACTGCAACCCTTATGTTCAAATTCCAGTTGCCACCGGTGCCGGCCACGCCAGAAACGTAGCCGTGGTTAATTCCGCTCAAGCGGTAATAGCCATCGACGGCGACTACGGCACGCTTACCGAGATTGGCTTCGCCCTGAAGAGTGGCATCCCGGTTGTCGGACTGAATACATGGTCACTGTACCGAAACGGCGAACAGGATAAATCTATAATCAAGGCAGAGGACGCCGTCGATGCCGTGGAGAAAGCCATCGCCCTGGCGAAAGGACAGAAAATGGATTGAAGGCTATGAAAACAACAAAAGCCACCATTAAAAAAATCAAAGCCCGCGAAATCCTCGATTCCCGGGGCAATCCTACCATAGAGGTCCAGATTAAGCTTTCCGATGGCACAGTCGGCATAGCCGCGGTCCCCTCAGGAGCCAGCACCGGCAAATACGAAGCGGTGGAACTCCGGGACCAGGATAAGAGCCGATACGGTGGGTTGGGAGTCTGCAAAGCGGTGAGCAATGTTAACGACAGTATTGCTCCGGCGCTGGCAGGCATGATAGCTTCGGAGCAGGAAAGGGTTGACCAGAAGCTGATTGAGCTTGACGGCACAGCCAATAAATCAAGGCTCGGGGCAAACGCCATTGTGGGAGTATCCTTAGCCACCGCTAAAGCTGCAGCTAACTCAGCAAATCTACCTTTGTACCGCTATCTGGGCGGCAATACCGCACGGCTGTTGCCGGTGCCCATGATGAACATACTCAACGGCGGAAAACATGCTGCTGGCTCCACCGATTTACAGGAATTCATGGTGGTGCCGGCAGGCGCTACCAGCTTCAGCCAGGCGCTTCAAATGGGAACTGAAATCTACCACGCCCTTAAGAAGACAATCAAAGTCAAAGGTTTGAATACCAACGTCGGCGACGAAGGCGGCTTTGCCCCGTCACTGGCTTCCAACAAGCAGGCGGTAGAGCTGATACTGGCAGCAATCGACCTCGCCGGCTATAAGGCTGGCAACGATTGCTTCATCGCCCTGGACCCGGCGGCGAACAGCTTCTACAATGACGGTAAGTATATCTTATCTAAAGATGGCTTAACACTAACCAGCGATGAGATGATTGACTATTATGCCGGATGGGTATCTAGCTATCCCATCGCCAGCATCGAAGACGGGCTGGATGAGGATGACTGGTCGGGGTGGATATCGCTGACCTCTAAAATGGGAAGGAAAATCAAGCTCGTTGGCGATGACCTGTACACCACCAACCTGGAAAGGCTGGAAAGGGGCATTTCCCAAAAGGCGTCAAATGCCATACTAATAAAGCCAAATCAAGTGGGCACACTCAGTGAAACCCTGGCTACGGTAAAAAGAGCCCATCAGGTTGGCTGGACAACCATAATCAGCCATCGCTCCGGCGAGACCGAAGATACCACCATAGCCGACCTGGCAGTTGCCGTCGGCTCCGGCTTGATAAAGACCGGTGCTCCATGCCGTAGCGAGAGGGTAGCCAAATATAACCGCCTGCTCTTGATAGAAGAGGAGCTGGGAGCCGACGCCCGTTTCGCCGGCAAGAAAGCACTATCAATTTAGGAGGACAATATGGAGATAGTCCAGGGAGTTCACCAGATAAAAGTACCCCGGCCAGCAGGCTCAGCTTTAGACCACACGAACGTTTACCTGGTAGAAGGCACCAAGGGCAATTTGCTGATTGACACCGGACTCGATACACCGGAAGCCTTCGGCGCCTTGCGGGATGCGCTCAAGTTCGGCGGCTTCGGATTTAAAGATATACCTCTGATAGTGGCTACTCACATCCATCCCGACCATTACGGCATGATAGATAAATTGAAACAGCTGTCGGGGGCTAAGGTAGCAATCAGCGAAATCGAGGCAAAATTTATCGATTCCCGATACTTGAAAACCGACGGTCTGTTGAATCAGGTAAAGCAACTCTTTCAATCTAACGGTGTGCCTGAGGCAACATTGAACGAACTCGCCGAAGCCGGCATGGATATAAAGCAATCCGTAGGTGTGGTTAAGCCAGACATCATGTTGAAAGACGGAGACCCGATTACCGTAGCCTCTTCAGAGTTCAAGGTCATAGTGACTCCGGGACATTCAGCGGGACATATCTGCCTCTACGAGCCGAAGCGGAAGCTGCTATTCTCTGGCGACCACTTACTGCCCGATATATTCCCTCATGTCGGTCTCCACCCGCAATCCGGGGAAAACCCGCTGGGCGACTTTTTCAAATCACTGGAGGCTCTGTCTAAGCTGGAGGTAAACTTCATCTTCCCCGGGCACGGTTCTGTTTTCAGCGGCTTCAAATTAAGGCTTGGCGAGCTATCCTATTATCACGAACAACGGCAGCGAGCCATAACCAGAATTATAGAAAGCGACACAAAGTCTGCCTATCAAGTAGCTACCGAGCTTCCCTGGATGCCCGGCGGTGAAACCGTAAAGTTCGATAAACTGTCCGCTTCCGACAAGCGAATGGCTATTATGGAGACCATGGCTCAACTCAAAGTAATGATGGTTGAAGGTAAGGCTGAGAAAGTGGTCAAGGAAAACATCAACTTGTATTGGGGTGGGGGCTAGAACATTGGACCAGATAAAAAAGAGGGTCAGTAGCCTAAGGCTCAAGTACAAGTCTTCTCCTCAAAAAGAGCTGCTGATAGCCATGCCCAATCCCTATCCCGATAGGGAATACGAGGAGGAAATGGCTACCAGCGAATTCACCTCCCTGTGCCCGCTCAACCCGGGGCAGCCGGACTATGCCACGCTTACCATAAAGTACGCCCCCGATAAGCATATAATCGAGCTGAAATCGCTGAAGTTTTACCTGACAAGCTACAGGATGGTGGAAATGTTCTACGAAGAAGCAACCAACCGTATACTCGATGACCTGGTCAAGGTTGTGAAGCCCAGGAGGATGGAAATACTGGCGGAGTGGAATACAAGGGGCGGCATTGGCACTAAGATAAGGGTGATTTATAATAAGAAAGCCTAGATGTCATTCTGAGGGAGTTCTTCCCGAATGGGAAGGACGACCGAAGAATCTAGAGACCCTTCGCTATCGCTCAGGGTGACAACTAAGCTCAGGGTGACAACGCAATACAAAGAAGGAGGAAGCAAGAAAATGGCGGCTAAGATAGGTATCAATGGTTTCGGGCGTATAGGCAGGCTGGCTTTCAAGGTAATAAGCCAGAATTACAGCGACAAGCTCGAGGTGGCCGTGGTCAACGACCTTACCGACGCTAAGACCAACGCCCATCTGCTCAAGTACGACAGCACTTATGGAATTTATCCCGGTAAAGTGGAGGCGAAAGACGACGCTATAGTGGTTGACGGCAGAAAGACAAAGGTAATTGCCGAGCGCGACCCCTCCAAGATTCAGTGGAAAGACTACGGAGTCGATATAGTAATCGAGTCCACCGGTCTTTTCACCGACGCCGCCAAGGCATCCGCACACTTCCAGGGGGGTGCTAAAAAGGTCATCATCTCAGCGCCGGCCAAGGGCGAGGATGTATCCATAGTCATGGGCGTGAACGAGGACAAATACAATCCGGCACAGCACCGCGTCATCTCCAACGCCTCATGCACTACCAACTGCATAGCGCCGGTGGTCAAAGTATTACATGACAACTTCGTAGTAAGCAAGGGGCTATTAACCACGATTCACGCCTATACCAACGACCAGAGGCTTCTCGACATGTATCACAAGGACCTGCGCCGGGCGCGAGCGGCAGCTGTGAATATGATCCCGACAACAACCGGAGCCGCCAGAGCCGTGACTCTGGTTATACCAGAGCTTAAAGGCAGGCTTGATGGCATCGCTTTAAGGGTTCCCGTGCCCACCGTCTCCGTATGTGACTTTGTGGCTGATTTGGACAAAGAGGTAACTGTTGAACAGGTCAATAAAGTCTTCGAGGCTGCAGCTAAGGGCAAGCTCAAGGGCATACTGGAATATTGCGAAGAGCCGCTGGTGAGCACAGACTTCAAAGGCAACCCGGCCAGCTCCATATTCGACGCCCCAAGCACCATGGTGCTCGGCGGCAACATGGTGAAGGTTATAGCCTGGTACGACAACGAGTGGGGCTATAGCTGCCGTCTGGCCGACCTGATTATCTACATTCTCGGCAAAGGTGTGTGAAGCAGCTAGCGCTTCTTCGCAGGCAGTGACTCCCTAACTATCTGTGAGATATCCTTCACGGCCAGCTTACCGTCCAGGTCTTCTGCTTTCACGGCATCGGTGAACATCGTCAGGCAGCTGGGGCAGGCAACCGCCAGAGTTTCAGCACCAGTGGCATAAGCCTCTCGAATCCTGACACGAGCCGGGCTGTCCTCGCCCCCTGCCAGGAGATCCATTATAAAATTGCCGCTCCCACCACCGCAGCAGAAAGCATCGACTCTATTTTTCTTCATCTCCACCAGCTCAAGGTCAGGGATGCTCTGTAATATGTGCCTCGGCTCCTCATATATCTTATTGTATCTGCCCAGGAAACACGGGTCCTGATAGGTCACCTTTGCCTTAACCTGAGGGAGTTTTATCTTGTTCTTCTTTACCAAATCATTCAGAAGCTGGGTATAGTGACATACTTCAAAGCTTCCACCGAACGCCGGGTATTTGTTTTTCATCGTGTTATAAGCATGCGGAGAAAGTGTGACTATCTTCTTTACGCCGAGCTCCTTGAATTTCTGGTTATTCTTTTCAGCCAGCGTCTGAAACAGTCCCATCTCACCCATCATGTAAACCTCGTTACCACAGCACTCCTCATCGCTGCCCAGTATCCCAAAGGAAACTCCGGCTGCGTTAAGCACATCAACAAGGCTTCTAGCCATTTTCTGCCCGTTCTCGTCATACGAGCCCAGACAGCCCACATACAAAAGATATTCGTCTCCAGGCGCATACATCTTCGTGCCATTAGCCCATGCAGCCCTATCGCTTCTGAGCAGCTTCAGAGGATTCCCGTAGCCGTAAACAGATTCGAAGAAGTGCGCTACCCTCGGCGGTATCTTCCCCTTTTCAACCATATCGCTCCTGGCTCCAACTATCCAGTCAACAATATCTGGAGCAAACCTCATTGGGCATTGCTCGGTGCAGTTCTTACAGGTTGTGCACGTATAAAGAACTTCGGCAAGGTGCTCCGACCACTCGACATCACCCTTCAGCCAGGCATAAACGAGCCATAGCCGTCCACCAGTGGAATAAGTATCGAATCTGAACCTTTTGTAAGGAGGGCAATTGAACGACGAGTAATCAGTGGGGAATTTACAATAGCCGCATCTAAAACATCTGTGGATTTGGCTGACATAGTCCTGCTGTTGCATTATTCTGCCTCCCAATTTCCCGGATTCATGATTCCGTTAGGGTCCAGGAGCTTTTTAATACGTGCCATCAGCTTCAGTGTATTTGGGTCCATCCTTTCCATCATTATCTTCTGCTCATCTATATTTGGCTTCCACAGAACTCCGCCCTTATCTGCGACGAACTCAGCCGCCTCATATAAAGCTTTCTTGGCTCTACCCATCTCGTCCAGGTCCGCCCTATTGAACGTATATGCGAATGAAAACATCATGCAATGGCCTCCATGAATAATTCGCCCCGAGCCACCGTACACCACTCTGTATCTAACAGCCAGCTCGGCTACTTTTCTGGCACATTCCGGATACAGTTCCATGGGAATAATCGGCCCGGCATATTCGAAACCGCCACCTCTTCTGACATCGGCAAACGCCGTCATGCTTTTCTGCGGGTTATCCATGAAGTCAGGCTTCATATCCAGACTAATGGCCATAAACCCAGCATCCTTGCTATCAACGTATTCCTGAACCGAATCATATACCATCTTCCTCTTCATTTCGAGTTCTTCTTCCGAGTCTGCGGTTAAGAAGATGTTAATATGATAGTTACCCCTGAACATCAGCGGACGTTCCTGTGCCCAGATAGCCAGGTCTTCTACCATCTCAGTATGGGTAATCCTGAATATAATATCCGGAACCAGGTCTTCTTTGTCCGTCACGAATATTTCAAGGTCCTTTATTTTCTTCTTGGGATAAAGCTTTAAACCCACCTTTGTGAGTATGCCCGTAGTACCCAGCCAACCCAGAAACAGTCCGGATAAATCGGGCAGCGGAGGTCCTTTAGAGAACCAGTATGGTCCCACAGAACAGGAACCGATTTTGCAAACCTCTCCTGTTGGCAATACCACTTCCAGACCATTAACCATGTCGGAATTGAATCCGTACTGGTTTGTCAGTCGCCCCTGTCCGTGTATTACCACATTTGCGGCTATAGTTGTTATTGGCGGTGCCTCAGGAATGCTATGCCTAAGGTTGGGATGATGCTCATTTAAGTATTCCCTTAGTGCGCCGTGGGTAACGCCACCTTCAACAACAACATATCTGGAGTCCTCATTTACCTCCAGTATCCTATCCATCCTCTTCATGTCCATCACGATTCCGCCCTTAAGTGGAATCACCAGTCCAGTCAATGCCAACCCCGCTCCCTTGGGAACTATCGGCACCTTCTCCCTGTTTGCCAGCTTTACTATCTCCTGTACTTCCTCGGTTGTACTCGGCATCACCACATAATCCGCTTCATGCGGCGTCATTAAACCAGGGTCACGACCATAGAAGTAACGCTCTTCATGGTGATTTGAAGCGTAATCTTTGCCGACTATGTTAACCAAAGATTCATATATATCGCTCATAATGTCACCTCCACTGCTTGTTTTTCACCTATTGCCAGCTTGCAAAGGTCAATTATGTGTATGGGCTTTATCCCTTTCCTGGCAACTTTTTCAGCCAGAGGGTCCCAGCAGGCTGGACAGTTAAATACGCAATATTCAGCCCCAGACTTCACCATATCGTCTATATTCCTCTTTTGCACATCGTGACCAGCATCGTAACCCTTTGACGTCATAAAAAGCCCCCCGCAACACAGTGCATTCTCATGGTCATATTCCCGTTTAACTCTCTCAACTCCAATCAGCTCGAATATATCATCAACAAAGTGGTCTGTCTCCGGAACCAGCCGGGCTGAACAGTTCCTATGATATGCCGCTTTAACATTTAACGGCTTTATCTCGTTCCTGAGCCCATTTAGCCTTTCGTATATGTATTCGAAATAATGAACAGCTTTGAACGGCACTTCGATACCGTAAGCCGGCGCCAGCTTGGTAAAGGTGCCGTAACACTCATCATGCAGAAATATGATTTCCCTGATTCCCTGGTTCCAGATATTGTCTATCACTCTGGGAAGGTTTTCCTTTATCACTGACATTCGAGCAAAATGCAGAAACATAGCCTGACAAAAGAACTCACTACCCAAAATCCAGGACGGCAGAACATCCTCAAAAAGCTTCCCGGTAGCCAGCGTGTGAAGCCTTGGTATAGCGCAAAAGGATAATGCCGTCTTTTCGGGTTTCCCTACCAGAAATTTGCCCTGGGCTGTGGTCATGTTGATTGCTTGCTTGGTAATAGGACGGGATTGAGGCAATATACCCTTTTCTTCCTGGCGCTCGACAATCAAGTAAAAGGGATGGTTCCCGAAGGGGCAGTATTCCTCACAGGCATAACATGTGGTGCATGCCTTCAGTATAAAGGAATCCTTACCGTCGATTACCTTCTGCCACTCCACCTTCGCCTTTTTCTTATCCTTAAACTCCATATACTGGCATTTGACCAGGCAGCTAATGGCTTTACAATCGGCACACTTTGCTTTATCGAACTTCAATTCAGGCATTCGGACGTCCCTCCCTTCAAATAACATATTGTGCACAAAACATCCTCCTGTGTCAACAGAGTTGGACATAGGAAACAGACTCGTTTCTGGATAAAAGACTCTTAACCCACAGCCCAGTTCCATCTAAACGTTTTCCTTATCTGTTACGTTTTACTATAATAGACGCCAGGTAAGAGGTCTTCCTGGTGTTAAGTGAAGAATATTTAGTACAGCAGGCAGTAAATGGTGACCAGGCAGCTTTTACTCAGCTTTACAACCAGAACTTCGATAGGATACATCGTTACATCTACGTCAAGGTCAGAAGTCAGGCTGAGGCGGAGGATTTAACACAGGATGTATTTATTAAAGCGCTGGAATCCATTAGCTATTACAAATGGCGTGACCTGCCATTTGCCGCCTGGCTATTTAAGATAGCTCATAATAGGGTAATCGACTATGTAAGGAAGCAATCAAAGGAGAAAAGAGCCAGTCTCGATGAAGCCTATGCAAAAAGCACGGAAGACCCGATACAGATGACAGAGAAGAATTTTGAGGTCTATCAACTGAAGGCAGCTCTAGAGCAGTTGCCGGGAGCTCAGCGAGAGGTAGCCACGCTCCGTTTTATCGGGCAACTTTCTATTAACGAGGTGGCTAGAACTCTGGGCAAAAGCGAGGGCACCGTTAAGGCATTACAGTTCAATGCCACAGCCTCGTTGAGAAAGGCCCTTCAGGGAAAGTTAGATGGCTAGAAAATTAGACGATATTTTTAACGAATGTTATGAACGGATTCGCACAGGCGAAAGCCTTCATAGCTGCCTTGCCAGATATCCTGAACACCGTGCTGAGCTAAAGTCTCTGCTCGAAACCGCCTTCGATATCGGCAGGCGAGCTTCCTATATTCACCCTCGCCCTGAATTTAGGCACTGGGCACAGGTGCGGCTACAAGGAGCGCAACATTATGCCAGTCAGCAAGGACAGGTAGCAAAGCCGGGGCACTTTAGCTGGTGGAGACAAAGCTGGGCTGTGGCTGTAACCGCCGTCCTTATCCTCATGTTGACCACCGGCAGCACCGTGGCTGCCTCGTCAAATGCTATGCCAGACCAAACACTTTATCCCGTGAAGCTGGCTACAGAGGAGATGAGGCTGGCTTTTGCCGTTACCGACACACAAAAAGCTGAAATTCACACCCAGCTCGCCGAGACAAGAGCTGCGGAAGTCGAAGTTATGGCTAGCCAGGGAAAGACCGAGCATGCCGCCATCACTGCTGCAAGGCTGGCTAAGCAGTTGGAGCTGGCTAATTCCGCGATAGCTCAGGCAGAGAGCGCCGCTGGCACAGCCCCAACCCCCACAGCCACCCCTGAACCAATAAAAATTGAGCCTTTACCGCCGAAACCACCAGAAGAGGTGCCAGCAGCAGTACAACCAACGACAACCGAGGAACAACCACCGGTAACTGAGGAACAACCAACGACAACCGAGGAACAACCACCGGTAACTGAGGAACAACCAACGACAACCGAGGAACAACCACCGGTAACTGAGGAACAACCAACGACAACTGAGGAACAACCACCGGTAACCGAGGAGCAACCACCGGTAACCGAGGAGCAACCACCGGTAACCGAGGAGCAACCCTCCACGATTGAAGAGCCAAAAACAACTCCAGCAACTACCAAATATGACAAATGGGCTGCCGAAAGAGAGCGTTTGAAGAACCGCCTGGAGGAGAGCAAATCCAAGACTCGAGCTGCTTTGGAAAACGCCAAGGAAAATGCATCACAGGAAAACAAACATGACTGGCAGCGAGTTATTGACGCAATAAAAGAGAAGAAAAAGGATAACACGCATAACTGGCGAGACTAGCACGAGAATTAGTCTACCAGTGATAACACGACGGGGGAGGTAGTGATGTCCGATAATGCTAGTCCTAAACGGAGTCAAAATCCCTCCCGCATTGGCAAAACCGTCGGTAAAGAAGCCCAGGCAGCTAACAAATTCCAGACTAGTTTGTGACAAACTGTTAAATAACAGCTAAAACTAGATGAGTTGCAAATTGCTCGAATCAAAGGAGGCTCAGATGAAAGTGGCTAAAATCCTTGCGGCTATTGTCATTACTGTAACCATCATTATCAGCGGCTGCAAACCCCAGCCAGCACCTACTCCCACCACACCGCCAATAACTGTTCCTCCAACCAGCGGGCTGTCTAATCCCAAGCTGGTCATGGCTTCAGCCTATGAACCGAGTTCGGTCAGCTTCACCCCGAAAAGCCCATCATACTCCTTGCCAATGGACCTAGCTGAAATAGCTAACTCGGGCCAGATTCAAAACGAGTTTAATTTAAACTCCGGACAGAAAGCCCTCATCGAAAGCAACGGCTTTGTGGTTATCCCGTGGAACGGTGATGACGTTGTGAAGCCCTATAAGACACTGAAAAACATGGATGTCCCCATATTCGTCACCACAGACACACTGCTTCACCTGTACCATATTCAGTTCAACGAGATTTTGAAACGAATCGAGGAGGAGGACTTCTACAATCATCTCATCGATATGAGCCTGGCAATGCTAGAGAGGGCCGAAAACGATTACCATAACTTCAACCAGCCGGAGCTGAAAGAAGCCGCCAGAAGGAATGTTGCCTACTTTGCCGTGGCTCTGAGCCTGCTTCAAACGCCGTCAAATAAAATAGACTTCGATATCCCCAGCTATGTGAAAAAGGAAGTCAACGAGGAAATCAAGAATATCGAAGCTCATCAGGGTTTCAGCCCCAGTGCCATCTTCAATTCAGACACAAATTGCAGATGCGATCAGCCCTGCTACTGCGAGGACTATTCTCAATACGTCCCCAGAGGACACTACACCCGTAGCGATATCCTGAAGAGCTACTTCAAGGCGATGATGTGGTACGGCAGAATGGCCTTCCTTCTGAAAGGAGGACCTGATGCCTTGATAGCCGAAGAGGATGCTGAAATCGCTACCATTCAGGCGTCGCTTATTTCAGCCGAGCTGCCCAGTGTCAGAGTCGCCGATTATACAGCTAAAAATGTCTGGGACAGAATCTACGCCATCACCTCATTCTTTGTCGGCACCGCCGATGACCTGACTCCATACGAATATCTGGCCGCCTTAGAAAAAGTCTTCGGACAGGATTTCGCTCCCAACCAGCTTATCGATGAAGCCAAGATACTGGAGCTTAAAGCCGAACTAGCCCGGATGAGAAACCCCGAAATCTACGGCGGCTCAGGAGTCTGCGTAATATATCCTCCCATAACCAGGGAAAAACTCTATGAATGCCTGGCTAATACCAAGGGGCTAAGATTTATGGGACAGAGGTTTGTCCCCGATTCCTACATGTTCCAGAACCTGGTAACGCCGGCGGTAGGTGTGTATGTCGGCACGGGCAATCCTTTCACCATGAAGATGACCCAACTGGGCCCAGCCAGATGCTTCCCCAGGGGTCTAGACGTCATGGCAGTCCTCGGCTCAGACAGAGCCTATGATATATTAAAACGAGAAGGAGACACCGAGTATCAGGGCAAAGACACCAGCTATGACCAGCAGCTAAATCTGCTTAAGGATGAGTTCGCCGCTTTCACCGAAGATGACTGGCACCGCAACCTGTACTGGGCATGGCTATACGCCCTGAAACCATTGCTCAATGAATTCGATAAGGGCTATCCCGCGTTCATGCAGACCGAAGCCTGGCAAGACAAAGAGTTGAACACCGCTTTAGCCTCATGGGTTGAGCTAAGACACGACACCATACTATACGCCAAGCAAAGCTACACCCCGATGTTAGCCACAGCAATGCCACCACAACCAAAGCCGCTGCTCGGCTACATCGAGCCAGTGCCCGAGTTTTACGCCCGGATGCTGGACCTGACCCGCATGACCAGGGAAGGGCTGTCTAAGCTCGGTGCTTTGAGCCAAGAAGAGGATAACCGCCTGGAAAACTTAGAATCCGTTCTGGACAGGGCACTCAACATCTCCATTAACGAGCTTGAGGGCAAGGAGCTAACCGATGACGACTACGATTTCATCAAGGACTTCGGTAGCAGCCTGGAAAATATAATAGTCGGCGTTGAATCTGAAGGCAAGGAAACGACCATTGTGGCTGACGTCCACACTGACACCAATCCACCGGCAGAGGTTCTCGAAGAGGGAGTGGGCTACGTCGACCTCATACTGGTGGCTTACAAAGTCCCTGACGGCAGAACCATCATTGGCGCTGGTCCAACTTTGAGCTATTACGAGTTCAAGCAGTCCATCGACGACCGTCTCACCGACGAGCAGTGGAAACAGATGCTCGAATCAGCCCAGGCCCCACCCAGACCAGCCTGGACAGGCAGTTTCTTCCAGCCGTAGCCCTGGACACCACCAAGGTGACCCCACCAAATCCTAAGCTCGAAGTCCTAAATCCCAAGCAATACCGAAATCCCAATTCTCCGAATCTGAAACCCCAGGGACTGCCCACAAAATCTATTGACAACGTCCAACTACCTGCCTATAATGCGTCAATACACCTTGGAGAGCATCGCAGCGCGTAAATCTGTGTATGAAAATACCTGAGTTGAAATTAAAAAGAGCACAAATGGCCAAAGCAATCCGAATAGTCCCCCTGCTGGTAATCCTGTCACTAGTGCTGTTGGCAGTCCCATTTTTACCGGCACATGTAGCAAAGGCTATCCCGGCACCATCCGAGGTCTGGGTAGCTCCGCCACCTGTCGGCAGCGACAGCAATCCCGGCACCGAAGCCCAGCCTTTCGCAACCATCCAATGGGGTATTGACAATGTTGCGGATAGCGGCACGGTGCACGTTGTCGCAGGCACCTACCATGAGCATGGACTTCACCTGTCGCAGACGATGAACCTGGTCGGCGCCGGTGCCCTTACCACCATAATTGATGGAGATGCCAATGGATATGTTATAGAGGTTCCCAGCGCACCTTCCCAGCAAAATACCATATCTGGCTTTACCATTCAGAATGGCGCCCCCTCAGGCTCCGATGCAGGGGGCGGAATCTACATTTCACAAGCGCACATAGTTACCATTAACAACTGTGCCATCATAAATAACACCAAAGGCCCCGGATCTGGCCCTCTCCCCGATATGGGTGGCGGCGTATGCAATGATGGCGGTGCTCTTTACATGAACCGGTGCACCGTGAGCGGGAACACCGCCACAAAACGGGGTGGGGGCATATTCACCCACCGTACCTCCGGGGGTGATTCGGGGTTGGTAGAGCTAACTAACTGCACCATAAGCGATAATACAGTCACAGATGACAATGGAGTAGGCGGAGGCATTTACTGTGGCCGCACAGCGACTATGCGCCTATTAAAGTGACAATAGCCAACAACCAGGCGACCGGCACAGGCTCTGTCGGCGGTGGATTTGCCAATGGCTCCCCTTCTTCCATTTATTTCAAGAACTGCATAGTGGCTAACAATACTGCCGGGGATGGCATCAACAATAACGGATTCGATGATTATGGTGGAGCTGCAGTCTTTTCGCAAGGCTGCAACATAGACAGCGAGAACAGCTGTTTCTTCACTGCCGCCACCGACCAGCGTAACACCGACCCGCTCCTCGGCCCGCTTCAGGATAACGGCGGCCCAACCTTCACCCATGCTTTACTCCATGGCAGCCCGGCCATAGATGCCGGCGACAACACCGGCGCACCAGCCACCGACCAGCGTGGCGTGCCCAGACCCCAGGGGACAACCTGTGACATCGGCGCCTACGAGCTCCAGCGATTGGTCCCCCCTTCAGTTATATCGGTCAATCCAAATTCAGGTAATCAAGGGCAAACGCTCGATGTCATCTTAACAGGCACCAACTTCACCGGTGCTACACTGGTCAGGTTCGGTGCTCTGGGCAGTTATGTCTCGGTTAACGGCTTCACGGAAGACAGCGATACCCAGATAACCGCAAATATCACTATCCTGTCCTATTCTTCGCCCGGTACCAGGAATGTCTCGGTAACCACCCCTGCAGGCACCGGCACCCTGGACGACGGATTCACCGTTAACAGGGCAGGCGAGCAAACCCAGAGCGTGCAAACTGCCACAGGCACCGGCACTATCACCTTTACCACTGATGGCGGTTCAATCAACAACCTGACCGCATCAGCCACCACGACCTGTGGCTCTGTGGCTGGCTTAACCTTCCCCCATGGCTTCTTTTCGTATAGCATCACCAATGTTACACCAGGCTCAACTGTCACCATCACCATAGCCCTTCCGTCAAACGTGCCCGCAGGCGCCCAGTACTGGAAGTGCCTTAACGGGCAATGGGTTGATTGCACCTCGCTTCTCGGCAGCAACGACGGCGACAGTGTGCTTACCCTCACCATCACCGATGGCGGACTGGGAGATGCGGACGGAGCTGCCAATGGCACCATCGTTGACCCGGGCGGACCAGCAATAGCAGCAGGGCCAGCAGGACCAGCAGGACCAGCAGGACCGCGGGCTTCACCGTCCATGCCACCACCAGCCCAACTGCCACCGGCGGATATACATCTGCGCAATATCAACGTCAGCCCCGGTCAAGCCCAGGCAGGGCAGCCAGTGACCGTGCTGGCTAATGTGGTAAACGAGGGCGCCTCTGCAGGCAGCTACAATGTCGCCCTCAGGATAAACGGCAAGGTGGAACAGCAGAGAACCATCGAGGTATCTCCGGGAACTGCTTACCCGGTCAAGTTCACCGTGACCAGGTCCCAGCCGGGAACCTATGACGTGGCTATAGATAACCAGAGGGCGAGTTTCACCATGCTCGGCACTGGCGGCACTACCCATGCACCTTTGAATACCGGACTGATTGCCCTTCTGCTAATGGGGGTGCTGCTGCTGGCAACAGTAGTGATACTAATACTCTCCCGAAAACCAGCGTAGCCGGGCATAAACCTTTTCTTTGTTTCTCCGTTGTTAATTAGCGGCAGGACAAAATTCTGTACAGGAAACCGTCCTGTTGAAAACCAGACAAAGAGGAGGTTCGATAAATGAAAAGGTGGAGCATCCCGGTGCTAATAGCCATCGTCGCCCTGCTGATGCCCATGTCCGCGGCAAGCGTTAGCGCTCAGGACGAAACTGGCCTCAACCTCAGCATCAGCAAATCAGCCAATCTGACATCGGCTGCCGCGAGTGAGACCATCACTTACACCTATACTATCTCCAACAGTGACAATGTCACCGTCGACAACCTCTCCCTGCAAGACGATGAGCTTGGAGAGATTTCTTTGACTGACACCACCCTGGCTCCGGGCAAAAGCATTACCGCCACTGCCACCTATACCGTCACTATCTCCGATTTACCGGGACCAATCGTTAACACAGCCACAGTTACAGGTAGTGAGCCGGACGGCATGCTGGTTTCGGCAACAACAGACCCCGTTTCAGTTTCCCTCTACATCAACAAGAGTCTTTTAACCAGGGCTGAAATACTTAAGCTAAACGGGGTACCGGGAAAAGGCATCTTGAATGCGCCGGGATTACAGAAAATATTTAACCCGAAGTCCCAGGCTGCTGAACATGCCGGCAAGAAGGATAAAGCAAAGGAGCAGCTCAGGATAAGGCAGATGACCAAGAACCAGGGCACTGTTGAAGGACAGATAAAGATAGAACAGAAGGTAAAGAACCAACGTAGATAGCCAGTCACTTAGCCTAAAACCTCACCCAGGGCGGCCTCATCAGGTCGCCCTGGTATTTCTACCCTGCTCTTCGGCTTTGCCCTATAGTTTCCAGATATTCCCTGTACTCCACCATCTTAATCAGCACCCTGGCGGCATGCCTGCCGGAAGGGTAGGCATAGTGAGAACCCTGAAGGCGGGGCTGGTCCCCGGCAAAGAAGGTTGTGGTAAGCACCGGCTTCTTATAGCTCGCCACCCACTGCTCAGACAATGCCATCAGAAAATGAGCCACCGCTTCATTGACTGCAGGCGGGTTTTGGACTCGCATTTCGGCTAGAGCCTCGGAGCCGGGTGGCAGAAAAGCGCTAACCAGAAAGGGAACATTAAGTCTGCCAGAGGCGATGGCAGAGGCTATTATCTCCGTAAGTTCGCCGATTTCCTCCTCGTGATAAACGCCCATCCTTGTGGCCAGACCGGAGACAACAGGCTGTATAAACTTGCCGATTTCCACAGCATCCCTCGAATTAAGCACTTTGATGAATACGCTGGCAACCTGACGGAACGCTTCGCGTGAGGAAACCCATGGAGCGGCCTGGCCGGAATCAGTAGACACAAACAGCGAGGCGAAAATCGAGAATCCTCCAAACCCCATAAAAATCAATGAATCGATCTCTTCCACCTTTAACAGCTTGCCCGGGGCGGTAAGAAAGGTAACGAAGTTCCTGTCTCCGGCAGGGTCCACCGGATTTCCACGGCTCCATCGCGGCGGAAATACCCTGTCGAGAGCAGCGATAACTCTATCCGGCAGCCTTACCACATTGAGACCCTCTGCGGCACAGGCATCAGCGCAGATAACACCGTAGCTTCCGCCGGGAGTGAGTATAGCCACGTTTCTGCCTCTGGGGAGCGGCTGAGTTATAAATCCAATGGCGACATCGAGCAGTTCCTCCGGGCTCTCCACCCTGGTTATGCCGACGCTCTTGAAAGCGGCATCATAGGCTTCATCAGAGCCTGCCAGCGCCCCGGAGTGAGACGTTATCGCCTTAGCAGCGGCGTCTGTCTTGCCCGGCTTCAGCACGATAACCGGCTTCTTCGGTGTAACCTTCTTTACTTTTTCCAGAAAACGCCCACCATCGACCAGGCCCTCTATGTATGCCAGGATTACTTTTACCTTCGGGTCCTCGCCGAAATGCTCTATGTAATCTTCAATCTGTATATCAGCGGCACAGCCACAGCTTACGTAGCGATGAAAACCTATGCCGCGCATATGGCCGGACAAAACAACAGCGCCGCCGACATTTCCGCCCTGTGATACAAAAGCCAGTGGCCCATCCTCAACCGGCAACGGAAACATAAATGCCCTCAAATCCGACGATGCGCTCCAGAAACCCATGCAGTTAGGTCCGATAAAGCGAACCCCACCTTTCCGGGCAACCCTTAGAACTTCATCCTGCAGCTTCTTCCCCTCTGCTCCAACCTCGGCAAAGCCGGCTGAAATAATTACCCCTGCCTTAACTCCCTTGGCAACACATTCCTCCATGATAGAGGCAACAGTAGGTGCCGGAATAACGAAGACAACCAGGTCTACTGGAGCCGGTATGTCACTCAGGCGGGCAAAGGCTTTGTGCCCCAGGACTTCGCTCTCCTTATTATTCACCGGGTATACCGGACCACGGAAACCATTCAGCGCACTGCTGAAAGTCGAAAACCCCCACTTGTTCCAGTTATTGGTCGCCCCGACCACGGCAACTGACCTGGGATTGAATAAAGGCTCCAGACTTTCAACTATAGACTGACTCATTAATTCCCCCTTGTAGAGTTGTATAGGACGGCTGACACAAAGGATAGCAGAACGCCACTGGGAGTTCAACAGAAAGCGATTAGAATTTTTTCTGCCATTATAAGGTAGCCCCCCACTCCTGTCATCCTGATAGTTTTCGGTCATTCTCCCTCGTGTCATCCTGATGGAGCCCTTCCCGAATGGGAAGGACGACCGAAGGACCTGGCTCAGGATGGACTCTGCGACCGAAACATCTCAACCCAATATATTTCCGAAGAGAGTCCCACCGAGATTCTTCGCTACGCTCAAGAATGACACCAGGTAAAAGACTCATAATGAAAAAGGGCGTTTCCTCAGGCATTGTTTTTTGCCTTAACTAGATGTATAATCAGGCACATGGCAATATCCTGAAGGCATCAGCTCGTCAACCTGTAATACTTTTCCAGATTATGCGTATATTACAGAGGAAAGTATAAAAGGAGGTAAACATGAACAGGCTTATTAAAATGCTATTACCTGTGCTTCTAATCCTGGGGCTGGTACTGGCTACGGGATGTAGCGCTGCTAAAGAAAGCCCGCCACCACTCGCGCCGGGAGGAGCAATACCAGCACCGGCAGCAGCACCAGAGTCGTCCTTGGGACTTTTTAAGGGGAATACCTATGAGGCGGCATCAAGCTATGCTCCTGACGCATATGACACGGAGGGCACAGACCGCAGGCTGGTGAAGACCGGCTATATCAACTTGGAAGTGAATGACATAGTCGAGGCTATGGCTGGCGTCACCAGAGTCGCCAGTGAATTGAACGGCTACGTGGTCTCCTCCAATGAGTCTGGAGACAAAGACATAACCTATGGCAGAATCTCCATCCGCGTACCGTCCGACCGCTTCGACGAAGCCTTCGACAGGCTACGCAAACTGGCAATCAAGGTGACTAACAAGAGCACCGACAGCCAGGACGTAACCGAAGAGTACACCGACCTGCAGGCTCAGCTGCGCAACCTGGAAGCAACCGAGGCTCAATACCTTGAACTGCTCAAGAAATCCGAGACCGTGGAAGACACTTTGAAGGTGTACCAGCAGCTCTCCAACGTGCGGCAGGAAATCGAGCGGATTAAGGGGCGCATACAGTATCTGGAGCGCACCTCGGACATGTCGCTCATCGAGGTAAGCTTATATAAGACAAAGCCTATAGACGGTACCAGCTGGAGCGCTCTGGAAACACTTAAGTCGGCAGTACGCGGTCTGGCTACATTCGGCAAGGCACTAGCTAATATAGCCATCTGGCTTTTGATATTCAGCCCCGTTTGGATTATCATACTGGTTGTAGTACTCTATTTCACGCGATGGCGCAAGAAGAAAGCCAGGACTTCCCGTTAACCCATCGAAAACCAATCAAAAAGCAGGGGCGGGCCTGAAGACCTGCCCCTGCTTCTGTAAGGAGGAAATATGGACAAGATGATTGCCTACTGCGGCATAGTCTGCACTGAATGCCCGGCATTCATAGCCACGCAGGAAAACGACGATGCCAAGAGGAAAGAGGTTGCCGAGATGTGGTCCAAGCAGTACAAGATGTCCGTTAAACCGGAGGACATCAACTGCGATGGCTGCAAGACCGAAGGCAAAAGGCTCATCGGCTATTGCAATATCTGCGAAATAAGAAGGTGCGGCCAGCAAAAGCGTGTTGAAAACTGCGCCTACTGCGATGAGTACGGCTGTGAAAAGCTAACCAAGTTCATCGCCATGGTGCCTCACGCTAAGGCAACGCTCGAAGGAATCAGGAAAAGCCGTTAGACCAAATTTTTGTCTTTTGGTATTTTACTTTTACTTTGTATCACGTCGCCGACATACCGCCATCAACGCATATAGTCTGCCCGGTTATGAAGGAGGCTTCATCTGATGCCAGGAAAAGGATGGCATAGGCTACTTCCTCAGCTTTACCTTGCCTGCGCATTGGAACGCGTCCCTCAACCTCGCGCTCACGTTTCTCGCCCATAATAGGCTGGACCATCGGTGTATCTATAAAGCCGGGCGCCACGCAGTTTACCCTGATATTATACTTCGCCAGTCCCACCGCCAGAGACCTGGTCAATGCCGTAACGCCAGCCTTCGAAGTGGCGTAGGCATAGATACGGTGACCGTAAAATGCCGCCATAGATGCATTATTGACGATGGAGCCACCGCCAGCTTTCTTCATCTGCGGTACGGCATATTTGCACATGAACAGTACACTTTTGAGGTTGGTATCCATAACAGCATCCCATTCTTCTTCGGTCACCTTGAGACCGCCGCCGCCCAGGCCGATACCTACATTATTAAACAGTATATCCAGCTTGCCATAAATAGCCACCGTCGTATCTATCACTTCTTTGGCTTCTGAACCTTTGGTCACATCAGCCTGTATCGCCCTCGCCTCGCCGCCTTCCTCAACAATTAACCTGACCGTTTCTTCAGCCGCTTTAAGGTTCCTGTCTACGGCTATCACTCTGGCTCCTTCTCTGGCAAATAAGATAGCGGTTGCCTTTCCGTTCCCCATGCCAGACCTTATAGAGCCAGCGCCCGATATGATTGCTACCTTGTCCTTTAATCTCAACATAGAACAACCTCCGTAAATACAGCGACTCAGTACTTCGGTATAAAAGCCTTCTCTCCGTGCTCAAGCTCTATCTGCAGAGCCACCAGTATCCTCGACACCATTCCGTAGTAGCCGATGGTTACCGTAAGCTTGACGATTGCCCTGTCATCGAAAAATCTCTTCAAATTAGAAAACGTACTGTCGCTGACCTCAACGTTCAGCGTAACTTCATCGGTGTACTGCAGGACAGCCCGCTCTATATCAGTGAACCTCTTCGAAGATGCCCAGCTGGAAAGCTCGCCTATCTGGTCCTCAGTGACGCCGACTTCCCTGCCTATGGTTACATGCTTGGTGAACTCGTACTCCGACCTGAGCAGCTTGCCAACCCGCAATATAGCCAGTTCCCTTAACTTCGGGTCGAGGATTTCTGGATTCAGCACGGAGTTGCCCAGTCTGACGAAGTTGCGACCAACTTTCGGGCTATTGCCCATGGCTTTAAATAAATTAATCACCGGAACCTTGCGGTCTTCCAACTTCTGAAACATCTCTTTAATAACAGGGTCGGCTTGTTCTTTCTCAACAAATTTAACGCGTGCCATACTACCTCCTTAAACACTAAACGCTCCGATAATACGCCCGGACAACCTGACTGTCAAACCCCTTGACAGTCCTGCAACTGCTTCCCTCTCCCTTGATGGTAGAGGGTCAGGGTGAGGGTGAACTTCTCCTGTTAAAGTAGCCTCAAGTAATGCTATTATATTGCTGTGCCAGCAAGAAAGGATGGCTGAAATGAGCATCTGGGATAGATACGCCGACTATGTCTACAGGGTAGCCACCGGAGGTATTAAGCGCAGAATGCGTATAATGCCGATAGCTCTGGTCATCTTCTTCGGCATCGTAGTCCTATTTGTCTTCGCCTCATTATGGCTGGACAAATGGCTTACCTGTCTCCACTTCAGCCCGCCATTGTGGAGCACGGTACTGGCCTGGGCAATCATGTTCGCCGGCTGGTTCCTCTCGTTCTGGCCGGTAATATCCTTCTTCAGCACCAGAGGCACACCCGTACCCTTCAATCCACCGCCGAAGCTGATTACCAGCGGGCTCTACTCCTGCGTCAGGAACCCTATGCTGCTTGGTCTGTTTATTTTCATGCTCGGGCTGGGGATACTGCTCGGCTCGCTGTCACTCATCTTCATCTTCACCCCGCTTTTCGTAGCGATTAACGTTTTCTACATTAAAGCTATCGAGGAGAAGGAGATGGAGAAGAAGTTCGGCAGGGAATATCTGGAATACAAGAAAAGGGTGCCCATGTTCTTCCCCTGGTTTAAGAAAAAGTGACGCATGCCGCAACCCCTAAATGGAGCGTATGTTATGAACATAAAATCAGAACGTAAAAACGGCATTCTGGTAGTAGCTCCGGAAGGCAGACTGGATGCCTTCGAAGCTGCCAGTCTGGGTAAAGAACTTGAGACTCTCTTGAAGGAAGATGATTCTTATCTGGTTCTGGACATGGCAAGGGTACCATATTTAAGCAGCGGTGGCATTAGAGTGCTTTTGGCTACGCAGAAAAAATTAGCCAGGCAAAATGGCATGGTCTGCCTCTGTGGCCTTACGGAGTACCCGGCTCAGGTATTAAAAATGGCCGGCATGGACAATATTTTCACCACCTACAATACAGTAGATGAAGCCGTTAATCACTTTTCGATTCTGGAGAACATGAACCGCTCCGAAAAAGATTGGCGACATCTCCCCTGCTACCTGAGAAGCCATACCAGCTTTCACATCTTCCATGCTACAGACCGCGCTGCCGCGCTGAAAATTGTGGGCAATCTGATGAAAGTTATTCATGCCACCCTGGAACCAGGCGATATCCGGCAGCGACATTTTTCCGAAGCCGAGTACTCCATCGGCCTGGGCGCTCTCGGCGGTAGCCCGGAAGACTGCCTGCCCCTGCTTGGTGAAATGATAACCATCGGCGGCACTATGGTCTGGTTGCCCACTGATGGTAATGACACGCCTGACTTTCTCATCCCTCAAAAAGATACCGGTGAGGTTGTGATTCATACCGGTCTTAATCTAGCTTTAGACGGCGAATTTAACGATATCATGCTGGTGGGCAATACCGACGAGAGCGCACCAATCACTATTGGCGACCTGTATGAAGCCATTTTCGATATTGCCCGGGAGCGACAGACTCCGCACCGCAGCCTGGTAAGCATAGCCATGGTAGCTGACCTGGATGCGCTTTTCAGCTCCGGGGTCAAGATTTCCCCGATTAAAAAGTTTGCCCCGGTTAACAATGGCCTGATTACAGACCCGGAAAACATCGCCCAATGGATGGACATCAATACAGAACCAAAGTTTCGGGGCCGGACCATGGTAAGCTTCGGTCTGGGCCTGGACCTGACAGCCGACCTGTCCAGCCTGTCTAAACCGTCTCTGGATAACGTGTTTTACCTGCATCCGGCCAATGTAGGCAACAAGAAAATGCTGCTGCATAACCACGGCGTGGTTTTTGAATCTCTGGAGTGGCAGTATGTCTTAAACCTGGACAGTGAAATCAGGAGAATTGTGCGCCAGGGCGAGTTTGTGGATATGCGTCATCTTCTGGATACCACCCGGATAACACGGGCTATTGCCGGCGTTTCATACATTTCCAGTATTACAGCTGAGTGAGATAGATACGCTGGAGATAGCTTTAGAATACAGGGGCTCGGCGGCAGTAACTAGGTTTTTTTCTTGCCCCTGGTGTGCCGTCTCAGAAAATCGAGTATCGCCTTCGTGGCTTCGGCAGCAGCGTCACCGATGAAGCCATGCCCGGCATTTTCCAGCATAACCAGCTCGGCACCCGGTATCCGGGAAGCTAAAATCTTCGAGTTCCCGGCTAGAATCAGCCTGTCTCCGCCGCCGGTTATGACCAGTGTCGGCGCCTTGATTTGTGGCAGCCGGTCATAGGTATTATGACCAGCTATCGCCTGTGCCTGGCAGGCGAAGCCGTGAGGCGGCGTGGGATATTTACAGGTGGCTTCCACATACCATTCAACAGCCTCGGGATGCCTATCGATGAACTCCTGATTCCACAACCAGGGCGCAGTTTGCCTGGCTCGCTCCGCCACCGACAACTTCGCCATTTCAGGGTTGAAAAGGAAAGCCCTTGCCTCCGGAGTGGGCGGTACTGCTTTTGCTCCACCGCACTGTGTGCAGCCCAGAATGAGGCTGATTACCTTTTCAGGATAGTTGAGCGCGAACTCCTGAGAAATCATGCCGCCCATGGAAACGCCAAAAATATGCGCCCGGTCGATGCCCAGTACATCGAGCAATCCGCTGGCATCGGCTGCCATCATCTTCATGGTATAAGCCATCTTGGGCTTGTCTGTCAGACCGGTGCCGCGGTTGTCAAAAGCAATCACGCGATACTCCCTGGCAAAGGAAGGAATCAGGCGTGCCCAATGTCCGGAATACTGACCATAACCATTGATTAGTATCAGCGGTTCCCCATCGCCATGGCTCTCGTAGTAGATATCGATGTCGCCAACCTTTGCCGTAGGCATATCAAGTCCTCCTTATTTCAAATATCGCGCCGATTATTCTACACCAATCACGCCCTCAAGGTCGATAGCTTGTGCCTCACCATCACTTGCCGAATCGGAAAGCACCTGATACTATAACTCCTGTAGCGGCTAACAGGCACAATCAACCGAGATGGAAAGGGGATAAAAGAAAATGAGCATAAAGGCACTGGTTTTTTGTCTATTTGTTGCCATGATTCTCGCTTCAGCCGGCTGCGCCACACCATCAACTGAAGCTGTCGAGCTGCGTTATTACCCCGTCGACAGCATGGAGGGAATTATCACGCAGTCGGGAGTGGAGATTGACGAGCAGGTTTCCAGCGATGGCGGCGGGTCTCTGCGGATTACTGCCACAGAGCCTACCGTGGTGAGATTATTCGAGACAGGCGACCTTGACATCGAAAATGCAAGCTTAATCTACCGGGCTCGGGTCCGCACAGAAAATGTCGACGGCAAAGTTTACCTGGAGATGTGGTGCAGCTTTCCCGGCGAAGGTGAGTTCTTCTCCCGTGGGCTGCAGACCCCACTAACCGGCACTACCGATTGGACAACGGAACAGATTCCCTTCTTTCTAAAAAAAGGGGGAAACCCCGACAATGTGAAGCTCAACCTGGTTATCGATGGCACGGGGACCGCATGGATTGACGATATAAAGCTCCTGAAAGGCTCGCTTAAATAGATGGACTCTGTAATTTACGAAGAAAGCCCCCGCTATGACTCATTGCTCAAAGCCATTATGGCGCTGCCCGTGTTCTTCATCCTTTTCGGTATATACTATCTATTCATCTCCCAGGTCGAGGCGGCAACCGCCATGTTTGCCGCAACCATACTCATGGCTGCCATCTTCTGGGCGATATTCCCTCGAAGATACCAGATATTCGACAGCAAGTTCAGGATAGCACTCGGTGGACCATTCTCTCTCAGCGTTCACTTCGATAACCTGGAGACAGCCAGGAAGCCGCAGGGGGCGACCTTCGGCATCAATTTCGGCACCTGCTTCTCGAGCGACCGTGTGGTGCAAATCGTCAGGAAAAAAGGCTGGTACGTAAACATAACCCCAAACGACAGCGACCTGTTCCTGGGAAACCTGAACAAAGCCCTGAGCGACTGGAGGAGGCAAAACCCAAGTTAATGTTCGATGTAATTGCGAGTACTTCGTCACCGCTCATTCTGAGCCTGTCGAAGAATCTAAACCTAAAACGTGTCATTCTGAGCCTGTCGAAGAATCTGAATCCAAAACGTGTCATTCTGAGCCTAGCGAAGAATCTAAACCCAAAACGTGTCATTCTGAGCCTAGCGAAGAATCTAAACCCTTCATTCGATTTATCCAAGCCAGACCCTCCGGTCGTCCTTCCCATTCGGGAAGGACTCCCTCAGAATGACATGACACAGGAGCCTTATGAAGCCGATTAAATGGCTGGACAACAAAATCAAAATCGTCGACCAGACGCAGCTGCCCGGTAAGCTGGTCTTCGTCGAGCTACGCAGCTACGCCGAGGTCGTCGCCGCCATCAAGGTGCTGAAGGTACGCGGCGCGCCGGCGGTCGGTGTAGCCGCCGCCTATGGCATCGCCCTCGGCGCCCGTGATATAAAAGCGGAAAATAAAGCTAAATTCCTCAGCCGGCTGGATAAGATCCTGCAGGCTTTCGCCGCCAGCCGTCCCACGGCGGTCAATCTATTTGCCGCCATCGACCGCATGAAACAGGCGGCTAAAGTGGCTGATTTCGCCACCATAAAGCAGGTGCTCATCGATGAGGCGAAGGCGATTCACGCCGGTGAAGAAGCCGCCACCGAGCGTCTCAGCCAGCTCGGCGCCGGGCTTATTAAGGACGGCTTCACCGTACTGACGCACTGCAACGCCGGTCCCTTAGCCACTGCCGGCTACGGCACGGCTTTAGGCGTCATCAAAGCCGCCAGTGAACAGGGCAAGAAAATCGAGGTCATCGCCACCGAGACGCGCCCGCTGCTCCAGGGCGCCCGCCTCACCGCCTGGGAGCTGATGCAGGAGGACATACCGGTAACCCTGATTACCGATTCCATGGCTGGCTATTTCATAAACCGGGGCAAGGTGAGCTGCGTACTGCTCGGCGCCGACAGGATTGCCGCCAACGGCGACACCGCCAACAAAATTGGCAGCTATACACTGGCTGTGCTGGCTAAAGAAAACGGCATACCCTTTTACGTGGCGGCGCCCACCAGCACCATCGACTTGTCCTTGAAATCCGGCGATGAAATCCCCATCGAGGAACGCAACCCGGAAGAGGTAACTCACGTCGCAGGAATCCGTCTGGCGCCCAAGGGCGTGAAAGCCGCCAACCCCGCCTTCGACGTCACCCCTCACAAGTACATCACCGCCATCATTACTGAAAAAGGTATCGCCAAGAAACCGTATGCGAACAGCCTGAAAAGAGTTATAATTGAGAAGTGAGCAATTCGATGGCGGAAACCTCCTGATGGATAGGCACATTAGCCAATCTAAACCCAAAAGAGACCTTTTTAACGAAAGAGGTGAGCAGACCGTAACAAAACACAACATCCTCGCTAACTACCTTGAACCTTGGGCAAAGATTATGGCCAAGCAGAGTTGGGTAAAAAGGGCATATTACGTTGATGCCTTTGCTGGTGCCGGTGAATATGAAAGTGGGGAGGAAGGTTCGCCGCTCATTGCTACAAAGATTCTGGCCAATCATCAAAAACACGCTTTTCAATTCTCTTGCATCTGCATTGAAAAGAACAAGCAACGCTATGAGAAACTTGTGGCAAGCCTGCAAAATTATAAAGATATTATTCAGGTAGACCCTCACAGAGGTGAATTTCTCGATGTAATCGACGATGTGCTACGCAAAATTGGTAAATCCCCAGCGTTCTTTTTCATAGACCCTGAAGGCTTTTCGGGAATGGATTTCGATAAGGTAGAACTCATCTTGAAACAAGATCATAAGGAGATTCTGGTTAATTTCCAATACAATGCAATTCAACGGTGGACAGGAACAGCTAATAACCTGAACAGCAAGGACGAAACTAAAAGAACGCAAGCACTCCAACTGTCACAAACTTTCACAAAACTATTCGGGACAAGCAAGTGGATAGATTTTGCGCACAAACCTACTAGCCCCGAAAAAAAGGAGCTAGAACTGATAAATCTCTACGCCAACCAGATAAGAGCTAAGAATTCCTTTGTGTGGCCTTTCAAGAATAGATTCCCGACAAGAAACATGACTTATTACTACCTAGTTTATGCGACAAAAAACTTAACCGCATTTAAGATAATGAAGGATGTAATGTTTAGAGAAAAAAGCAGGGAAAACTTCCAGATGAATCTACTAGAGGAACTAGACTTCGATGCTTTCAAAAATGATTTATGCAAGAGATATTGTGGGAAGGAATCAGTCGAATACAATGAAATCTTATCTTACGTCCTTCAACATACGCAATATACGGACACAGACCTCAGGAAAGCATTAGACGCAATCAACACACAAAAAAAATCTAACCCTATCGAAAAGAATAATCCGTTTTATGACTTTTCTAGCATCCAGTGTTGCGAGAATAAAAGTAGCAACTTCTTGATACGAGATTCAACCAATGTGCAATTACTAGAAACTGAGAGACTCAGAGAAATTAAACCAGACTCGCCAGTTACGGTAACTCCGCGTAAAAATGGCATTACCATTCATAAACAAGTCCTTTTAAACGGTGCTGAAAAACTTTTGGTTCAACAGGTCGGTGACGGCTCAATTATAAAGAGATTTGATAAAACATCTTTACCTATCAACAAGACAGATGTTGTATGTCCACATTTCTTGGAATTGAAATGGGCTTACGGGTGTCCTTTTGACTGCGCATGGTGCTATTTGAAAGGGACATTCAGGTTTCAACCTAATGGTACAAAGCCTGTAATTAAAGATTATCGGAAAATAGAGCTGCATACTAGGCGATTCCTCAGCGAAGTTACAACCCCCGAAATTCTTAATACAGGCGAGATAGCCGATTCCCTAATGTGGGAAGGCTCAAGCGAGCCGTTTTCCAAATTCATTATTCCCATGTTCGAGGAACAAAATAATCATAAAGTGCTCTTCCTAACCAAGTCAGACAACATAAGAAATCTGCTGGAGATTCATCCTCATAACCAAGCTATCATGAGTTTCAGCCTTAACGCCGATAAGGTAGCAAAAAGATGGGAAAATCGTGCTCCTTCGGTTTCTAGGAGACTTGAGGCTGCACAAAAATTGAGCCAAGCAGGCTATGAGGTACGAATAAGAATAGACCCTATGGTTCCAGTTCCTGATTGGGAAAAGCATTATGATGAGTTAGTAGAACAGATTTTTGCCAGATTTACCCCCTCCCGCATTACGCTGGGGTCACTTCGTGGGTTGCAAAGCACCATCAATGGATGCACGGACAAAAGCTGGCAAGAATATTTAACAGAGAGGTCTAACTGGGGTAAGAAGGTTGAATTCACTACTCGTTACAAGATGTATAGCACAATCATCAGTCAGCTAAAGCAAGAGTTCAATTATGAGGAAATTGCCCTTTGCAAAGAAACGGCGGCAATGTGGGCAAAGTTGGGCACGGATTATAAAAAGATCAAATGCAACTGCGTATGGTAATATCTGGCAAACAAATAGTTTATGCCACCGTCCGGTGACACACTCAATGCAGGCCTTACCCGCTTAACTCAAAATAACACAAAATCCAGGGCTTATCAACTAATTTGTGACAAGTGTGATTGTCACCAATCGGACTTTCGAGAGCTAAACCCCCATCAAAACATGGGGCAGATGAACCGGGTAAGCACCCACCATATCAGTGCGATGAGAACCAGGGCTATAAGTATGTTGAGCAGTATTCTAATCATTCGGTTGACCCCCTCTCGGCGTTGGATTCGATTTCCTGGATACCCCCGATTATACACCCAGCCAGAGGGAAATAGAATAGCTGTTGTTCCCCCTCACTCTAACTCTCTGCCTCCAGGGGAGAGAGAATTAAAATAGAGAATTGATTGCTTTTTATCTCTTGAAACATCGAAAATTGGCATCATCCATCTATCCGAACGAGAGCATACCTACTTTTCCCCCTCACTCTAACTCTCTCCCTCCAGGGGAGAGAGAACCAATTTCCTCTCCCTTGATGGGAGAGGATGAAGGTGAGGGTGAGCATTAAATCCAAAACCCCAGGCACCAAATCCCAAACAAATTCAAATGGCCCATGTGTTCTCTGAGTCATTTTCCTCAACTCCGGGATTCTTCGAGGGGTTTATGAGGTAACATTCTTCGACAGGCTCAGAATGAGCGAGGTGAGGCAGAACGAGCGGGGGAGGCAGAACGAGCGGGGAAAAGCCTGACGAAAATAGCGAGGGGTTGAGATTCTTCGACAGGCTCAGAATGACACGTTTTAGGTTCAGATTCTTCGCGGAGTTTACCCTGAGCCAGATCCTTCGGTCGCTTCGCTTCCTCAGAATGACATCAACGAAGGACTCAGAATGACAGGAGGGGGAGAGAGAATTAAAGGCGGTGATTGTCAGCAACGGGATTTCCAAGTATAATTGCGGCATTTCCATCGTGGTCTCAGTAGTTCCACGAATTTAGAATACGGGGGAGGGTAAAATGCAACCCGAATTGATGCTAGTTGTGCTGACGGTATGGCTGTTCATACTGTGGTTCGGCTCCGTGGCACTGGAAGCCACCGGCATGGAGCGGAAAAAAGCCCGATTCCAGGCGCTTTCGGCACTTACCAACACCGGCTTCACCACCAGAGAGGCGGAGGACATCGTGGGTCATCCCCGGCGCCGTATGATAGCCACCTGGATGATGTTCCTGGGCAGCGTGGGAATTATACTGTTCCTGCTTATCTTCCTGGTGATAATACTGGTGGGCGTAAAACCAGCGAAGCCAGTGTCATCTGTCTCAATCATCGCTCTGGCTATTCCGCCAATCGTCCTAATTGTGCTTTTCTGGCTCGGCGTACTGGACAAGCTGGCAACTGTAATAGTCAACTGGCTGAAGCGCTCGGCATATTTTACCTCCGAGTTTTCAATCAGGGAGATAGTCCACCAGTCAGGCGACTACAGCATAGCCCGCCTGACCATAGGCAGGAAGGCGCCGGAGGTGGGCTGCAAAATAGGCGACATCAGCCTGGCAAAGCACGCTATCAAGATTCTGGCGATTGAAAGGGGCGACAGAACGCTGGCTTTCCCTGAGTCTAAGGAGGTTGTGCAGGCTGGAGACCACCTGCTATGCTACGGTAAGACGGATGAGATGAGCGGGTTGATGAAGCAATGAATGAAACGCGGAGTTTTATCCCGAGCCGGGGCGCATTCTTCGACAGGCTCAGAATGAGCGGCGGGAGGCAAAATGAGCGGGGGGAGGCAGAATGAGGGGGAGAAAGGGCTTGATAAGGAAATGAGCAAATTTCTGTGTCATTTCGCGCCCTCTTCTTTTTGTCATTCTGAGGGAGTCCTTCCTAAATGGGAAGGACGACCGAAGAATCTCAGAGACCCTTCGCTGTCGCTCAGGGTGACAAAGGGAAGGCTCAGAATGAGCGGGAGATGAAGGGCTCGCAATAGCAGTGGAGAGAAGCCAAAATGACACATAGAAATGTAAAAATTCACCCTCACTTTAATCCTCTCCCATCAAGGGAGAGGGGATATTCTTACGTTTATAATCAGGAGGTTTGAATATGGCTGAGGCTAAAGTTGGCATTATCGGCGGCAGCGGTCTGTACCAGATTGAAGGCTTGACCGAAGCCAGGGAAATAAGGGTAAAGACACCATTCGGCGACCCCAGCGACGCTATCACGCTGGGCAAGCTGGAAGGCGTGCAGGTGGCATTTCTGCCCAGGCACGGCAGGGGGCATCCCATCAGCCCCAGCGAGCTGCCGGCAAAAGCCAATATCTACGCTATGAAGTCACTGGGCGTGGAATATATACTTTCCGTAGCCACGGTGGGCAGCCTGCAGGAGAAAATCAGACCGCTGGACATAGTTATACCCGACCAGATTATCGACCGCACCTTCCTCAGGGCCGATACCTTTTTCGGCAAGGGCATAGTGGGGCATGTCGCCTTTGCCGACCCTTTCTGCCCGGTGCTCGGCGATGTGCTCTACGATTCAGCACGGGAACTGGAGATACGGGCGCATGATGGCGGCATCTGCATCGTCATGGAAGGTCCGCAGTTCTCCACCAGGGCTGAGTCAGAGCTGTACCGCTCCTGGGGAGCACACGTCATCTATATGACGGGCTTGCCTGAGGCTAAGCTGGCTCGAGAGGCGGAAATCTGCTACGCCACCATGGCTGTGGTAACCGACTACGACTGCTGGAAAGAGACTTACGAGGTCGTGTCTGTGGACATGGTTGTAGACAATCTAAGGCTAGGCATTGAGAACATCAAGCGGATATTGAGGCATGCCATAACACGTATGCCCAAAGCGAGGAACTGCATTTGCGCCAGCGCCCTGAAAAATGCCATAATCACCTCTCCTGAGCTTATACCGGAGCAGGTTAAGAAAGACCTGGCACCGATAATCGGCAAGTATGTAAAGTAGTCACCTCCACCTTATTCCTCTCCCATCAAGGGAGAGGAAATATAATATGGTGCTTACTCTCTCCCATTTCAGAGTAATACAGATGACAAAGCTGCCTCAGATTAAAGGTGATAGGCTGGTAAATGCGCTGAGGAGAAAAGGGTGGCATGTTGACCGCACCCGAGGTAGTCATGTTATTATGAGACACGAAAGTAAGCCGGAAACCAAAATAGTTGTCCCTATACATAGGAAGTCGCTAAAACCGGGAGTTTTGAGCACCATTTTAAAGAAGGCTGAGCTTTCAGTAGAAGAAGTAAAGGAACTTCTATAGGGGGGTTGCCATGTTGAAATATACAGTTATTCTTATACCTGAAGAGGAAGGTGGCTATTCAGTAGAAGTGCCGGCACTTCCCGGGTGCTATACACAGGGAGAAACCAAGGAGGAAGCTATTTCCATGGTCAAAGAAGCCATTGAGCTGTACCTGGAATCCTGCAAGGCACATGGTGAACCCATTCCCGAAGAGACGGGGGTCGAATCTTTAACCGTTGAAGTTAAAGAGCCAGTCTCATAACACACTCACCCGTCCAATAATATGTTGCACTGCAAAGAAAAGAAATAAGCTTTCAGAGTTTTAAGACATGTCAAATAAGATAGAGTTCAACTGCCTGCCCACGGCAATAGGCAGCATGCCTCAGACCGACCCGAAGGAGGCGTGTTCCCTGGTGGCTAAATATCTGCCCGACCTGCCTGCCTGGCCGCAACTGCCGAAGCGCTCCCCGTCGGAGAACATGTACGCCCAGTTCAGCGAGGGCTTCCCTGGAATAGTGCTGGAGGGGGCTAAAGTCTACGTGGAACGCACGGCGGATTTCGACAGCCAGATGGAGAAGCTTTATAACGACGACCTGGAGCATAACACCGACGACTACGGCACAAGTGCCGAATACGCTGCCGGGCTGCATGCTTTCCTGGCTCTCAGGGGACAACATCCCCACATGGTCAAGGGACAGATAACCGGACCTATCACCTGGGGGCTTTGCGTCACCGACAGGGAACAACGAGGCATACTCTATGACGACCTGCTGGCTGAGGCTCTGGCAAAGTTTCTGCGGCTGAAAGTCATGTGGCAGGAAAGCTTCCTAAGCCAGATTTCACCACATACTATCATCTTTGTCGACGAGCCTTACCTGACCTCGCTGGGCACAGCCTTCGTCTCCGTTCCTAATGAGCAGGTAACAAGCTTGCTCGAAGTAGTGTTCAGCGGCATAGAGGGGCTTAAGGGAGTGCATTGCTGCGGCAGCACCGACTGGTCGCTGCTCCTGAAAAGCTCCATTGACATACTGAGTTTCGACACCTATAACTACGCCGACTCGCTGAGCTGCTATCCCGCCGAGGTGAAAGCTTTTCTGGAGCGGGGCGGCAGCATCGCCTGGGGCATTGTGCCCAATGCCGAGGAGGCTTCAGCCAAAGAATCAGTAGCCAGCCTGTATGACCGGCTCGGCGAAGCCATGGCGCCTTTTACCCGAGATGGCATACCTTTTAAGCAGCTCGTGGCTCAAGGGTTACTGACTCCATCCTGCACGCTGGCGTCCATGTCCGATGAGGCTGCCATCCACACCCTGGAACTGCTGGCTGAGCTTTCGGTAAAGGTGAGAAGCAAGCACTCCTAGTAGTATCATAAGAGCATAAAAAGCACCAGCATGAGAATCTGTCTTTATCGGGAGCCATAAGGCAGTTGAGGTACTACAGCCATGCTCTCCTTTATGATAGCACTTCGTTTCCTGACATCGAATAAGCTGCAGACGGCTTTTATCATCCTGGGGATAGCAGTTGCTATATCCGTGCAGATATTCGTCGGTTTACTGATAGAAAGCCTGCAAATAAGCCTTGTCAACAGCACCATGGGCAATGCTCCTCATATCACGATTACGTCATCCAGAGATGATATTACAATCCGCCGCTGGGAGCAGATCGTTGCGCAGTTAGACAGATATAACGTAGTGGAGGCTATCTCAGCATCAGCCAGCGGTAATGCTTATGCTGAGAAAGGAAGCGCCATAAAACCTGTGCTAATCCGTGGCTTTGATTTTGATAGTGCCGACCAGATATATAACATCAGCGAAGGACTATACAGTGGCAGAATAGCAAATACCCGAAATGAGATATTGATGGGGAAAGACCTGGCCCAAGATCTGGAATTAAAGCCAGGAGACTGGGTGACAATCACAGCGCCCGATGGTGGTAGCACCACCCTAAAAGTAACCGGGTTTTTTGACCTGGGCATTTCCAGCATAAACAAGACCTGGGTAATTAGCAATCGTGACGTGGCACAGAAAATGTTCGGATATGGCAGCAGGGTAACAACCATAGACATCACCACCAACAACCTTTTCCACGCCGACGTCATCGCCAATCTGTTCAAAATTATTCTGGATAACAATGATATAAAGATAGAGAACTGGAAACAGCTAAATCAGTCCCTGCTCAGAGGGCTTGAAGGTCAACGCATATCCAGCGCCATGATACAGATTGTTATCATCGTCTCAGTTGCCATAGCTATCGCCAGCATACTGGCTATCACTGTGCTGCAAAAATCCAGACAGATAGGAATACTGAAAGCGATGGGCATTAAAAATAGAGATGTTGCACTCATCTTCCTGTACCAGGGATTTCTAGTCGGTATTGCCGGGGCACTGGTTGGCGTAGGGCTGGCTTTCGGACTACTGCAGTCCTTCATCTCGTTCACCACCAGCGATTCCGGAGTACCGGTAGTTGACGTCTACATCGATTACTTTTTGGTCGTTCGCTCGTGGGTCATCGCAGTGCTCGCGGCGACAATAGCAGGACTGGTACCCGCCAGAAACTCATTGAAGCTGAATCCTGTCGATGTAATCAGAGAGGGATAACATGGATAGCATAATCGAACTAACAGGGGTCGACAAAATATACACCGTCGGTAGTGTAGATACTCAGGTGCTTTTTGACATCAATCTGAGCTTTGAGAAGGGATCCTGTACCTCCATAATCGGTACCTCAGGGAGCGGTAAATCCACTCTTATGCATATTATGGGGACATTGGACATGCCCACTGCAGGCAGTGTTGTCATTGCTGGACAGAAGGTAAACGACCTTGATGCCAATGCACTCGCTGTCTTGAGAAACCAGACCATCGGCTTTGTTTTTCAGTTCCATTACCTGCTGCCTGAGTTCTCCGCGATGGAAAACGTGCTAATCCCCTCCATGATAAAAAACTGGAAAGTTGACAGGCAAACTCTGGACAAGGCAGAAAAATTGTTTGACATAATGGGGCTCTCGCCCGTAAAAAATTATCTAATTACCAAGATGTCCGGAGGACAGCAGCAACGTACAGCAATTGCCAGAGCTCTGATAAATAATCCCAAAATCCTGCTGGCTGATGAGCCAACCGGAAATCTGGATTCGGATAACAGCGATCGCATATGTAACATTTTCCGCAATATCAATCAGGAGTTCGGGACAACTTTTATAGTGGTTACCCACGATACACGCGTTGCAGAACATACCGACAGGGTAATCAACATTAAGGATGGCAGGATAGAATCGGACATCAGAACATAAGTTGAGTATAAAATGAAAGAGGAGTGACTTCGGAAAATCACTCCTCTTGTCCTTCCAAAACGCGCTGATTAAGCTCGACGTACCAGCAATACCACCAGACTGGCAACGACCAGAATGCCGATGAGCGCTAAAGCAATCAGACCACCGGTTTTCGAGCCAGTGGTGCCGCTGGCACCGCCAGCGCCAAGTATGGTGAAGCTGCCGTTCTTGCCGAGTATGTCTACGTTGTAGGTCCCGGGCTGAGATTTAGTTACGGTGAACTTCACCGGCTGGGTACCCAGCGGGCCAACGCTGACCATCCGGCTTTGCTCCAACTGCCCGTTTATCTTGAGGGTGACATTAATGTTGCCAGCCTCGTCACCGGTGTTAACCACATTAGTGGTGATTGTCACCGGCTGACCAGCACTTGTCTGCTGTGGAGTTATGCTCATGTACTGCAACGACATCTGAGACGGGTTGAGCGGGCGTGGCGTTGTCGGTGATGAGCGCGGTCCTGCTGGTGATGATGATGGCGCTCCCATTACTACTGGCCCGCCGGGGTCAACGATTGTACCGTTAGCAATACCGTCAGCGTCTCCCAAACCTCCATCCGTAAGCGTAAGCGTCAGCACATCATCGCCGTCATTATCACCCAGAAGGGAGGTGCAGTCTACCCATGCTCCATTCTGGCATTTCCAGTATTGTGTGCCTGCAGATATTGGTAAAGGCAAGGTAACGGTCACGGTTACTGTTTCACCCGGGTTGAGACCAAGGATGTTGAAGGAGAAAAAACCATGCGGAAACTCGACATCCCACGGCGCGCAGGTGATTGCGGTCTGGGCTGTGGCGGTCAGCATGGCGATACCGCCAGCGCTGGTGGAGAAGGTAACCGTGCCGGTGCCCGTGGCAGTTTCTACGGTGGCTGCGTCGGACGGAATGAGGCGGGCATAGTGGAGGGAGTCAATGCCGCCGGTGGCGTAGCTGATGTGGGGATAATCGCTGCTATCCAGAGCTATACAGGTGGCTCCAATAAGACGCGGGTCTACCATCTCCGTTTCCCAGGCTGTGCCCGTCCACCGCGCATAATGAAGAGAACCAATGATGATGCCGATGATGCCTCCGCCGCTAGCGTAGCTGATGTGGGGATAATCGTTGCTGTCCAGCGCTATAGAGGTGGAATGTAAATTATCGCTCCCGTCCACGGTCTGTATATCCCAGGCTGTACCCGTCCACCGCGCATAATGGAGGGACAGCAAGCCGCCGGTGGTGTAGCTGATGTGGGGGAGGTTGCTGCTGTCCAGCGCTATCGAGGTATTATTCACACTGACCGTGTCCACCATCTCCGTTTCCCAGGCTGTGCCCGTCCACCGTGCATAGTGGAGGGAGTGTGGGCCGAACGTGCCATAGCTAATGTGGGGGCGGTCGTTGCTGTCCAACATCAGCGAGTTGCTCAGCGCTAAATTCTCGTCGTCCACCGTTCCCCCCACCCACTGTGTGCCCGTCCAGTGAGTATACAGGAGGCGGCCAGAGTCGCCAAGCGAGTAGCTGATGTGGGGACGGTCACTGCTATCCAGAGCCAGCGAGCAGTCAGTCACATCACGCTCGTCCAGCATCTCCGTTTCCCAGGCCGTGCCCGTCCACCGGGCATAATGGAGAGAGTTATCACCGATTGCAAAGGTCCCGTAGCCGATGTGGGGATAACCGTTGCTGTCCAGTGCTATCGAGGTAGCCATCGACGGTTCCTCGTCCACCATCTCCGTTTCCCAGGCTGTGCCCGTCCACCGCGCATAATGGAGAGAATTTAATCCACCGGTGGTGTAGCTGATGTGGGGATAACCGTTGCCGTCCAGAGCTATCGAGGTGTCCCACACATCGCCCTCATCCACGGTCTGTATATCCCAGGTTGCGGCTGGGACGGCCGCCAGGGCGGGGCTTGTGGGCGTAGCCATGGCACCCACCCCCAAAATCAAGGCTACCGCCATCACTCCAGCAAAGCATCCCCAGGCTCTTAGCTTAGTCATTTCATACCCCCTAAATTGTGCTTAACCAAAAAGGAAAAAACTTAACTGTCTGCCTACGGGCAGTTCTCGGACATTCTTTCACACTGTCCTCCCCGCTGTCAAGAGCTTGCGGGGACTTTTGTATACCGTGCTATCCCCACATGGA